>Ga0315548_1002976_pt1 | contig 12950 bp, 7 predicted proteins | sample SalMarSW160110MG_2_FD_202540 | JGI IMG/M metagenome (GOLD analysis project Ga0315548, IMG submission 202540) | Salt marsh sediment microbial communities from the Plum Island Ecosystem LTER, Massachusetts, United States - Salt Marsh Sediment SW1601-110 ... | reverse complement strand
TTCCTTCCTGGCGGGCGGATGTTTATCGCGAGGCTGATTTGATTGAGGAGGTTGCTCGTGTATATGGTTACAATAAGCTTCCGACCGAAGAGAAAATAAATATCGTTGTTGCTCCTGTTGATAAGCGTCAAAAGCTGAGGGGAGTTGTTGGTAAATACCTTAACGGCTGCGGTTACTATGAAACGATTAATGTGACATTTGTAGCAGATGATATAGCTGAGCTTTTCAGCGACACTCGCGAAAACCGGAACCTGGCTGTCAGGGACGAATCGCGAAAAAGTGTGAATCTGCTAAGGCAAACACTGATTGGCTCTTTGCTGGGCGTTGTGAAGACCAATTTGAATGTTAAGAATACTCCCTGCAGGATATTTGAGATTGCAGACACCTTCGTTCCAAGGGAAAAGGGTAGTTTGCCGATTGAGAGGACGAGGCTGGCCCTGTCTTGTGATGGCGAATTTAGAGGACTAAAAGGTGTAATAGAAGGGCTCATAAAAACACTTGACAGAAATGCAGAGGTTGTTTTTACACGAGAAGATTTGGTATGGGCACAGACGGCAACTGTGATATCCGCGAACGGCAAGATGATAGGTACTGCAGGTGTTGTTTCGGATAAGGTAAAGGATAAATTCGACTTCACGGATGTACAGGTCTGTGCGGCAGAGATGGATTTAGACGAGCTCGAAGCCTTGCAGACTGAAGCGGTAAAATTTGCCCAGATACCAAAATTTCCCGCTATAGAGCGTGATTTGTCGCTTGTAGTTGATGAAGAGGTTATCTGGGCTGATATCGCAGGTGCGATAGAAAAGCAATCTTCTGCTGAGCTGGAAGAGGTCAAATTTGTTGGAATATATCGAGGTAAAGGTATTCCTGGCGGGAAAAAAAGTGTTACTTTCACCCTGCGGTTCAGAGATGAGCAGGGTACCCTGACACATAATGCTGTTGATGGTTTCCAGAATAATATTGTTGCGGAATTGAAAAAAGCTACCGGAGCTGAATTGCGGACAGCTTGATTTCGAATCTGGATTTAATCATATTTTTTGGCGGTGCGAGATGAATGATTACGAGCGATTTGAAAAACTCATCGCCGGCGGATACAGTTGCATATCGATTATTACGGATGAGGAACAGTATGCGCTTGATATTATCAGAAAGGCAGCGAGAAAATTCGGCCGTGATTTATGGATATGGTCGGTTTCCGAAGGTGTCAGAGAAGGGTTATGTCTGCTCGAAGATGGGCCACCGTTGCCGGATACCTTGAAACCGGAAACAGGCCTTTCCAATCTCGCGGCTTCAAAGCCGGGTTCAATATGTGTTACGCTTGATATAGCCGAACATATCAGGGCGGGAAGACCTTTGCGAATTCTTCGTGATATGGTTAATCGCTTCAGTAAGATTTCGAGCACTATTGTAATGATTGATGATAGTGACAAACTGCCTGATGTAATTAAATCTTACACTCGTCCGTTTGAAATCTCTTATCCCGATGAAAAAGAGCTTGAGGAAATCATACGTGAAACCCTGCAGAGGCTGCACCAGAAAAAGCCTATTGAAATTGGCATTACGCGGAAGGGTTTGAACATAATCATTAAAAACCTTCGCGGTCTTAACCGCCGGCAGGCTGAACAGATTATCAGCGGCACTATAGCTGATAATCAGCGGTTTGACGATGATGATATTAACGTTGTTCTTGCAAGCAAGAGAAGAATTATTCAGCACGGCGGCCTGCTGGAATACATCAAGACGCCTGTTGATTTGAGCGAGATAGGGGGATTGAGGCGGTTGAAACAATGGCTTGAGCTTCGCAAAGCTGCGTTCACTTCGCAGGCTGAGCAATTCGGGATAGCGGCTCCTCGGGGGCTTCTTATGCTTGGCGTTCAGGGTGCAGGGAAAAGCCTGTGTGCAAAAGCGATTGCAACTGCGTGGCATCAGCCTTTATTGAAAATGGACCCGGGGACTTTGTATGCGAGTTACATAGGTGAGTCGGAGCGTAATCTTCGCGAAGCCCTCAAGCAGACGGAGATGATGGCTCCTGTGGTTTTATGGATAGATGAAATCGAGAAAGCTTTTGCCTCGGCGGCCAGCAGAAGTGCCGATGGGGGATTGTCTCAGAGAATGTTTGGAACCCTTCTTACCTGGCTGCAGGAGCATGAGCAGCCTGTTTTTGTAGTTGCTACGGCCAATGATATCGAGGCTCTGCCGCCGGAACTTTTGCGCAAGGGTCGTTTCGATGAAATATTTTTTATCGACCTGCCCAAGAAAGATGTAAGAAGTGAGATTTTCGAGATTCATCTGAGAAAACGTAACCGTGAGCCCAGCAAATTTGACCTTGAAAGACTCGCAGATGCTTCAGAAGGTTACAGTGGTTCTGAAATAGAACAGGCGGTTCTCTCGGCTCTTTATCAGGCGTTTTCGAGTAAAACTGAGCTTGATACTGAAAAAATCTTTTTTGCTTTGAAGAATTCACCGCCTTTGTCGAGGACAATGGCGGAGAAAGTCAAATCCCTTCTTGACTGGTCTGAGGGTAGATGCCTGCCGGCTGATTGAAGAATTTTTAACAGGAACTTTTTTAAATTAAAGGGCACGCGGTCTTCAGGTTACTTATTTTGTTCAGGTATAAAATAAAAAAACTATTACTAAAAGGGCCTTTTTACGGCCGATATAATGTTAGTAAGTTGTTTTTCTCTCAAAAATTGGAGCTGTTGTATATTTAAAGAAAATTTGCTTGAAATTCTATTGATATTTTGTTAATATAGGTAATGTTGCAGGTTGACCCCTGCGGTGTTCGTAGAGGAAGCATTTTTTGAAAAAACCGATATACCCACGTTCAGGGAAGTCGGACCTTGAGGTATCGGAAACGCCTGCTTTGATGGGACTTTCGGTCACAAGTAACGATTACCCACTTTGAAATACTGGGTTTATTCAAGATTCTTTCTTACGGCACTTGCGGAGGAAAACCTTGCTGTCAATAAAAGGCCTGTGTTTATACAGGCCTTTTGTTTTGCGCCATGCACAGCTTTTTTTATGAAAAAAGCCGTCCCTTAGCCTTAGAAGCGTAGAATTGTCACTTTATATACTGAATCTTGAACCGAGTATCTTTCAAGATTAGTTTTGTGAAATCGTTATAAATATCGGACTTTGGTGACATTTCAAAATTTCATTTGCCTGCTTTTCGGATTAAGGTAGAGGTTCTGTTTGACGATTAAATAAGTGAAAACTATCGGCCTTTTATGAGCCTGAAAATAGTTTTCTTAATCTTTGTGATGAAAGGATTTATAAAGAGGTAATTATGCTTGGGGTGCATTCTTTTACTGTTTTGCCGGCGCTGCCGGAGTCTTTGAGGGACCTGGATTTTATCGCCAGAAATATGTTTTGGTGCTGGAACCTCGAATTTGTACAGCTTTTCAAGAGGATTGACAGTAAGTTATGGAGAGCGTGGTTTCACAATCCTATCAGATTACTCGGCGGAGTTTCACAGAATAGGCTGGATGAGCTCGCGCAGAATCGCGGTTTTGTAAGCGAGCTCAAGCGAGCAGCAGAAAAGCTGCGGGCATATCTTGAAGGGCCCACCTGGTTTGACAAAATTAGTTCTGATTCCAATAAGCCGTTAGTCGCATATTTTAGCGCCGAATTCGGCATTCATGAATGTCTGCCGGTTTATTCAGGGGGATTGGGTGTCCTGGCTGGTGACCACTTAAAGAGTGCTTCGGATATGGGTGTGCCTCTGGTAGGAATTGGGCTTTTATATCAGAAAGGCTATTTTCGCCAGTATCTGAATGTCGATGGGTGGCAGCAGGAAGTGTATAGCGAAAATGATTTTTATAATATGCCGGTCGAAATCGTTCGGACATCCGACGGCCAGCCTTTAAAAATCAGCGTCGAATATCCGACAGGAACGGTACAGGCCCAGATATGGTTGGTCAATGTCGGGAGAGTAAAGCTTTATTTACTGGATACTAATATTTCGGATAATCGCCCTGAAGACAGGATGATTACTGCATATCTTTACGGCGGAGACCTCGAGATGAGAATCTGCCAGGAGATTATGCTCGGGATAGGCGGTTTGAGGGCTTTGTCGGCTATGGGTATTGAGCCGACCGTTTGTCATATGAATGAGGGGCATGCCGCCTTTATGGGCCTGGAAAGAATACTGCGATTAAAAAATAAAGTTAATATAAGTTTTGAACAAGCTCTCGAAGCCACAAAGGCAGGAAACGTTTTTACAATACACACACCTATAAAGGCCGGAAATGACGAATTTCCGGTCGAGATGGTTGATAAATATTTTGCCGATTATTATCCGAAGCTCGGTATAAGTAAGGAGCAGTTTTTAGGTCTCGGTAAGATTGTTCCAAAGGACAGTAAAGAGCCTTTCAAAATGCCTGTGCTCGCACTCAGGCTCAGCTCATACAAAAATGGCGTGAGCATTAAGCATGGTCAGGTCTCAAGGAAGATGTGGTCTGTTTTATGGCAGGACGTGCCTGAAGATGAGGTCCCTATAACTTCGATTACAAATGGAGTGCATGTCAAAAGCTGGATTTCTGAAGAGATGAACTTATTGTATGAAAGGTATCTTGGATCCAGTTGGGCTGATGAGCTTATTGACGGTATTAACTGCGAGACTATCGAGCAGATTCCTGATGAGGAATTCTGGCGTATTCATCAGCGTAACCGGGAAAGCCTCGTGGCATTTTCAAGAACACGGCTCAAAGCCCAGATGCAGCGCAGAGGCACGTATCATACCGAATTAAACTGGGCGGATGAGGTTCTCGACCCGGAGGCTTTGACAATCGGATTTGCAAGGAGGTTTACACCTTATAAAAGAGGTAACCTGCTTTTCAGGGACCCCGCAAGGCTCGTTAAGCTTCTCACCGACCCTGAAAGGCCGGTCCAGATTATTTTAGCAGGTAAAGCACATCCGAAGGACAGCGAAGGCAAGGAAATTATAAGACAGCTTATTCACTTTGCAAATCAGTATAACGTCAGACGCAGAGTAGTGTTTTTAGAGGATTATGATATTAACGTAGCCAGATATCTTGTGCGTGGTGTTGATGTCTGGCTTAATACACCAAGGCCTCCGATGGAAGCAAGCGGTACGAGTGGAATGAAAGCTTCGCTTAATGGTGCTTTGAATATGAGTACTTTAGATGGGTGGTGGTGTGAAGGATACAGGCCGAAGGGCGGCTGGGCAATCGGCGCCGGCGAAGTCTATCAGGACCCTTCTTACCAGGATAACGTTGAATCGAAAGCTATTTATAATATCCTCGAAAAAGAAATGGTCCCATTGTTTTATACGCGCTGTGCGGACGGCCTGCCACGAGCCTGGATTCGCAGGGTTAAAGAATCAATTAAGTGGATAACTCCGAATTTTAATACGCATAGGATGGTAGCCGATTATACACAGAAGTTTTATAATCCTGCTGCAACCAGATTTCTATACTTAAACGGCGAGGCTATGAGCCGGGCAAAAGCTTTTTCAGAATGGAAGGCTAAAATACAGTCAGCCTGGCCTGAGCTGTCTATCAGGGAGGTACAGAGCAGTATTAAGAACGGTCAGTTACAGGAGCCGCTGAAATCTGAACAGTCGCAGCTAACAGTTGGGGCCAAGCTGGAAGTGAAAGCTTTGGTTAAGCTTGGGGCCATAAAAGCGGATGAAGTCTCTGTTGAACTTTATCACGGCCCGGTTGACGTCTGGGGGAATATTGTAAATGGAACATCAGTAAAAATGGCTTGTCGAAAAAGTGCCGACCAGGATGGTGATTGCTGGTTCACGGGTTCTATGACCTGTGAGCAGTCCGGGCGTCAGGGATTTGCCGTTAGGATTGTTCCGAAACACGAGGACCTCGTTAATCCTAATGAATTGGGATTAATCCTATGGGAAAAAGCGTCGTAGCTTTGCAAACTAATTAAATGAGATTCTCTTTCTTTTTTCACGGAAAGAAAGAATTACTGGTTATCTTTTTTGCTCAGTAGTTCATAAGCCTCATCAGCCGAGCTGCTGTTCTCAAGTTTCTGTTTAAATTTTTCGTCAAGCATAAGCCTGCTTATTTGTGCCAGTGCCTGGATGTGTGGCCCTGTCTGGTTTGCCGGTGATACAAGCAATATAATGATTTTAACGGGTTTGGCGTCGACGCTTTCAAAATCGATAGGCTCGTCCGTGATTCCGACCGCCATAATTAATTCTTTGACTGCATTGCATTTTCCGTGTGGTATGGCAATGCCCGAACCAATGCCTGTACTGCGCGTTTGTTCGCGTATTAAAACCGATTCTAAAACTGTGTCTCTGTCTAATAATAAGTGCTTTGAATCTAAAAGGTCAACAAGTTCAATTATTGAAGATTTTTTATCTTTGCTTTCTAAGGGGACCTTAACGCAATCCGGCTGCAAAATTTCTGTAAGCTTCATTTCAGTTATTAGAGAAAATCCAAACCTGAATACTAAATTTTCAATTTTTTATAAACCTTTTATTATACTTCAAAAAAATTTATAGTCAAGAATTTTATAAAAATTCTTTTTTAACGAGTTAATGGGTGTTAGCCTAAATCTAATTTTTTATGTTTTGATTGAGCTTTTGGATCGCAAGGGCTCCCTTTTATCTAATCGATATAATGATATGTACAGCTATTTTTGCCCTTTACAATTGCAAAGGCTGCAAATACAATTAAATACTTAATTTACCAGATGATATCTGGCAGTTTTTTACGGATTCCCAGGTTAGTTTTTGGGTATGTAGCTATGGAAAAGATAAAGACTTATGATACAACTCTTCGCGACGGTATGCAGACTGAGGGAGTAAGCTTCTCGTTGGAAGATAAACTGTCTATTGCCCGCCGTCTTGATGAGCTTGGTCTTGATTATGTAGAGGGAGGGTACGCCGGCTCTAATCCCAAGGAGATGCACTTTTTTGACGAGGTCAAAAAGCTTCCGATGAGACACTGCCGAATTGTAGCCTTTGGGAGTACGCATCGCGCTGATACAAAGCCTGCTGATGACCTTTCTCTTAATAGTATCCTTGCCTGCGGAACAAGTACTGCTACTGTCGTTGGTAAAAGCTGGGATATGCATGTTAAAGCGGTGCTTGGCTGTTCGCTCGATATGAATCTGCGCATTTGTGCGGATTCTGTTAAATATCTTAAAAGCAAAAGCCTTGAGGTAATTTTTGATGCTGAGCATTTCTTTGACGGCTACAGGGAAAATCCTGATTATGCTGTTAAGGTTCTGGAAGCGGCTGCAGGTGCGGGTGCCGATATCCTGGTACTTTGCGATACGAACGGAGGATTTTTGCCTGAGCAGATTTATGAGATTACAAAATTTGTTTGTGAAAGATTTAGTACTGTCAGCGTTGGTATTCATACCCATAATGACTGCGGCTGTGCCACAGCCAATAGTCTCGCAGCGGTTCGGGCCGGTGCAAGACACGTGCAGGGTACGATGAACGGCCTTGGCGAACGTTGCGGCAACGCAAATTTATGTACTGTAATACCGGATTTGATGCTGAAGATGGGCTTTGATGTACTTGAACTGGAAAAGCTGAAAACTATGACGGAAGTTTCGCGTTTTATGTTCGAGATTGCGAATCTCTCACCTGTTATGAATTTGCCTTTTGTCGGCGAGAGTGCCTTTGCGCATAAGGCCGGTCTTCACGTTGACGCGATTCGTAAAAGCAGGCGAAGCTATGAGCATATCGACCCGAGTCTGGTAGGCAATGAGCGCCGCTTTCTTATTTCCGAATTGAGCGGTAAGTCAAATGTCCTCGCAGAGCTGGAAAAGTCCAAAATTGCGGAAGATAAAAAGCTCGCAAAAAGGATTTTAACTGAAGTTCAGAAACTTGAGGATGAAGGCTATCAGTTTGAGACGGCTAACGCCAGCTTTGATTTGCTTGTCAAAAAGATTATGGGGACATACAAGCCGTTTTTTGAGCTAATCAAGTATAATACAACTGTTGAAAAACGTGCCTCGGGAGATTTGGTTACCGAGGCGACAGTAAAATTAAAAGTTGGTGATAAAGTCGAACATGTTGTGGGTGAGGGAGACGGCCCGGTCAACGCTCTTGATGCTGCTTTGCGTAAGTCAATCGATATTTTTTATCCTTCTATCAGGGATATGCATCTGATTGATTATAAGGTTCGTGTGGTAAACGCCAAGGCCGGCACTGCTGCACGCGTACGCGTCATAATAGAATCTCGTGATAAGGATTCAACTTGGGGCACGGTCGGCTGCTCGGAGAACATTATCGAGGCATCCTGGCAGGCACTGGTTGATAGTATCGAGTATAAACTGTATAAAGAAAGCCTGTAGATTTTACATTCGATTTTCAACTCTTTGGCAAATACTTTCCGTCGTAATTTGTTATTGTATCAGGCCGGCGCGTTTTCGGGAGTTTTGCGGTATCTTTTTTTTCTTCGATTAATTGTTTGCTGCTCAGGCTCTGCTTTTCTTTCGCTTGTTGCTGCCTGAACAGCTTCGACGGCCGTAGCTGCGAAAAGGTCGGCTCCTATCTCTTGCCAGAGGCCTTCGGCTCGATTAAAAAGCCCGCCTGAGACCATAATTCGCATATCAGGCCAGGCGTTGACACTTTTTATGGTGTCAATTAATTGACGAACTGTTGGCGCTTGTTTTGGTGCCGTTCCATAAATAAGAAGGATATCAGGTCCGTGTTTGTTGACAAATGCAAGGATATCATCACTTGTAAGGCCGCCTCCGAGAAATTTAACTTCCCAGCCGTCGCTTTCAAACAAATCTGCTATAATTTGTGCTCCAAGCTCCTGCAATTCGTCCTCGACGCAACATACGATGATTTTTTTGCTTTTTAACGGCTTACGTGGAAGCTTATTCTGGAGCTGGTCAACTATGTTTCTGTTAATTCTTGTGGCGAGATGCTCAGCAGCGGGGCTGATACGGCCATCTCTCGAAAGCCTTTCAATTTCGACCATAATTGGCCAGATGATGTCAGCATAAACTAAATTGGTAGGCGTACCGCATTGTAGAGTTTTTTCTATGATGAATCGACAACGGTTTCTATCCCCTTCGAGTAATGCGGCCAAGTAATTTTCCAGTATCCCGTCTTCTACCATAACTGTGCTCCTTCGTTATACGTTTTTTAAGAATTTTATTTTGAAACTAATGTTAAAATAGGTAATATAAGCTTCGGCAATGTTGATTTGAAAACTTTAGGCAATATGGGCAATATACGCAAGATAAATAAGGTTTTTTCGCTTTTTTAAGAAGTCTTTCCTTTATTAGCTCTTAAAAGGTTTTTTTTGGGACTTTTGTTTATTGATTTTGGAAATTACAAGGAAAATAAAGATTTTGGACTTTTAACAAAGTTGTGATAATTTAAGAAGCTGACTGTATATTCTTATAAAAAACTTTAGGTTGAACAAAGCTTAGCTGAAGAGAAAATTGTTGAAAGGAAAGTGCTTATTAAAATTGCTTATATGTAATGAAGAATTTGAGAATCGTTTTTATAGCAATGGAAGGAATTTAAGTAGGTTAGTAACTTTGCTTGGTATTTGAGTTATTGTTGGTATTAGCTTTTCGTAATTGGAAAAAAGAGAGGGGATGAGTGTTTTCAGCGATGGTTATGTTTGAGGTTTATCGAAATGGGAGGGCATACCAATAATAATGGATGAATGTTGTTTTTGTACGTCAGGTATTGTATTATTTTAGGTTAAATAAGATTAAGGTTCATAATGAGTTTACTGTTTTTAAATCTTTCAAGGAACACTAATTTTTAATGTAGGAGTTAGTACTATGATAGCTGCACTTGGTGACAGGTGTGTAAATGATGTGGAAAGAGCAGGTCAGTTCGGCCGGTTCGTTTGGCGGTCGCTGGTTGTTTCCTTAGCAAGCTGTTTCAAACCCGCTGCGTACCCTTTGATTTGGACACAGATGTATATTATTGGTGTACGGTCTGTGCCGGTCATAATGATAACAGGTGCTTTTGTGGGAATGACGCTTGCGATTCAGGCTTATGACCAGCTTGCAGCTATGGGTTTTGAGGAAAGGCTTGGTGTCTTAATCAATATTTCCGGTGTTAAGGAGCTCGGTCCTGTTCTTGCTGCGGTTATGCTCGCGGGGCGAATCGGCGGCGCATTAACTGCTGAGCTGGGGACGATGAAGGTTACCGAACAGATTGAAGCTGTCAGGAGTATGGGTACAGACCCGATGCGACATCTTGTTGCACCGCGGATTCTGGCCTGTCTGCTGCTTACACCTATCCTGATTATCTTTGCCGACCTGATGTGCAGTCTTGGAGGTTTTTTCGTCAGCGTTTATTATCTTCACATTAATAGCCAGCCTTACTGGCAGTACAGTGCGCAAGGCGTTGAGTTATGGGATTTGAGTATCGGCGTAGTGAAGGGATTTTTCTTTGGAGCAGCCATTGCGGCCATAAGCTGTTACAAGGGATTTACCTGCAGAGAAGGAGCTCACGGTGTGGGGCAGGCCTGTACCGAGGCTTTTGTTGCCAGCTTTATTTCAATACTGGCTCTCGATTTTGCACTCGTTGTGATTTTTAAGGCGATTTACAATACCCTCTGGCCAATGAGAAGTTTGCTTTAGTAAAACTTTTATGTTAAAAGTATACCGTGTTGCTTTAGGTTTAAGAGATTGTGCAGGAGAAAATGGAAACGCAGGCACAGGAAAAGGATTCTCAGCCCTACAAGGGCAACGGTATAGTTTCTTTGGAAAATGTCACCAAGAAGTTCGGCAAAAATATCGTCCTCGATAACATTAGCCTGGTGATAGAAAAGAGCAAAACCACTGTGGTAATCGGTCCAAGCGGCTGTGGCAAGACTGTTCTGATAAAGCATTTAATAGCTTTATTACGACCGAGTTCGGGCAGGGTGTATTTCAAGGGACAGCGCATCGATGAGCTTGAAGAGGACCAGTTGGATAAAATACGAATGAATTTTGGCTTTCTTTTTCAGGGCGGCGCATTGTTTGACAGCCTGACAGTTGCAGAAAATATATTGTTTCCTGTAAGGCAGAGTTATAAGACGAAGAAGGTGAGCGGCCTTGATGAGCTTGTCAAAACGAAACTGGGAATGGTTGGTCTCGATGGTTTTCAAAATTACTTCCCGGCCCAGCTTTCCGGAGGGCAGCGTAAAAGAGTCGCGCTGGCTCGGGCAATCGCCTTGAACCCAGAGGTGATATTGTATGACGAGCCCACAACAGGGCTGGACCCCATTCGTGCAGATATAATTAATGAGCTTATCTTAAAATTACAAAAAGGTCTCGGCCTGACAAGTGTTGCCGTAACTCATGATATGACAAGCGCATATAAAATAGCAGACCGTATTATTATGTTACATGACGGAAAAATTATCGCCGACGGCGACGCAGATTTTATCCGTAATCATTCTGACGGTGTTGTTCAGCAGTTTATCAACGGCCGGGTCAGTAGTGAAGAGCTTAAAGCGTTGAGAAGCGGCGGCGTCACCAACCATTTGAAGTTACAGCCACGTGATTCGAAGTGAAAAAAGTGCAGATGAAGAAGACAGCGGCAGATATTGGGGGTGACCTGAAGCAAATCGTGCGTGGTGACGTTTTCGTTGATATGCTGCACAGAGCCGCTTACAGCAGTGATGCAAGCATTTACAGGATAATACCGGCCTGTGTTTTCGTTCCTCGTGACATCGATGATATTGTTGCAACTGTAAAATATGCAGCTGAGAACAATATACCTGTCGCAGCTCGTGGTGCCGGAAGCGGTGTGGCAGGGGAATCACTTTCCAGCGGTATCGTTCTCGATATGCGACGGTATATGAGGAGGATAATATCTGTCGATGGGGACGGCGGCTTTATTAACACCGAGCCTGGTGTGGTACTTGACGATTTAAATAGTTCTCTTTCGAAATACAAAAGGAAAATTGGCCCGGACCCATCGACGTCCAACAGAGCCGTAATAGGCGGCTGCGTTGCAAATAATGCAACGGGTGCCCATTCGCTTCAGTACGGTTATATGGCTGACTACGTCGAATCTCTTGAAGCGGTACTGGCAGACGGCAGTGTGGTTGAGTTTCAGAATGATTTTGAGCCTTTGGAAAAATCGGGCACCGCTGGTTCGATAGCCAAAAAATGTCTGGCAGTATTATCTGATAATGACGAAGTTATAAAAAAAGCACTTCCACACTCAAAGCGTAATCGGAGCGGTTATAACATCGCTGGAATTTGTCATAACGGCAGAATTGGTATGGCCAAACTCTTAGCCGGCTCTGAGGGGACACTGGCGGTATTTACAAAAATCAAACTAAGAACCGTCGAATTGCCCGGGGCAAAGGCTTTGCTGCAGCTTGAGTTTGATTCGCTCGAAAAGATGACGCGAGCGATACCTGTTATTGTGGATAGCGGAGCGTCAGCCTGTGAGCTGATGGATAAAACTCTGCTGGATATGGCCAGGGATGCTCTGCCGCAACACAGGGACATTCTGCCTTCGGCAGAGGCCGTTCTTTTGATTGAACATACCGGCGATGCAGAGCAGCAAGTGAAAGGAAATATCGAAAAAACGAGTTCTGCAGTTGGAAAACTCGCCGTTAACCGAAAAATTGTTTTTGATATTGAACAGCAAAACAGATTGTGGAAATCACGCAATGACGCTGTACCTTTGCTCTACAGAAAAAAGACAAGAAAGCATCCTGTCCCATTTATTGAGGATGTATCTGTGGACAGCAGTAAACTCGCTGAATATATTTCCGGCGTAGAGAAAATCGGCAAACGTTACGGGATTTCTCTTTCCTATTATGGCCATGCGGGTGATGGCGAGCTGCATATCAGGCCTTATCTTGATTTGAGCCGAAAAGCGGATGTGCAGAAAATGGTTGCACTTGCCAATGAGGTGTTTTCACTTGCCTGGTCGCTCGGCGGCTCAATCAGCGGTGAGCACGCGGACGGTCTCGTCAGAGCTGCTTTTATCAGGAGCCAGTTCGGAGATGAATTCTACGATGTTTTGT
>Ga0315548_1002975_pt1 | contig 12951 bp, 9 predicted proteins | sample SalMarSW160110MG_2_FD_202540 | JGI IMG/M metagenome (GOLD analysis project Ga0315548, IMG submission 202540) | Salt marsh sediment microbial communities from the Plum Island Ecosystem LTER, Massachusetts, United States - Salt Marsh Sediment SW1601-110 ... | reverse complement strand
TAGATTTACTTCACTGGGCAGCGGTGCTTATCGGGATTCCTCGGATTATCGGCACCATGGATAATCCTGCCCGGGAAGTTATAAACCAGGGTTCTTCTTATATATTTCATCAGATAAAAGTACCAACCATTTCTTTTAATATGGTCTTTAAAGAAAAAGAACATCAGGTAATACCAAAAGGCCTATATATAGGTGTAGGATTTGATGGTTTCATCGAATCCTACAAACAAGCAGTAAAAGCAAGTTCGAAGCTTCATGTAATTTATATAGATGAACCCCTTAATTCCGTGGTCCAGGTTATTGACCAGTGTTATGATGAAATTTGGACTGCCGGTAAAGGTTCTTACAAATTACAGAGCCCCGGAGTAATGGCTCCGGGTGGAGAGATTATTATCTATGCCCCCCATATAAATTATTTTCATTCCCGACTAGAGATAGACCTTGCCTTAAGACAAATAGGTTATCATTGTAAAGATTATGTAAAAAAGTATTTAGAATTAAATCCTGAGTTTAGTAAAAATATTGCTGCTCACGTAATCAATGTTAGAGGAACAGGAAGATATGATATTAATTCCGGAAAAGAAGATTTTGACTTTAAAGTCACTTTAGTTACCGGAATTTCGAAAGATATTTGTGAATCAGTAGGATTAGGTTATCGGAATCCTGATTCAATTCACCAGAAAGATTTCATCGGACCAGGAAAACTGTGGATTGAAAATGGGGGGAAGTATCTTTATAAAATAAAATAGTAATAATGGTATAGGAATTTCCTTTTTCTGTAGTGGTTCGATTCATCGAACCCGCAATGAAAACAGGTTGAATAAATCCAGCCCCTACTTTAAAAGCAATACTTTATACAAAAAAAGTTTTGAGTTTTGAACTAACGACTATTCATTATCGACTAAGTAAAAAGGAGAGAAATAGATAGATGAAAAACGGTATTATTGCCCAATCAGGCGGTCCTACCTCGGTAATAAATAATAGTATCAGAGGAGTGATTGACGAATTAATTTCCTCTAAAATAGTTGATAAAATATATGGCGCAAAGATGGGTATTCTTGGAGTTTTAAAAGAAGAATTAATAGACATTTCTTCCCAGGATCTTAAGCAAATAGCTTTATTAGCAGAAACTCCATCTGCAGGAACAATAGGTAGTTGTAGGTATAAAATAAAAAATGATGAGGATTTGGACCGTATTGTCGAGGTTTTCAAGAGGCACGATGTTGGATATTTCTTCTATTGTGGAGGCGGAGACTCCATGGATACAGCTAACAAAATAAGTCAATTAGCCCAAAAAGAAAATTTGGAGTTGATTTGTACCGGCATACCTAAAACTATTGATAACGACGTAGGAGGGCCCTTGCAAGCTGATGGAACCTTTGCAGTATGTGATCATGACCCGGGGTATGGAAGTGTAGCCAGAAATTTAGCCATTAATATACTGGAGGCAAATGAGGAGAATAAAGCTAGCTATACCAGCGACCCTGTTTTAGTAATCGGAGTCATGGGAAGAAAGATTGGTTTTATTCCGGCGGCAGCAAGGCTGGCTGATCCCAAAAGAGAAATTCCTTTACTAATTATTCTTCCTGAATCTCTATCCAAAGATGATCATCAGGGTAATTTAGAGTTTATAACTGAAAGGGTTAACGAAAAATTAAGTAAATATGGAAGATGTATAGTTGTGATTGGGGAGGGGGTAGAAGTAGGTGATTTGGGGATACTGCGAGATAACTTTGGACATGCCCAATTTAGTGCTTCCGAACGAACAGTCGAGCAATTGCTGGTAAATTATTTAAATGGCACAGATAGAAAAGATGATAGAGGGCAAGCCCAGAGCCGAATAACGGTTAGGGGTATTGCTCGTTCGGAGAGACCGGGAACCCGGCAGAGACGGGAGATTGCCTATGTATCAGAAGTAGATAGAGAAGAGGCCTATCAGGTGGGAATATATGCTGCCAAAATTGCCTTATCGGGGGAAAATGCTTTTATGTCGACCATTGTAAGAAATCCTGATTTAACTTATAAAGTAAATTATGATAAAATATCTTTAGATACTGTAGCTAATTCAGAAAGGGAATTCCCTAAAAAATGGATTGCCTCCAATAGGGTAGACCTAACCGATGAATTTATAAATTGGGCATTACCTTTAATAGGAGGGCCACTACCTCGATTTGCGAAATTTAAAGAGATATGTATTGCGAAAAAATGTGGAGAATATGTTCCCGTGGAGGATAGAATAAAGTAATGAGTAACAAGTGATAAGTAATATGATTCTTAATTTCTTTACTCATTACTACTCACTCTAGGCGCACGCGCGTTATTTATTACTTTTTATTTATAGGTTTGTAAATGATATCTTATAACCCTTATCTATAACTCTTTGCTCTTTATTATATATTACTAATAACTCATCACTTATCACTTGTACTAGAAAGGAGACGAAATAATGGCTTTACCCAAGCTTACCGAAAAAGAGATAAAGGAAGATGCAGAACAGCAGTTAAAAAAATTTAAAAGAACGAAAGATTTTTTAATAGCTATCGATACCGATGGTTGTGTTACTGATAATATGAACGGAAAGCAGATGTTAATCTTTCACCCTCAATTTATGGAGTTTTATCAATTGTGGGAGATTGAGTCTTATTTTAGAGAAGTGGCTGAATACTACAATCTTTTTTCTGTGGATAGAGGGTGTAACAGATTTATTGCCATCCAACTTAGCCTTACTGCTCTTCAAAACAGGACAGATGTTCAGCAAGTATTACAAGAAAGGCATATACAATTACCCAATATAAAATCCCTAAACGAATTTATTGCTTATACCAAGAAGAATAAGTTGGGCTTAGGGAATCCAAGTTTGGAGGAATTTCTCAATCAAAATCCTAAAAATTTTGCTATATATAAACTTTTAGCTTGGAGTGAAGCGGTAAATAGAATGTTCCCGCATATTTCTGCCAAGATTCCGCCCTTTAACCATGTTGAAGAATCTCTAAAGTTAATGGCACAACATGCTGATATATTAATTGTTTCCAAAACTCCATACACAGATTTAGCAAATTACTGGGAAGCTCAAGGGATCGCTCAATATGTCCAGATGATTGCCGGTCAGGAAATGGGGTCAAAGGGGCACCATATTGAAGTAGCAAAAAGGGCAGGTAATTATGAAGATGGTCAGGTGCTAATGATCGGTGATGGTGGTGGAGATTTAAAGGCCGTAAAAGCGAATAAGGGACTTTTTTATCCCACGCCTCCCGGTCAAGAACTGGAAGCCTGGAATCATTTTCCTCAAGCCTTTCAACGATTTATAAAAAAGGAGTATAAAGGAGAATTTGAAGATAAGCTTTTACAAGTATTTAGCCAGGCGCTCCTTACTTCTCCACCTTGGCAGGAAGATGGTTATGATCACCTAAGATCTTATAGAGAAAAACAGGAGATAAGAAAAACCTTATATGCAAAACTAAATCCCCAGGGTAAGCTGCTTATATTATAAAAGGATAAATAATTTTGAAAAATTCTATTTTTTAAAATTATTTATAAAAAAAAGGGAGGTGAATAAAAAGCGGAGTATATTATATATAATCTTTACATTCCTATTGAAGAAGTTAAAAAATAAAAAAGACTTTTTGTTCTTTAAGATAGTTTATCCGGAGACCTAAAACCTACTAAAAATAGGATTCGACAGGTTAATTTGCATTCTTATATTTATTATCAATAAGGCTATTAACCTCTTGCAGAGTTCGTTGAAAAGGTCCTTCTGCTTCCATCTTTAAACTGGTTACCGCAGCTGCCCAGATAGTTGCCTCTTGGGGAGAAGCACTTAATCGTTTGGCAGTATAAGAGGCAATACACGTATCTCCCCGTCCGCTTCTTCCTATAATTTCTTTAGGTAAGAATTTTTCTTCATAAAATTTACCATCGGCAAAGACTAGCAAACCTTCACGGTGAGTGATAATGACTTCTCTGGGTCCCAGATCGTGCATTTTTTGGGCAGCTGTAAAGAGATCACCTTCACCGAATAAAACTCCCGCTTCTACTGCATCAGTTTTTAAAATATCCAAACAGGCAAATATTTCATTTCTTTCCGGCCATTCCTTGGGAACTAATTTACCATGATCATTTACCCGGATAAAGCTCTGCACGTCAGCAGAAAGAATAGTTTTCTTTTTTGACAATTCCTTTATTACTGGTAGGCTAACCTCATCACGCATAGAGGCACCTATAACGATTGCTCTGGCTTGGATTTTTTCCACTTGCCCAGGAGTAAAAGGACCTGCGGAACTGCTTACATATATGATCCGTTCATCAACATTGGAAGTGGGATACTCCAGGCGCAGACAAGTAGACTGAGGAGAAATATGTGCGAATACATCCACCCCCAAGTGTTTTAGTTTCTCTACTACATGAAAATCTTCTTCTGCTAAACGTGTAACTGCTGCTACTTTAAGGCCCATCCTTGCTGCCACATGAGCACCGTAATTAAAAGCTCCTCCGTCAACCACCCTGGTACCGCTGGAAGATACGATCGTATCCTTGGTATAATGTCCAATAAAAGCAATATCATATAACTTATCAGTATTTTTCATCTTGTTCTCCCCAGTTTAAAATAAATAATTCAAACCTTTTAATTTCTTTGCCCAGTCATTATAGCAGAAAATAAAGCGTGAAAGCAATTTCTCATAATGTATTAATTTATTTTTTCTCTATAAGTATTTTTAATCGGTGAAATTTTACAATATTTTATAAAAAAAGAAGGATTTTTAAAAGCTGTATCGTATAGTTAAATCATGAAATAAAATAAAATGAACTATTTAACCAATCTTTTTTGTGTATACAAAGAGAACAAGTAATTTTTTTTAATTATAGGGATAAGTGAAGGATAGAAAATGGATTTTAAATTACCAAAAAAAGATATTATCTCAAAAGAAATACCGAGATATCCTAATATCTGGTTTTATGTAAATTGCAATATTGTAGAAGAATATCTTGAAGCGGTTTATTTAGTAATATTTAATTTAATGAAATATTGTAATATAAAGAATAATTTTAGCGAAAATTATCGTTTACGCCATATTTTGTTTAATAGTAATGAAGGGAGCGATACGGAAGGAAGATATAAAGGTTTGCAACCTTACACAGATATAGATCATCCTTCTAACAGCCATGATCATCAATTGCATATTAGATATTATTATAAAAATTTGATTCATCATAAATCTGAAAGGGTAAAATTGAATCTAAGCAATGAGAGTATGATGTTTTATCGATTGGCTCTGAGCGCCCATTATGAAGTAACGACAGAAAATAAGAATCATCCATTTGTAGAATTTTGCCCCATATGCGGGAGAGCTGGACTATACGATATCGAGGTTGATCAAAACGACTTAGATAAAGAGATATGTAGAAAAATCCATGACCCATTAGGTGTGGAAATTCTTTTAAAAAGTACAATTCGCGGAAATAAAATATATAGTGACAGAGGAGATCAGATCAAATTTATTGAAAGGTTGAAAAAAGATAGTGATTTGGAGACTCACCTTGTTGAACCAACGGATGCTGAAATAAATACTCCAAAGATCGGACATATATTAATAAAAGAGATTAATTATGGCCGAGATATTATTTTAAAAAATATCGAAGAAAATTAGATATTTGAAAAATATTATTTTAAAGAATTTTTATATTAAGCTCGTATATATATGATTGTACTATAATTTGAAATAATAAATAAAAATATTGTTGGTTTGAAGCGAAAACTATGCACATAAAAGGGATTGGAATAAATATAGACTCTTCTGCAATAGATGGAGATTTAGATTTATTAGAAAAAACTTTAGGAAGTATTCAGAGTAATGGTTTTAATTATGCCGAGATACCCATTCACGGAGTTGATGCGATCTTTAAGGGGAAACTGAACTGGCTTCAAACCAGGGCAGTTACCGATATCCTAAAGGAATTTAAATTAAAATATACTGTTCACGGTCCCGATCTGCTAAATTTGATGGACTCTGGTAATTTTAAATTACAAAAAGAAATCTTTAAATCCGGAATTGAATTTTCCAAGGCTATAGGTGCAGAAATTTTTGTATACCATAGTGGGAAAATCTCTTTACAAGGAGAAACTAAAGGTATAGAGTTGGGGCAAAATAATTTTTTAAAAATACCTCCTGCAAGAAAAATTGATCAATTAAAAAAGATAGAAATAAAAACCTTACAAGAATTAGCTTCCTTTGCCAAAAATTTAGGGGTGACCATTGCCATGGAAAATGGATGCCCGGAATTGGAAGAAGAGTCTCTTTGGAAATTATCCAAGCGTTTTAGCAATGGCAAAATATTTCCTTCTTCGGCTTTTACTCCCCAGACCCCCAAACCCACCTTTTTGCGTGAGATTAGCAAATATAATTATGGTGCAAATATTGAAGATTTAGTTAAACAAGTCAAGGAGATTGACCAAGAAAATGTGGGAATAACTCTAGATTTCGGCCATGCTTATCTGGCCTCTAAATATTACCGCTTCAATTTTTTAGATTCTATAAAATTAGCCCTACCGCATATAAAACATCTGCATATTCACGATTGTTTTGGCAAATCCAAAATCTTTCCTGAAAACCGAGATATCAATCTAATTCAATTTGGTATAGGTGATATGCATATGCCTGTAGGTTGGGGAGAGATTCCCTATGATAAGATATTCCGCCTATTAAAGAATTACAATGGAGTATTATGTTTAGAATTAAAACCCCGATATAAAAAATTTTATAAGTATAGTTTAGAGAGAGTCAAAGAACTGATAGAAAGCGCCAGCCATAACCAACAATTAAAGAAAGTCTCTCCCTTTGACAAGTACAATAATTAAAGAGAAAATGGTTTAGTTTAGTTGATATGTTGTTGAATTTATGTATGCACAATAATTATTGAATTCAAAAAATACCCATAAAATCTACACTTTGGATAAAAAATGATTTCTTCAAAGATCTATTAATTTAGCTTTTATCATTATATAATAATATTTCCTTCCCATATTATTTTCGAATGAAATTACAATTTTTTTAGTTCAAAGATAATATTTTGAGTAAAAAGTTGACCAAGAAAAAGGAGAAGTAAATATGAATGTCCATCTAATCAAAGACGGAGACCTTTTTCTACTAACTGATCAAGCGGGCAATATTACAAAAAATGAAGATAGACAATATGGTCTGTACGCAAAAGATACCAGATTTTTAAGTAGGTATGAATTGTTTGTAGATAATATCAAACCGCTAGTTCTATCTTCCGGGGATGGAGAAGATAATATAAATAAAATTTACTTAAGCAAGGTAAGTTTTGAAAAAAGTGGAAGCGAAGAAGTTTTCATTAAGCGCCAACAGATGATCTTCAACGGTATGGTATATGATAGGATATTAGTTAAAAATTATTTTTCACAACCTCTTGCGTTAAGATTAATCCTAAAAGTGGATGCTGATTATATGGATATTTTTCAGGTGAGAAATTATGTAAAAGAAAAAAGATTAGGTTCTATTTTAAATCCTTCTAAAATTAAAAATGGCCTTGTCTTGGGCTATCTTGGCAAGGATGGTCTAAGACGAGAGACAACAGTGAAAATATTGAATAAAGAGGGAGAAATTTATAAAGATAGAATAGAATTATCTTTTCAACTAAAACATAAGCAAGAAAAAGAAGTGACCGTTGGCATAATTCCCAGGATCGAAGGTCAAAAACTGATTAACCAAAATATTATTACTTTTGAAAAAGCACAGAAAAAATTAAGATCAAATGATAAAAAATGGGGAGAGGATTCCCTGATCATTAAAACTGATAATAAAAACCTTAATCAGCTTATAAAAAGAAGCCTGTTGGATTTAAAATTATTATCCACTGATTTAGGGGAAGGTTTTATACCAATTGCTGGTATCCCATGGTATGCGGTTCCCTTTGGCAGAGATAGTATTATTACCTCATTACAGACATTGATGGTCAATACAAAAATAGCACAAGGTACATTAAAGACTTTGGCTCGCTTTCAAGGTAAAGAAATTAATGAGGCTAGAGAAGAAGAGCCAGGAAAAATAATGCACGAAATCAGATTTGGAGAATTGGCTCATCTTAATTTGATACCTCACACACCTTACTATGGAACCATTGATGCTACCCCATTATTTCTAATCCTGGCCGTAGAATATTTTCATTGGACTGGAGATTTAATATCTATCCGAAAAATTCTTTCCAATCTATTGGCTGCTTTAGAATGGATGGATAAATATGGGGACATAGACCAAGATGGATATGTGGAATATGGTGTAAAAAATACTAAGTGGGCAATCAATCAAGGGTGGAAAGATTCAACAGATTCCAGTGTTCATCGAGATGGAAGTTTAGCCGTTCCCCCAATAGCCTTAGTTGAAGTTCAGGGTTATATTTATCAAGCGAAGAAAGGGATGGCTGAAATATTTTTCTATTTAGGGGAGAAAGACAAAGCTAAGAAATTAGAAAAAGATGCGCACGAATTAAAAGATAGATTTAATAGAGATTTTTGGATGGAGGACAGAAAATATTTTGCTTTCGGGCTTGATTATCAAAAAAAACGAATCGCTTCTATTACCAGTAATCCCGGACATGGTCTATATAGCGGCATTATTAGCCAAGATAAAGCTGAAGAAGTAGTAAAAAGATTGCTAAGTGATGAAATGTTTAATGGCTGGGGAATAAGAACTATGGGGGAAAATGAAATGGGTTACAATCCGGTGAGTTATCACAATGGCAGTGTTTGGCCTCACGATAATTCGATGATTATTAAGGGTTTAATCCGATATAATTATCCTAGAGAGGCTGTCAAGGTTGTTAATGGTCTCATAAAGGCATCCCAATATTTTAAATATAATCGTTTACCCGAACTTTTTTGTGGTTTTAGCCATAAAGAGATGAAAAGGCCAATAGAATACCCTGTTGCCTGCAGCCCTCAAGCATGGGCCTGTGGTAGTATTTATCTGATCATTCAAAGCCTGTTAGGTATAAACCCAGATGTGACTAATAATAGGATCTATTTAAAACCGATTTTACCTGATGAGATAAATAAAGTTGAGGTAAAAAATTTAAAAATAGGTGATAATAGAGCTGACTTTTTGCTAACTAAAGAAGGAAATCGCATTAAGCTCAGCAAGGCAAAAGTAGAAGGAAATATAAAATTAATTTTATTATAAAAATTTTTCAAAAGAGTCTTTTAGAGGTATGATTATTTTATACGAAAAGGAGTAAATAGTAGAAATGAAAAGATATGATAATTTTGTGATAGGTCACATTTCCATTGATGAAAATATATATCAGGGAAAAAGTGTAAGGGAAATTGGAGGGGCAGTTTTCTATTCATCCTGTGCTTCCCATGCTATCGGTCATAAAACAGGTATTTTAACCAAGTTGTCTCCACAGGACAGAAGATATTTGGAGGCATTTACCGTTTTCAAAGAAGATATTACCGCTTTAGATTCAAGGGATACTACTTCTATAAGAAATGTTTATATTAGCGCAGACAGAGAAAGAAGAATCTGCACTGCTCTATCGATTGCCGATCCCTTCACTATCAACGATATTCCCGATAATATAGATTCCCGGATATATCATTTTGCCGGCCTCATCTCGGGGGAATTCGATAGTGAAATGATAAGATTTTTGCACAATAAAGGAAAAGTTGCCCTGGATGTTCAAGGGTTTTTAAGGACGGTAGTGGAAAACAAAGAAATGGTCTTTAAAGACTGGAAAGAAAAGGAAGAATATCTCCCTTATATTGATTATTTAAAGACTGATGCTGCGGAAGCTGAAATGATGACCGGAACAAAAGACAGAGAGAAGGCAGCGGAAATACTCTTGGGGTGGGGGACCAAGGAAATTATGATCACTCACCATAAAGAAGTTTTAATTTATAATGGCAAAAAACATTATATCTGTCCTTTAAAACCGAGAAATCTTTCGGGAAGAACCGGCCGTGGTGATACCTGTTTCAGTGTTTATATCACCGAAAGATTAGATAAAGGAATAGAAGAAGCACTTCTCTTTGCTGCTGCTTTGGTTTCCCTAAAAATGGAAAAACCCGGTCCTTTTAAGGGGACCAGAGATGATGTTAAGAATTATATAAACAAGTATTATTAGTGGTTATTTAAGAGCTAAACTAGGCAATACGCAGTACTCAATATGCCATACTAAATAAAAAGAAGATAGGAGAAAAAAATTGAAAGTAAAAGAAATTCTAACTGAAAAAGAAGGAAAAAACTGTTTTTATTAGGCAACGAAGCAGCTGTTCGAGGTGCTTTGGAAGGTGGTGTTTCGGTCGTTTCTACCTACCCTGGTACCCCTTCTTCAGAGATAGGAAATGTATTTTATAAAATTGCCCGGGAAGCAGGAGTATATTTTGAATTTTCCTCAAACGAAAAGGTAGCCTTAGAAGTTTCTGTTGCCGCCGCAGCCGCTGGGTTGCGTTCCTTTGCCTTTATGAAACATGTAGGTTTAAATGTAGCAGCTGACTCTTTTATAAGTGCAGTTTATACCGAAGTGCGGGGAGGAATGATTGTTTTATCAGCCGATGACCCTTCTATGTATTCTTCGCAGAATGAACAAGACAATCGGATTATGGCTCGCTTGGCAGGAATTCCCCTGCTTGAGCCCTCCAATCCGCAAGAAGTAAAAGACTTGATGAAGTTTGGTTTTGATTTGTCAGAACAATTTAAGATTCCGGTACTTATACGTACGACTACCAGGATATCTCATATGAGAGGGATAGTAAATTTAGGAACAGTCATTCAGGGAAAAGAGAAAGGATACTTTAAAAAGGATCCTTCTCAATTCATAGTAGCTCCGGAATATGTGGTCAAAATGCGGAAAGAATTAATTAAAAAATTAAAACAGATTGAAGAAACAAGCGAAAGATCTCCTCTGAATAAAATAATTGACCAAGGCGGTAAAGATATAGGAATTATCACCAGTGGTAGTGCCTTTAATTACGTGATGGATGTGGTCAGTGAAAATAATTTGAAGGTTAAAATTTTGAAACTCGCCTTCTCTTATCCTTTTCCCGAGAAATTGGTATTAGACTTTATAAATAGGGTTGATAGTATTTTGGTAGTAGAAGAGGTGGAACCGGTAATGGAGAAAGAAGTTTTATCCATAATAGGAAAATATAATATAAAGAAAAAAGTATATGGCAAGTTAGACGGAACCCTTCCCAGAATTTATGAATATAATCCCGATATTATCTCTTTTGGGGTGGCGAAAATAGTAGGTAAAGCATTAATCAAAAGAAAAAAAATGAGTACTAAACTTCCTTTGCCTTTGCGGTCAGCGGTACTCTGTCCCGGATGTCCCCACCGCGCAACTTATTTTGCTTTAAAAAAAGCGATAAAAAAATTGAAATTAAAGGAAGAAGAGATCATTTTCTCTACTGATATAGGGTGTTATGCATTGGGGTTAGAGCCCCCCTACAAAATGGGAGATTACTGTATTTCTATGGGTTCAAGTTTAGGTATTGGCTGCGGGTTTTCTAAGGCAACCAACCAGAAAGTAATATCTTTTATCGGAGACTCAACCTTTTTTCACGCCGGCATGCCCCCTTTGGTCAACGCTGTCCATAATAGGGATAAGATTTTATTAGTAGTTATGGACAATAGGATAACCGGAATGACCGGAGGTCAAACCAATCCCGGTGTACCCGTAGATGGAATGGGTAATCCCGCTCCCGAAGTTTCCATAGAGAAGATTGTTAAAGGAGTAGGTGCAGGTTTAGTAAAGACCATTGACCCGGTTGATTTAAAGGAGACAGAAGAAGTATTTAAGGAAGCCCTACAATTTGAAGGTGTAGCAGTGGTTATTACCAAACATCCCTGTGCCATGATTACTGATGCGGATAACCAGAAAAAAGGTATCAGTGTTAAATATTCTGTTAACCAGGAAGAGTGCACCAAGTGCTTAATCTGTATGAAGAATTTTACCTGTCCAGCTATTTATATAGAAAAAGATGGCCCTGTTAACATTAACCCATTATTATGCGATGGTTGTGGAGTTTGCGTTCAGGTATGCCCAAAGAAAGCGATAGAGGTGAAAAAATGAGCATGAAAAATATATATAAGATTCAGCTTATTGGAGTAGGGGGCCAGGGAACGATTAAAGCCTCTACTATTGTGGGAGAAGCTGCGATGAAAAAGGGCTTGAATGTGGTAATGAGTGAAGTTCATGGAATGGCTCAAAGAGGAGGGACAGTAGTAACTGAACTTAAAATTGGTGAAGCATACAGTCCTCTCATTGAAGAGGGCGCAGCGGATTTATTAATTGCCTTTGAACCGACCGAAGCTCTAAGGTCTCTAAATAAGATAAACTGCAACTCTTTTGTTATCGTAAATAGTGCTCCCATTGTTCCTTTTACTGTTTCACTGGGCATTTCGGAATATCCCGAATTGTCTTCTGTTTTTGACGAGCTAAAAGTAAAAATAAAGAATTTATCCATCATTGATGCCCAGAAAATGGCTAAAACAGCAGGAAGTATTATCTCGGAAAATATGGTTCTGCTCGGAGTAGCAGTTGCTACCCCTGAATTTCCTGTGGATAAGGATTTAATTATTCGGTCTATGAAAGAAAACTTACCTCCCCAAAGCATTGAGACAAATTTAAAGGCCTTTGAGCTGGGATTTAAAGAAGTAAAAAAGAAGGGATTAACTGATAAAAATGGAGGAAAAGATGAAAGAAAATATATTGATTATCAATCCCGGTTCAACTTCAACCAAAGTAGCAATATTTAATCAGGAAGGAAAAGAGATTTTTAAGGAGTTTATCTCCCATCCTACCGAAGAGCTTTTCCAGTTTAAATCGCTATTAGAACAAGGTCCATTTAGAAAAAAGATAATTTTGAATACCTTGAAAAAGAAAAAGATAGATTCTAATTCATTAAGCGCCATTATAGGACGGGGTGGCATATTA
>Ga0315548_1002973_pt1 | contig 12954 bp, 6 predicted proteins | sample SalMarSW160110MG_2_FD_202540 | JGI IMG/M metagenome (GOLD analysis project Ga0315548, IMG submission 202540) | Salt marsh sediment microbial communities from the Plum Island Ecosystem LTER, Massachusetts, United States - Salt Marsh Sediment SW1601-110 ... | reverse complement strand
CTATTAAGGGATTTATATGTAAAAACTCGGGCAATTCTTGTAGAAGAATTGACAAGCCAACAGATTCATTCTTTGACAATACGGCAAACAGAACAAAAAAAGGACGATATTTTAAAAGCACTCGTTAATATATTTCCGCATGAAGCTGTGGAAAAACATATGGAATTATTATCAGATCCGTCATATCTGTCGGCTTTCAAATCCGAAGAAATAGCTGCTCATGTCAATACAAATCATCTGAACGATAAAGTTACAACGCTATTCCATCATTACGGCCGCTATTCTGAAATAACCTTCATCTCCATAGATGCACAAGGAATACTTTCAAAACTGTGCGGAGTCTTGACAGCCAACGATGCAAATATTCATGATGCTCAAGTATTTACGCGCCGTGACGGCCTGATTATAGATAAATTTCGCGTATCAGATTTCGTTTCCCATAATGAAATATCCGGGGAAGTCTGCGAGAAAATCTCTCATGACATACAGGAAGTGATTGCCAACCGCATTGATATCACTCTTCTGATCGAGCGGCATCGTATACGATGGAAACGGAGAGAAAAACCGCTGAATCCGAACACAAGATGCAAGGTTATCTTTAAAAATCATCCGAGATACACACTTATGGATATTTATGCTCCCGATACACTTGGTTTCCTTTACCGGATAACGGATACTATTGCTCAGCTTGGGCTGAATATTGCTTTCGCAAAAATCGCAACCCGCGTTGACGGAATTGTAGACTCGTTTTATATTCTTGACAGTAATGGCAAGAAATTAAAGACGTCCGCTGAAAAAAGAACAGTGAAGGATAGAATTCTCGCCGCTATCAATCCCACAGCCGCATCAGAACTGGTTGCAGCACAAAAAGAATGGTTATACAATTATCACGCTTAAACATTATAGTATGATGTCGAAATGAAAAATAATATGGTTAAATGGATAAAAACTCAGGTTAAAAAAACCGGAGCAAAAGGGATTGTTTTCGGATTGAGCGGCGGCATTGACTCGGCCGTTGTGGCCGCACTTTGCAAGCTTGCGTGTTCTGATAATACCCTTGGATTAATTATGCCATGCGAGAGTCAATCTGAAGATGAGTATTATGCAAAAATGACCGCAGCATCTCTAAACATAAAAACAAAAATAATAGTTTTAGATGAAGTATACGGAACCTTTAAAAAGCTATTGCCCGGAAATAGCAATATAAAACATTACGGGAATATTAAATCCCGGCTAAGGATGATAAGTCTATACTACCATGCAGGCATAAATAAATATTTAGTAGCCGGAACCGGGAATAAAACAGAAATATCTTTAGGATATTTTACAAAATGGGGCGACGGTGCATGCGACATTCTTCCGTTAGCCGATTTATATAAAAGCGATGTAAAAATGCTGGCAGCAGAATTAAAGATACCGCAGGAAATTATCGGCAGGAAACCCACTGCGGGCCTGTGGAAAGGCCAGACAGATGAAGGAGAGATCGGTATTTCATATAACGAAATAGACTACATCCTCGATTCCATAAAATATAAAAGCAAATTAAGAAAAATAAAAAAACAAAAATTGATAAGCTTAAGCAAATGATAAAAAAAACTGAACATAAAAGAAATCCAATACCCATTTATAAAAAACGGAGGATTTGTGAATAATGAATCATTTCAGCCCATCGGACTAAGTTTTTATAATTTTCAATCCGCATTGAATCAGAACGGAGAAAATTTGCAGAATTATCTTAACGATAACTATTTCCAGAAGTGGATGGGAGACAATTTATACCATGTGCTTGCTTTACGTACGACTTTGGTTAATTCAATGCATAATTTCCTGACAAATTACGGGCTTTTAAATATAGAGCGTGTCTCATTAAGCCCTATTACGGATCCGCTTGCCCACGATGTTGAACATTCTCCGTCGATATCATATAAAGGACATTCGTACAAAACAACCCATTCCATGATTTATTCGAAGTTTCTGGCATGCATGAATCCAAAAATAAAAGGAATATTTGTCGACTCACCGAATATACGTCTGGAAATCGAAAGCCCCATAGGAAAGCAAAGAGGAAAATACATAATTGATTTTTCGCAGATGGATGTTGAAATCAGAAGGAACCGGAATATTCGAATTGATGAATATAAAAAAGAAAACGGCAAAGTTACTAAAATCCTAAAAGAAGATTTTGAAGAAGCCCTGCTTTTTTTTGAAAAATTACTGATTTATTCCATGACGGAATTAAATAATAAAAATGAATCCGACTTAAGGGCACTTGATATCGCAATAGAAATACCAAAATCTCCATTCCCCCGATTTAAGAAAGACGACGTTTCAAAAAAATACGGGAATAAAGAATATGAGAAAAAAATCGGCGAAAATGTTGATTCTCAATTTTTTTGGATAATAGGACTGATGCGGGAAAATTACGATCTGATTTATCCATATATATTAGAAGATGGAAGCAAGATTCCAATATCGGAATTTACATCTGATATGATATTTAATTATGATATCTGCGCCAAGTCTTTAAATAGAAAGAATAATAAATACGGCATGTCTTGTGAAATATTATCGGGTGCGATCAGAGAATGGCTTTATGAACCGATCATCGAACGCTTAATAGATAATAAAGTTTTGCTTTCGCGTCCGAAAATCACAAATGGAAATATGGAAAATATTGACGAAATCGGAGGATATGGGCCATTTTTAATGGCCGTAAATTCAAAAGATAAAAACGGAAATTCCACCTTTCCCGATACGTTCGGCGGAGGAATAGGAATAGAAAGAACACTATATACCTTATGTTTGAACGAGAAAATAAAAATAATTGACGATGTAACAATGTTTGGGAAAAATCCTGATTCACATCCAATTTATATGTTTTAATGATTCCCAGGAAAGAAATTGACAGTTATGATTATGCATACATTTAAAGACTATCCGCTGTACGATCCAAAAAACGAACATGATGCATGCGGTATCGGATTTATTGTAAACATTAATGCAGAACGTTCACACGATATTATTTTGAATGGTATCAAAATATTGGCAAACCTATCTCATCGCGGCGCAAGCGGTTCCGATCCGAACACCGGAGACGGTGCTGGTATTACAATCCAAATACCTCACAAATATTTTACGCAGGAATGCGAAAAAATCGGCTTTGCTCTACCGCAGGAAGGCGAGTACGGAGTGGGAATGATGTTTCTGCCTGTTGAACCTCAGCAACGGTTTCAATGTGAAGCAGTTGTAGAAAAGATAGTGCAGGAAGAGGGATTGACGGTAGCAGGCTGGCGCGATACACCGGTGGATGCAGACGCAATTGGGCGTGTTGCACGCGTTTCCCAGCCGTACATCGAACAGATTTTTATTCGCAGTGCTGATGGAATGACGCGGGAAGAACTTGATCGAGAATTGTATATCATACGAAAACGAGCAGAAGCGGAAATAGCCGTATCAGACATTAAAGATAAAAATTACTTCTATATTCCATCGATGTCTTCCCGGACAATAGTGTATAAAGGATTACTATTAGCGCCGCAGATAGCGAGGTTTTACAAAGAACTATCCGAGCCTGATACATTGAGCGCTCTTTGTATGGTTCATCAGCGGTTTTCAACTAATACATTCCCAAGCTGGCAGTTAGCGCATCCCTTTAGGTATCTTTGCCATAACGGGGAAATAAATACGCTGCGCAGCAATATCAACTGGATGCATGCACGACAATCCGTTTACAAATCGAAAGTATTTGGGAATGATTTAGAAAAGCTTTTTCCGGTTATTCAGCAAAATATAAGTGATTCCGCTGCATTGGACAATGCTACGGAACTGATTATGCTATGCGGCCGCAGTCTGCCTCATACTATGACAATGCTGATTCCGGAAGCATGGGATGCCGCGGCTTCCATGCCGCCGGAAAAGCGGGCATTTTATGAGTATCATGCTTCCTTGATGGAGCCCTGGGACGGACCGGCCGCCGTAGCTTTCACAGATGGAAAAATTATCGGTGCGACACTCGATCGCAACGGACTTCGTCCGGCAAGGTATGCCGTTACAAACGATAACGTCCTTATTATGGCTTCCGAAACAGGCGTGTTAGACATTCAACCGGAGAATATCAAATGCAAGGGATCACTTGAACCGGGCAAAATGCTTCTTGTCGATCTCGATGAAAAACGTATTATTCCGGATGAAGAAATAAAATCGAGTCTTGCAAAGCGTCAGCCGTATGCAAAATGGATACAGGAAAACCAAATTCTGCTGGAGAAACTTCCCGAACCGCCGCGTGAATTCGGTTTCAGCCCGGAAGACTTAATTAAGCGGCAGCGTGTATTTGGTTATTCCGATGAAGATATCCGGATGATTATTACACCTATGGTTGTTAACGGAGAGGAGCCGATTGGCTCTATGGGTTCGGATGTGCCTCTTGCATGTCTGTCCGATAAACCTCAATTACTGTTCGATTACTTCAAACAGAATTTTGCACAGGTTACAAATCCGCCGATTGACTCAATCCGCGAAGAATTTGTAATGTCTTTGACGAGTTATATTGGAACAGAAGGTAACTTGTTGGAAGAAGCTCCGCAGCAATGCCATACGCTCAAACTTCCATATCCGATTTTAACTAACCGTGATCTGGAAAAAATGCGCCGTGTGTCGCAGGGCGATTTTCTTGCCATAATGCTTTCGATGTTATACCGCGTTAAAGGCGGCGAGAAGGAACTTGAACGTGCACTTGATGGCCTTTGCAGGCAAGCATCGCTCGCCATTAAGTCAGGCTATTCAATAATCATTCTTTCTGATCGCGGCGCTGATGAAGAATACGCGCCGATTCCAAGCTTGTTGGCACTAACAGCCGTACACAATTATTTAGTCAGGGAAAAAACTCGTACGCGTGCAGCTTTGGTTATCGAATCCGGTGAACCACGCGAAGTGATGCACTATTGTCTATTGATAGGATTCGGTGCAAGCGCAATAAACCCCTATCTTGCAATCGAGACTATTGAAGAACTTGTAAATAGAAAATATTTACCGGAAGGAATGACTTTCGAAAAAGCTCTATATAATTATTTAAAGGCAGTAAACAAGGGTTTGTTAAAAACTATGTCTAAAATGGGAATCTCGACTTTGCAAAGTTATCGGGGAGCACAGGTTTTTGAGGCAGTCGGTTTGGAAAAAATATTTATCGACAAATATTTTTCAGGTATTGTATCAAGGATTGGAGGCGTAGGTTTAGATGTTCTGGCGAAAGAAGTAAAAGTGAAACACGATTTTGCATTTAAAAAAATCACTAATGCCGATACGGAGCTCAACCTGGGCGGCAATTACCAATTCCGTATTAATGGTGAAAGGCATATGATCAATCCTATGACAATTACAAAACTGCAGCAAGCCGTAAGGTTGTCAAATTATAACAGCTATAAAGAATATTCTCAGCAGTTAAACGATCAAAGTAAAAATTTGTATAATTTACGGGGGCTTATGGAGTTTAAAAAAGGGACACGCAGTATCCGGCTTGAAGAAGTGGAACCTGCAAAAGAAATTGTCAAGCGGTTTGTGACCGGAGCAATGTCTTACGGTTCCATAAGTAAAGAAGCCCACGAAACACTTGCAGTTGCAATGAACCGTGTCGGAGGTAAATCCAACACCGGTGAAGGCGGCGAAGAAGAAGTACGTTTTAAACCGGATGCCGACGGAAAAACACGCCGCAGCGCAATCAAGCAAATTGCTTCCGGCCGATTCGGTGTATCCGTGAATTACCTGGTAAATGCGGATGAAATTCAAATAAAAATTGCACAGGGTGCAAAGCCGGGCGAAGGCGGGCAGCTGCCCGGTCATAAGGTAGATTCCATCATTGCACGCACGCGGCATTCGATTCAGGGTGTCCAGCTTATTTCACCGCCTCCGCACCATGATATATACTCAATAGAGGATCTCTCACAGTTGATTTACGATATGAAGAATGTCAATCCGCGTGCACGGATTTCTGTAAAACTCGTTTCGGAAAACGGAGTCGGTACGGTTGCCGCCGGCGTGGCGAAGGCGCATGCGGATGCGATCCTTATCAGCGGTGATTCAGGCGGCACAGGCGCTTCACCTTTATCATCCATAATGCATGCCGGTATTCCATGGGAAATAGGACTTGCTGAAACACAACAGGTATTGGTATTGAATGACCTGCGCAGCCGTGTTCGAATACAGACCGATGGAAAACTCCAAACTGGACGTGATGTTGCAATCGCCGCATTGCTGGGAGCCGAAGAATTCGGTTTTGCCACAATGCCGTTGATTTCAATGGGATGTATTATGATGCGTAAATGCCACCTTAATACCTGCCCTGTAGGAATTGCTACGCAGAATCCGGATCTACGTGCAAAGTTTCAAGGCACACCGGAAAATGTAATCAACTTCTTTTTCTTTGTAGCTGAAGAATTACGTGAGATTATGGCTCAGCTTGGATTTAGAACTGTTGATGAAATGATAGGCCGTGTGGATATGCTTGAAACATGCAAGACAATCGAACACTGGAAAGCTAAATCCGTTGACCTGTCTTTTGTACTTCATAGTCCTTCGGCACCTTCAAGATTCAGCAGGCGTTTCCAGACTCTGCAAGATCATGGCCTGAACGATGTGCTCGATATTCAATTGATTGAAAAAGCAAAAAAAGCCCTTGAAAAACAGAAACCAATAGAATTTTCCATGCCGATTCGAAATGTGCACCGGTCGATCGGAGCAATGTTAAGCGGTGAAGTTGCAAGGCGATACGGTTCCGCCGGATTACCAGATGATACAATTAAAATATTTTTAAACGGATCTGCAGGACAAAGCTTCGGCGCATTTCTCGCAAAAGGCATTACGATTTATCTTGAAGGCGATGCTAATGATTATGTAGGAAAAGGCCTTTCAGGAGGCAGGATTGTCGTTTATCCGCCCAAAAAATCAGTCTTCACTCCGGAAGAAAACACGGTCGTTGGCAATGTAGTATTGTATGGAGCTACGAACGGCGAAGTATATTTTAACGGAAAAGCAGGCGAACGATTTGCCGTACGTAACTCAGGTGCAACTGCAGTTGTAGAATCTGTCGGAGCTCATGGCTGCGAGTATATGACTAATGGTATTGTAGTTGTATTAGGACCGACGGGGAAAAATTTTGCAGCAGGAATGTCTGGTGGAATCGCATACGTTCTTGATGAAACAGGCGAGTTTACTGCTTCGCTTTGCAATCGTTCGATGGTAGATATTGAACAGCTCGATATAAAAGATAAAGAAAAAGCCCGTCAACTGATAGAAAAGCATTATGAATTTACTGAGAGCCCGCGTGCACATTTAATCCTCGATCAATGGACACAAATATCAGAGAAATTTGTAAAAGTGTTCCCGCATGATTATAAGAGAGTGCTCGGCCTTTCTTCAAATAAGCATAAAAAGAAAAAAGTATCGATAATAGAAGATGCAGAAAAGACGGTGTCTAATGGGTAAACCGAACGGTTTCTTAGAAATTAAACGCGAAACACCTGCTCGACGCCCAATAGCAGTTCGTGTCAACGACTGGAAAGATGTTTATGAAGATTTTCCAGATCAGAGTGTCGGCAAACAAGGAGCGCGCTGTATGGATTGCGGTGTGCCGTTTTGCCACACCGGATGCCCGTTGAATAATGTTATTCCGCGTTTTAACGATCTCGTATATCGGAATCGCTGGAAAGAAGCGATCCGTATTTTACATTCAACAAATAATTTTCCTGAGTTTACCGGACACGTCTGCCCTGCGCCTTGTGAGGCAGCTTGTGTTCTCGGAATCAACGAATTGCCAGTAACAATCAAAGTTATCGAGCGAGCAATCATAGATGTTGCATTCCGTAAAGGGTGGATAAAACATGAAAGACCGGCAAACCGTACAGGAAAAACCATTGCCGTAATCGGATCAGGGCCGGCAGGCCTTGCAGTATCTCAGCAGTTGAATCGCGCCGGGCATCACGTAACAGTTTATGAGAAGAACGATCGTATCGGCGGTTTAATGCGATATGGAATTCCTGATTTCAAATTGGAAAAACATTTACTTGATAGACGTATTGAAATAATGCAAGCCGAAGGCGTTGTGTTTGCAACGAAATCACACGTAGGCGTAAACATATCAGCAGACGAGATGCGCCGTTCTTATGATGCTATGGTTCTCTGCGGCGGTGCTGAAGTTCCGCGCGATCTCAATATTCCCGGACGCGAACTGAAGGGAATTTATTTTGCAATGGATTTTTTAAAACAACAAAATCAGCGTAATGAAGGATTAATTCTAAATATAAATAAAGAGATTCTAGCAACGGGAAAACGTGTAGTGATACTCGGCGGCGGTGATACCGGGGCCGATTGTCTTGGCACATGCCATCGTCAAAAAGCGGTTTCAGTACACCAGTTCGAAATTATGCCTAAACCGCCGGATAAACGTGCACAAATTACACCGTGGCCGTTATGGCCGCTGCAATTGCGGACTGAAAGTGCGCATGAAGAAGGCGGAATGCGGGATTGGTCTGTGGCAACAACTAGATTTGAAGGCGATAATAATGGAAACGTAAAGAAAATACACGCTGTTCGCGTAGGTCCGCCGCCGGAATTTAAACCGATTCCCGGCTCGGAATTCACATTGGATGCTGATCTTGTGCTTATTGCTATGGGCTTTGTAGGTCCTGCTAAAAGCGGACTTCTTGATGAATTAGGTGTTGCACTTGATTCTCGCGGCAATATTTCAACAGACAAAAACTATATGACTTCCGTATCAGGAATATTTGCATCGGGTGATATGCGAAGGGGCCAATCTCTCGTTGTGTGGGCAATTGCAGAAGGACGCAAAGCAGCACGGTGTGTAGATATGCATCTGATGGGATTCTCAAATTTGCCGTGAAATTATTTAAAAATCTTTGCTGCGGGAATATTGTATTAGAAAAAAATTAAATTGAGGTTACTAAAAAAAGAGACTACTGAAATAATAGAAGGGATAGTCATTGCGGGCGGAGCCGCGAAGGGGCAAGCAACGAAGTGCCGAAGGCATCCTGTACAGCGGGACAATTTTAAAATAAGATTTTTATTTCGTTGCGGGATCATGTACCCCTCTTTACTCCTAAGATTGCTTTATGTCATAAAAACGCAGTTGTAGAACATTTTACGGAAATAACTCCGTAATTTGGCACTCTCCTGAAATTTTCGTATATTATAATATGATCATTATTTCCGGCCACATCAGACTAACTCCACCGTAGCTTTATTTCCATTCTTCGGGGTACTGTGCACCCCCTGTTTTTTTATACATAAAAATCAAATTTTAATCAGAATACTAATTGATGAAAAATAACGAACTCACTCGACGGCGAACTTTCGGCATTATAAGTCATCCGGACGCAGGAAAAACTACGCTGACAGAAAAGCTTTTATTATTCGGCGGCGCTATTCATACAGCCGGTGCGGTAAAAAGCAACAAGATTACAAAAACTGCTACTTCCGACTTCATGGAAATTGAAAAACAACGCGGTATCTCAGTTGCGACTTCAGTAATGGGTTTTGAATACGACGGGTACAAGATCAATATATTGGACACGCCGGGTCATAAGGACTTTGCCGAAGACACCTACAGAACCCTTACCGCCGTAGACAGCGTCATTCTTGTGATCGATTGCGTAAAGGGTGTAGAAGAACAAACACGAAAACTTATGAACGTATGCCGCATGCGAAGCATACCGGTAATCGTATTTATAAATAAATTAGACAGAGAAGGACGCGATCCATTTGCACTTTTAGATGAGGTGGAAAGCGAGCTCGGTATCCATACACGCCCTCTTACATGGCCCATCGGCATCGGATTGCGTTTTCAGGGTGTGTACAACCTGTTCGAAAAAAACTTAAATCTTTTTTCTCCCAGTAAAACACGCATCTCAAATGATATTATTGCCATTAACAATCTTACTGATCCGCAGCTTGACAAACATATCGGTGCGGATTCTGCCGCAAGGCTTCGCGAAGAAATCGGAATTATTGAAGGAGTGTATGAACATTTTAACGAAGATCACTATCGCGATGCATATCTTGCTCCTGTCTTCTTCGGCAGCGCTATCAACAATTTCGGTGTAAAAGAACTTTTAGATACTTTCGTTAAGATCGCCCCCTATCCGCAGCCGAGAGAAACAAATATCAGGAAAATTGAACCGGCCGAAAGTACATTCAGCGGATTTATTTTTAAAATTCACGCAAATCTCGATCCGAATCATCGAGACCGTATTGCATTCTGCCGTGTATGTTCCGGCAAGTTTGAGCGGAATAAATACTATTATCACACGCGTTTAGAAAAAGAAATCCGATTCGCTACTCCTACAAGTTTTATGGCAAATGAAAAAAGCATCATCGACGATGCATGGCCCGGCGACGTAATCGGATTGTACGATACGGGATATTTTAAAATCAGCGACACGCTTACTGAGGGTGAACAATTTATTTTTAAAGGAATACCGAGATTTTCGCCGGAAATCTTCCGGCAGCTAATCAATAGAAATCCGTTTAAAGCCAAACAATTAGACAAAGGAATTCGGCAGCTTTCCGATGAAGGTGTCGCACAACTCTTCCTTCGCCAGCAGGGCAACGTTAAGATAATCGGCACCGTCGGTGAGATGCAGTTCGAAGTAATTAAATTCAGATTGCTGCACGAATACGGAGCAGAATGTGATTTGCAGTCACTCAAAATCTATAAAGCGTTTTGGTTCACTTCAAAAAACAATGAACAATATGAACGCTTTTTAAATTTTCAAAGTCCCCATATTGCATACGACAAAGACGGCCATCCGGTCTTCCTTGCCGAAGGAACCTGGTCGTTCAATATAGCACAGGAAATGTTTCCGGAAATCGAGTTTCATCTTACATCGGAATTTAAAACAAATGCGGATATTATCCAGAATATCGGACAATGGACAGGTAAGAATTAATAATGTAATTTTCGGATTAATAAGGATTATACCGATAAATAGAAAGCCGAGGTTGGCAACCCCGGCTTTTTGCATTTAGCTGTATTCAATTCCAAACTAATCATCTGTTAAATTTTTTAGAGCCACCTTTTTATAACCTGCGGGGATCTCAAACTCACTCGCAGCAATTCCTTTTTTCTCGATTTTAGTAACAGTTGTTGTAATCCCTGCGATTGTTGTTTGAACGGGAAATCCCTCCACCTTTTTCATCTCTGTCATCATTTCTGACGCTTTCGGCATTTGTGCCGCCATTCGCTGGCCGAATTCTTTCATATCTTTTTGCATGCTGCTATATCCGGGCACACCGGTTGTCGTCCATATACTTCCGACTTCTTTTCCATTCTCTTTCATTGAATATTTTACGCACGAATAACCGCAGATATTTTTCTTCTCGCCGGTCTTTTTTACATCAATTTTTGTACCTTGTCCTCCCATACCCATACTTCCCATCATTTTTTCCATCGCTTTCCTCTGCTCGGGAGGCATGTTCTTCATCTGTTCATTCATCTCTGCCATTTTTCCTTCGTGTGCTTTATTTGCCTTCTTCGTAAATGCTTCCATCTCGGCAAAGGTCATTGCCGAATATTCTTTCTTCTGATTATCTATCATATAAATCATTTTCTTATCAAGGCGGAAAATAGTTACATTATTTTCTGTCGATTGTTTGATCATATGAAGCCGGTAACTTGAAGATGAATAAATTTCTTTTCCATTAGCCATCGGCACCTTTGTCTTGCTTTCCCAGTATAATCCCTGGCTAACAGCAATGCTTACAACTGCCGCAATTAATGTAATCAGTACAACTGTCTTAAAAACAATATTCTTCATGGTCTCTCCTTATGGTTAATGATTGATATTATTCAAGGTAAAAGAATTGTCTATTACTCTCAATATTTATTTTATCTCCTGCAGTCATTCATCATTTCACCCAGGATGTGCCGCAAACCGGCCTCATCGGGCAATTCCGGCATGATGTGTTTAAATTATTCGGCGCATGGAAAGGAACGTTTTGATCCAGTATTTCCCGGAATAGCCGCATAAACAATTCTTCAATTTTATTAAGTTCATTTGCTTGCTGCATTAAATCTTCATATAGCGGAACTTCACTTCCCATCGTTATCGTTTTCTCGCCTAAATACAGATATGCAGGAATAATTTGTTCTACCGGCAGCTTCGATGTATTTTTATAAAGTAACAGGTACAGCGGCAATTGCAGGGAATGCACTGCATCGTTCCATGTTGCTCTATCATCGATATCTAATTTTTCAAATCGAACAGGTTTCTTTCCCGGATTGATGCCTGTTTTATAATCCAGAATGACATGTATGCCGCTTCGTTCTTCAACCCGGTCGATACGTCCTTTGCACTTTATGCCGGAAACCGGCATAGTTATATTTTTCTCAAGTGCGCGAATTATTACCGGTCCATGTTCAAGCGCTCGTGTCTGGTACTCTGTCAGGTACTCCTTCAACTGGTGCCTGATCTGGTATTTTAAAAGAAGCGCTGCACCGCCCGGTTCTTTTCCAAATGTTTCCGTAAAGAGTTTTTCAATAAGATCTTCCATGCGTACACAATCGAGATCGGAAGTATTCAACGGAACGTCTACCGATTGTTTAAAAAACATATTCAGAACTAAATGCACGAATTTGCCGACATCCTGCACATCAAGATCATCGGACACTTCATCTTTTTCCTTAAGCTCTAAGACATAATGATAATAGAATCGTAATGGACAGCGTAGATATGTATCAAGCGCGCTTGCGCTGAATGAAAATCCGCGCAGCACCGACATAACCTGATCGGATTTTTCCAAAGGGATTACTGAATCATTCGCCAGGTTTAATGAATAATGAACGGTTTCGATCTGCTTGTTAAAAGAACATGATCGTTTCTTTTTCTCCTCTTCCCATAATAGTTTTTCTATAAAACGGCTTTTTATTGTCTCTGCCACATCGGTATA
>Ga0315548_1002972_pt1 | contig 12959 bp, 8 predicted proteins | sample SalMarSW160110MG_2_FD_202540 | JGI IMG/M metagenome (GOLD analysis project Ga0315548, IMG submission 202540) | Salt marsh sediment microbial communities from the Plum Island Ecosystem LTER, Massachusetts, United States - Salt Marsh Sediment SW1601-110 ... | reverse complement strand
CCAGGTCTTTCGGAATCTCGGCAGTACTTAAACTCAGATCTACCGGTACTGTTTCGTATTGTGAATTGATTTCCTTGCTCGCATGTTGCATACCGGTCAATTCTGTTTCTTGATGACCGGTAGTGTAACCTATCCGCTTTTTTGTGCGGGTTGTTAACCGCTTTATCGCTGCACTGATATCATACTCCAATGAGCCCAGATTTTGTATCACCGGCAGGACTTCCTTCCTGTCCTCATACATCATTGCAAGACCTAGAAACGCACGCTTTACTTCAAATTTATCTTCCTTTACTACCTGTACTTCCACCGGAGGAATGCCCGCCTGCTGCGCCTCGCGCTCACTTTTTTCTCCTTCAGGACTGATGAACTCGTAAAATAAATTTCCTTTCGAATATGCTTTGTAATCATTCAGAATGTCCAGCACAGCACGGCGGTTATTATTATACGGCACCGGAAGGTCTTCCGTGAAGTAAGCTTTTACTGTAATACGATCGTCGAGATTGCTCATAAGATTTTTACTTGCATCGGAAAGCGTGTAAACGCCTGCTTTCGTTAAATCAAGACGGCTGAAGATGCGTACAGAAATAAAGTTTAACAGAATCAGTATTCCGAGTACTAAAACCACCCGGAAAAGTGTTTGAGATTTTTTCGTTTTCATAGAAGTCATAAATCAGTTTTCATTGACATATTCGACATTACTTAATCTTTATATTGATTACCACTTACGCCGTTCCAGGGAAACAACAGTCAGATATAACGAAAATCCGATGACGGAAAGAAAATAAATGATATCCCTGGTATCGATGACGCCTCGCGATATACTGGAATAATGATAATCTATACCGAGGTATTCTACAATACTGGTCATAAAGTCAGGGATGAAGATGAGTGTCTTGTCCATCAGAAAGAGCGCGAGCATCAAGAGGAGCCCGATAATAAAAGCAATAATCTGGTTCTCCGTCAGACTCGATGCAAGCAGACCGACCGCTACATACGCACCCGCCGTTAAAATCAAGCCTATATATCCACCGATAACCGGACCGTTATCGATATCGCCGAGAAATGCAATGGTGATATAATAGATAAGCGTCGGCAGAAGGGCCAGGCCGATAAGTACCCAGGCTGCAAAAAATTTACCCATAACAATTTCCCAATCGTGAAGCGGTTTGGTAGCAAGCAGTTCTATTGTTCCTGCCTTTTTCTCTTCAGCCAACAAACGCATTGTAATTGCCGGCACGACAAACAAGAATACCAGCGGTATCAATTCAAACATCATCCGGAGCGATGCTATGTTGACCAGGAAAATACTGTTCACATACACCCAACCGATAATCGCCAGAAACACAACAATAACAACATAAGCTACAGCTGAATTGAAGTAAGAACGAAGTTCTTTCCTGAAAATTATGTTTGCATTGCTTAAACTTGGTAACGCTTTAATACTATTCACTTTGTTCATATTTGAGCACCTATTATTATTATAACCGGTTATTCGGCAGTTGTTAACTTGCGGAATACCTCTTCTAAACTTGTAGCTTTGCGCGACATTTCCAACAATACCCAATTTTCGGATACTGCACGCCTGAAAATTTCTTCGCGAATATCGCTTCCTTTGACGGTATGGATGGAGAATTTATGAATATCGCCCTCCTGACCGCCGTATTCTACAGACTCGACCTGCGAAATTTCCTTAAACTTCGGATAAATGTCCATCATCGCATTAACAATGATTCCGGCCGGTAATTTTAATTCCAGCGATATCTTCTCAGAGCCGCGGAAATCCTGCTGTAACTGCTCCAGCGTTCCATCGGCAACAATCGCTCCGTCATTTACTATAATGACATGGTCACATGTTGCCTGCACTTCTGTGAGTATGTGTGTGGAAAGCACAACTGTCTTTGCACGGCCAAGCTGGCGTATAAGATTGCGGATTTCCACAATTTGATTCGGATCTAAGCCGCTGGTAGGCTCATCAAGAATTAAAACTTCAGGATCATGGATCATCGCCTGTGCAAGTCCCACACGCTGCCGAAAACCTTTCGATAGTTCGCCAATATCTTTATGCCTGACCGTAGCTATGCCACAGACATCGATCATCTCTTTTAAACGGCTTCTTAACAGAGCATCCTTCATTCCATGCAAATGCGCAAAGTAATCAAGATATTCCAATACGTTCATATCAAGATAAAGCGGATTCATTTCCGGCAGATAACCGATTTTCTTGCGGACTTCAAAAGAATGCTCGGCAATATCAAATCCTTCTACTTCCGCCGTGCCTGAAGTGGGCGGCATGTAGCAGGTGATAATCTTCATTGTTGTGGTTTTTCCGGCTCCATTTGGTCCTAAAAAACCTAGAATTTCACCGGTTTTTACATCGAATGAGATGTTATCTACCGCTTTCGCGGTGTCATAGTATTTCGTTAAGTTTCGTACTGCTATAGCCATAGTTTTTTACAATTTGTTGTTCAAAGATTACTCGGTCAATTGGAGTGCATTAAGTTTATGAAAAATGTAGCACATTTTCAAGAATTTCTTTTCTTTCAGCTTTTTTTAATACCACAGAAACAAATAGAAAGAATGATAATAGACGTTAAAAAGCTGGAAAGGTTCCCGGTATTGTTATTTATTTGGTATAATCGCTATTTAAAAATTAATATTTTTATGATAATTTACAAACAAATTATTTCCTTTCGTTCCCTGTTGCTATCATAATATCCATTGTCAATGCGGTGGGAGCTATTTTTTTTCCTTTTACACTCACGTTTACAGTCTGAAAAAAAAGCTGCATACGCGTTCTGCCGTGTATAGCCGTTTCAACCATCAAGTCCTGCGGTACTGCATTGCTTCCATATTCGCACGTTGCGTAATCTTTTAGGAGAATCGAGAGCCGTTTCGTCAAATCGATGGAAAAACATGCAGCAGCGTTATGAGACGGCACACATAGCAGCTGCGCCGAATCAGCAATTAAAGAAATATCCCATCGCTCAGGTCCAAGACTGATCGCAGCCGTTTTATTCGTGTAATTCAATTTAATATTCTGAATTAAATAGTGATATTCATTGAGCGTTACAACACGCAGCGAATCCGACTTAAATGTGTAAATTCTGCTTCGTTCTTCACTTTCCTGACGCTCCCATTCGTTTATATATCGCACTCTGAGCAATTTCGTTATACCCTCTGCATTTCTCTGATGCTTGTTCCACCTGTCTACTTGTCTACCGGCTTGAATCGTATCCAGCTTTTCTTTGAACCATGGTTGAAGAATGCTCACACCGTGCGTTTCCACAAGATAACGTATAATAGAACTTATCCGCCTAGCATCGGCAAACGAAATATCACCTTCTGTTTTCTGTACTTTGTTGTTCGAAAGTAAATTATTTTTTACAAGTACTTCCTCAAGCCGTTTCATCTGATTGGACTCGGAAATACTGAATGCTCCCCACGGGCCGAACGATACCAGTAATACAATCACACACAGGCTTATAGGAATAATTTTTATGCTTTTTGTTTTGCTAGTGAGAAAATAGAATGCAATTACTGCAAGCCACACTCCCAATACGATGACAAAGTACCGGCGCTCGGTGATACCGTATTCCGATGCCCTTCGCCATATTGCCAACAGCAGCAACACCGTCAGCGGCAGAAGAACGACATAGAACCATCGCCATACAGCCGACATCCATGAATTTTCCATCCTGTCTTTTATCGGATGAATAAGAAGCAGTGAAAATATCCCCGTTGTTGAAAAACCGAGTACCAAATATCCGACCCACCCTTTGGGCCAGTCCCACTCTATTATTATCTTACCCATATATGCATATAGAATGCAGACATATACAGCCACAAGGGGAATCAAGACATATTGCGTAAAGACTTTTAATCCTTTTGGATAGCGGATATTTTCGTCCGAAATATCGACACTCCGCGGAACACCGCTTAGAAAAAACCATGTATTGAAGATTCCTGAAATGAACCACCACAATTGCAGATACCGTTCACTTCTGATATCTATGGCAAACAAATTTTCCATAGCCAACAGAGCAATAGCCAGGCCCGTATATAATACACTGGAATATAATGCTGCAGTTACAAAACGGAGAAAAAGTGATTTGTTAAATTCCCAGAATCCTGTAATATGTCCCCGTTCTTTAAATGGTGCGATAGAGACAAAAAGATGTGCTATAATGGCGAAAAGTAAATAACGGATAAGATGCACAGATTCTGATTCAAATATGTTTTGAGGCAAAAGATAATAATAAACAACAAGGAGGCACGATATGATTAGTTTTGATGCAAGCGAAAGGCCATATTTCCAGTTTTCCCTTTCTATAATAAGCTGTAAAGCCGTAAAAATCGAGATGCCGAGAAATGCAACCGCACTTATATTATACAGCCAGTCAATATCATCTTTAAAGGAATGAAAATCATTTTGTATTATAACTAATACTGCGCCAGTACCGATAACAGCCGATAAAATTGCGAACGGAAATCGCCCAAAAGTATCGGACGTATTTTTCACAAGTTGTCTGAGTGATGGGAGTTTCATTTGGCGTAATCCTTTAACAGTTATTGTAAAGATACAACAACATTTGCCGAAAAAGACAGCACCTTTCGTTATTTTATTGCCGCATCCAGAACACGCTGATTCTTTAATCCTTCTTCGCCTGATACAGGCGATGCAGTATCATTCAAAATACATTCCGAAAAAAGAGTTACTTCTTTTTCATAGAGGTTCGGAACAATGATCGTTTCTTCACGCGATTCTATGATCTTATCGTTCTCGCCGACCGTAACTTTTAAGATAAGTGTATTTGCGCTCCATGAAAAATTCTCCGCACTGAGAATGCCTTTTTCACCTATAACCTCTATAAAAGTTCGCCGTATCGGAGCCGCATAAGAACAAAAAATACTTGCAGTTGTCCCCTTCGAAAATTTCAAAGCAAGCTGTGCTGTAGATTCAGTTGTAATTGAGGAATGAACAGGATCGAGCTGACTCTTAACCGAGACTATTTCATCATCAAGCAGAAACCTGGTAGTATCCAGGCAATGCACGCCTATATCAAAGACAGGGCCGCCTCCCGCAATATTCGGATCGACCAGCCACCGCCTGTGCGAAAGCCGTCCGTCGTAGATAAATTCGGATTTGATAAAAATTATCCTGCCGATGGTTCCCGATTTCATCAACTCCTTTATCCTTATAACAAGCGGTGAGAGACGCACCATATGCCCTACCATAAGTTTTACATCATTTTTTTTGCATTCATTAATCATCGTCTCTGCTTCTGCAACATTCATAGCCATAGGTTTTTCTACCAGGACATGTTTGTGCGCCCGGGCTGCTGTCAGCGTCTCGGGCCCGTGAAGCGAATTTGCGGAAACGATGAACACCGAATCCACATCCGGATGTTTTGCCAGTGCTTCAGCCGAATCAAATGCATGCGGTATCTTTAATGCATCTGACTTTTCCCTGGCAGCAGCAAGAGAACGCTTTTGAATTGCCACAAGCTCTGAATTAGACGACATCATTATTGCAGGTGCAATCGTTCGCTCGGCAAATAAACCGTATCCGATAATACCATAACGTATTTTCTTCATCTCTTATTTTCTTCCTTTTTAAATAATAATTTAATAATAAATAAGATTCTACTTCTAAGCAAAACAACGTAATTAATGAAAGAAGAGCAACTTTTTTTCTAATTTTCCGTAAATTAGTCGATCACCATTAACCAAACGGAGGATAAAAATGAAACAATGCATTGTTGCATTAATTACCGCAATCAGCATTTATTGCGCTGCTGCTGCCCAATCGGCTATAACACCATATTACGAACGGAACGATTTTCTTCTTGCGTCTCCCGGAGCTCTGAAATTCGGATTATACGGATACGATAATCCGGCCATGCTTTCCTACATCCGTCATCCAGATTTATTGGTAACCTGGAATGACGGCACAGATCCCACGCATCGATGGGGTCTTTTTGCAGCGGGTTCGCGCTGTGGCTTCGGCATGGTGCGTCAGAAAACCGACGGCACGTATATAACCGATTATCGATTATCGCTTGGCGGAGGAAACAGAACAATCAGTACCGGACTTGCTTACGGCTGGACGATAACGGACAATCCTCTTTTGGATAAATCCAGCCTTCTTATATTCGGCACATTATTCCGTCCGGTTCCATTTGCCTCGGCAGGAATCACTTATACATCCGCAATAAACACAAAAGGATATGAACTGAGCGGTGATCTGGCAGTGCGTCCTTTTGGCAACGAACTTATTACGGCTTTTGCCGATTATGTTATACATCGAACTCCCCAACTCGATAAAAATATGTGGAGTGCCGGTGTTGCAGTTGAAGCATTGCCGGGAATCCGCATCATAGGCCGCTATTTCAATACGGAGGCATTCACCCTCGGATTCCAATTCAGTCTTGGTCACATCGGACTCGAAACAAAAGCACATTACAACAGCAATCAGAAATATGCTTATAATTCATACGGCGTGCGCCTTGGCGCTTACGACAGAAATATTCTCGGCAGTATCTTTCCCTCCGAAGGCAAATTTGTCGAGATGAACCGGCCGGGACGTGTCAGCTACCAGCGTTATGTTCTTTTCGACGATTCGCAGACACTGAGCGGATTGCTTGCAACTATTGATGCTGCCAAAGAAGATCCATCTGTATCCGGTATCGCCATCAACACATCCGGATGGGAAGCGGATGCAGAAAAGCTGTGGGAGCTTCGCGAAAAACTAAAGGATTTTAAAACCAGCGGAAAAAAAGTTTTCATTTTCATCGACCGCGGCAACATAGAACTTTACCATTTTGCTTCTGTTGCAGATAAAATCGTCATGGACCCGCTTGGTACATTTTTTCTTGAAGGATTTCGAATGGGGCGGACGTACTACAAAGGTACCCTGGAGAAAATCGGGCTCGGATTTGATGAATGGCGGTTCTTCAAATATAAATCTGCATATGAATCCCTCTCGCGTGATAAAATGTCGGATGCCGATCGTGAACAGCGGCAGAAGCTCGTGGATGATTGGTACAAAATTGCCAAGTCTAACATCTGCGAAGCGCGTAATTTAACTTCGGAACAATTCGATAATCTTGTCAATAACGAAACGGTTTTCCTGGCACAGCAAGCAAAGGATAACGGATTGGTAGATTCACTGGGCCGGTGGGACAAAATGAAGGAAATGGTGAAGAAAGAAACAGGAAGCGATAAATCGTTTATCAATCCCGGCATGCTGGCAAAATTCAAACTGCCGTACGATAATCGCTGGGGAGAACCGCCGCAAATTGCAGTCATATATGCGTTGGGTGCATGCGATATGGATGAAGGAATAACTGCACGTAAGCTTGTAAAAGACTTTGAAGCTGCAGCGGACGATTCACGTGTAAAAGCAATCGTCCTTCGCGTCGATTCACCAGGCGGTGATCCAGTGGCTTCGGATTATATCGCTGAAGCAATAAAGAAAACAAAAGGCAAAAAGCCTATCATAGTCTCACAGGGATATGTCGCTGCTTCCGGCGGGTACTGGCTCTCGATGTATGCCGACACTATTGTTGCGGCACCACGCACAATTACAGGTTCAATAGGTGTAATAAGCGGCTGGATATACAATAAGGGACTCAAGGATTCGATGGGTATTTCTACGGATTATGTGAAAGTCGGCAATCACGCAGATATAGGTTTTGGCATGACTCTCCCGTTTATCGGCGTTACTGTTCCGGATAGAAACTTTTCAACAGAAGAACGTGCGCGAGCAGAATCTGTAATTAAAACAATGTATAAAGAATTTATTGATAAAGTCGCACTTGGCAGGGGGCAAAAACCCGACGATATTGAACCTATTGCGCAAGGGCGAGTGTGGTCGGGCCTTGACGGCAAACAGAACGGCCTCGTAGATGTGCTCGGCGGACTGGAAACTGCAATCAACATTGCGAAAGAGCGTGCAGGAATTCCGAAGTGCCAGGAAGTAACAATCATCGAATTGCCGGAAAAAGGACTTATGGATTTCAGCAAGTTCATGCCAAAGCTCTTCGGTGTTGAAACAAAAGTACTAAACGATCCAACAATAGAGCTGCTGAAATTCCGGTTGAAACACAATGGTGAGCCTCTTCCTATGCTGCCGATGGAAGATATCGAGATGATGAGACAGCTGAACCTGGAAGAATAAAATGTAATAAAGTTAGAAATATATAATATTCTGTAAGGACGTTCATTCGATATTGCTGAATGTCCCTATTTTTTTTATCATCGATTGGCGAATAATTTCCCTTTTTTCCACAAACCTGTTTTTCCAGTTGGCCTGCCCCCGATAAAACGATCCATAATAAATTAGAAAAAAGTATATTATGGTACTTGCCCCCATCGTGGGACATTAATGAGTTAGTAATTTTTTTATAGTAGTTACTCGGTGGAAGCATAATAGCGTTAAGAAAGTAAAATAGAATGAAATCCATTCCCGTTTAAGTTTTTTCTTTCAGAATCTATTGAAATAGACACCTAAAAGTTACAAAAACCTAAGGGTTTTGTGTAAACAGCCATCCTCGCCAAACTGCATGGCGGGCTAGTGATTTATCAGATGGCGATGAAATAAAGCGTCATATTATCAACTCCGTAGGAGTTGAATGTTTGTAATCCAAAAGAACACGAAAACAACTGAACTCCATAGGTGTTCAACATTTACAAAAAAAATCCCGCTTTAAGCGGGATTTTCATTTTCGTTCTGAATGTTAATTTATGCTTTATCATTGCTGCCGAGCACATTCACGATCTTATGTTTGTAAAGCTCTTTCAGCTGATCGCGCGCCGGTCCGAGATATTTTCGCGGATCGAATTCTGCCGGATTCTCCATCAATGTCTTCCGAACCGCTGCCGTCATGGCAATTCTTCCGTCAGAATCGATGTTCACTTTGCATACCGCTGATTTTGCCGCTTTGCGAAGCTGATCTTCCGGAATGCCTACTGCGTCTTTCATCTTACCGCCGTTTGCATTAATGATCTTAACCAGTTCAACAGGCACGGAGGAAGCGCCATGCAGTACAATTGGGAAACCGGGAATTCGCTTTTCGACTTCTTCCAGAATATCGAAACGAAGCGGAGGCGGAAGAAGCACTCCGTCTGCAGACCGCGTGCATTGTTCCGGTTTGAATTTATTTGCGCCATGCGATGTGCCGATGGAAATTGCAAGCGAATCTACACCGGTCTTTTTAACAAAATCTTCCACTTCTTCCGGCTTCGTATAATGCGTCACTGCGCTGGAAACAGCATCTTCGATGCCTGCCAGAACGCCCAATTCACCTTCCACTGTTACATCATATTTATGTGCATACTCTACGACCTGTTTCGTGAGTTCGACATTCTTGTCGTACGGATGATGTGAACCGTCGATCATAACTGATGAAAATCCGGATTCAACGCATGATTTGCACAGCTCAAATGTATCACCGTGATCCAGATGAAGTACTATTGGAATTGGAAATCCTAATTCCTTTGCATAGTCAACAGCGCCCTTGGCAAGATGCTTCAGCAGCGTGGAATTGGCATATTTCCTAGCACCGCTTGATACCTGTAAAATAACAGGCGATTTCGTTTCCACGCATGCGCCGATGATTGCCTGCAGCTGCTCCAGGTTGTTAAAATTGAAGGCCGGAATTGCGTACCCGCCCTTGACTGCTTTTTGGAATAATCCTCTCGAATTGACCAATCCTAACTCTTTGTATGTTGTCATGGTATCATCTTCTATTGTTCTGTATTCAGCCGCATTATTGTAACACCATTTATTAATATTTGGTTCTCTCAAAACCACTGACCCGGATGAAAGAAAACTTATGGTATTAACCGATAACAGAGCGGCCTTCCTGCCACGGTTTTACTGTAAAATACTCTAAAGTGTTAAGGAATGCAAATATAAGTAATGGGCTTCTATAAGATTCCCTGCCTGCCGACCTGCCCACCAAAATCGAAGATGGAGGTGAAAGTGCTTTCGGCACTCAGGCAGGTTAGCGGGAATCTAAATTTGGATTTATATTATGTTGAAAATAGCCCACTACCGGAATTTGTTACTTGAACAAAATAACATATTTGACAATCTATGAATAAGAAACATTCAACTATTTATTAAAAATAAAGTCAATTCATGCTTTGTATTATTAACATCGGACATCTTCTTTGAAAACTTACTATAAAATCGTATATTTTTACTGTTTATTTCACCTGCAATAAATGAAAAAATGTTCCGAACTGACAAAATAAATAAATTTGTTCCTGCAAGTATTTGGATTCAGGAATGCCTTATATTCATATTATGTTTCTTCTACCTGCTGCTTAAAATCCATCCCATTCTTATTCTCGAAGTGCACACACCTGTTTTTCTGATGGGAATTGATTTTCTTTCCGATTTCTTAATAATTCCAGGCGGACTGGTTAATTGGTTTTCGTCGCTTTTAATGCAATTCTGGTTTTCCGATTTTATAGGCTCCATTTTTTTAACCATTTGTTTTTGGATTGTCGGATTCTTAACTAAGAAATGGATAGAAACCTTAACAGAAAATCGCCCGATTCATACAATCCATCTTGTTCCTGTTTGTCTTTTACTTTTTCTTTATGCGAATTATGATTTTGACCTTAGCATCACATTAGCCGTAATCATTAATTTATTCTTTTTAGTTCTATTCATTCGTTTGTCACCAAAACAGCCTATTATTTATATCGGATTGGGCTTAACAATTACCACCTTATTATATTGGATCACGGGTGGCGCTTTTTTCATTTTTGCAGTTCTCTGCGGATTAGGAGATATTCTTTTCAGGAGAAAGATCGTAGGCGGTCTTTCACTTTTATTGATATCTGCTATTCTGCCCTTTGCCGCATATAGGTTTGTTTTTCTTATCACTCTAAAACAAGCTTACCTACATAATTTGACTTTTGAGAATCAAATAGAATCTTGGATTATCGCATATTGTCTCCCTGTTTATTTTATTTTAGCAATTGTTATAGTTGCGATTTTAAAAATATCCGGAAATAAAAAAACATTACAAAAATATTCCAGACTGAAGTTTGTCTGGAAATGGGCGATAGGAACACTTTTTCTATTAAGTGGAACTGTACTATTGATGAGAGAATCTACCAATGACATAAAAAAGCTTGTCCTTCAAGTCAACCGCGCTGTAAGCGATGAACGCTGGACAACCGTGCTCGGATTGACTCAACATTGTTCCAATGAAACTCCTCTTCTTTCAAGTCAGACTAACCTCGCTTTATTTCAAACAGGCAAACTTCTTGATAGCATGTTTGCCTATCCTCAATCGAAAGGAACTGCCGGCCTTCTGATGAATCAAACATGGTGTCTCTCATGGCCGAAAGAAGCGAGCAACGTTAATTGGAAATTAGGATTGGTCAACGAATCCCAGCACTATGCCCACGAAGCCTTCGAGCGAAAAGGACCTACTGCCGATCTTTTAAAACAGCTTGGGATGGTATATATGTTAAAAGGTGATCACAATGCGGCCAGTCATTTTCTATTGAATTTGAAGAAAGTACCTTTTCAGGAAAAGGCTGCACAGCATCTTATCCGGATCAATGAAAATCCAGCTGAACTTGCACAGGATAGTGTATGCAGAGATATTCAATTACGTATGCCAAACACTGATTTAGTCTCAGATGAAAGAGTATACGATTCTAAACTAAAGTTATTGCTTAAGCGGAATCCTAAAAATAAAATGGCATTCGAATATCTAATCGCATATAATTTACTCAATGGTAATTTGAAAGAGATTGTAAATCACATCTCGTATTTTAATACATTTGCCTATTCTCAATTACCCCGGCATGTTCAGGAAGCATTAATCCTCATTGCGGTTCTGACTCCAGATTTTAACAAGAATCAACTGAAAAAATGGATTCATCCGAATAACTTTAAGCGGTTTGTGGAACACCGGCAAGTTCTAGCAAAATATAATGGTGATAAAAATAGCGCAAAATACGAGTTGCAAAGGCAATTTGGTGATACTTACTGGTATTATCTGATGTTTGTTAAACCTAGCTTACTGCAGCCGATGACTCAATATGAATATCAATAGCCATATCAAGACATCTTACTACTGGATTTCATTACTTGGACTTCTTTTTCTGTGTACGGGATGTTCAACGACACCAGAAGGAAGAACAGATATTCAATCAGCAGGTCGATGCGCTTGCATTGAACCTGATTATTCCGGAATCCTAATTCCACCCAACATTGCGCCTCTGAATTTTTCTATCAAAGAATCTGGTAACGAGTATTTTGTACGAATCCGATCTATAAAAGGATATCCCATTCGAATTCAAAATAGTTCTGGTAATATTCAGATCCCTGTTGATTCCTGGAGACGCCTGCTTACAGAGAACGCCGGTCAGCAATTGATCGTGGATATTTTTATCAGAAACCAGACTGATCAATGGATTCGCTTCGATTCCGTTGTGAATCGGATTACACAGGCACCCATAGATAACTTCATTGTATACCGAAGATTTGGTCCTCTTTTCAACAATTTTAGAAAGATGGGTATCTTTCAACGCAGTCTTGAGAGCTTTAACGAAGAGCCAATTTTTCTCAACCACTTGACATCGAACAATTGTGTGAACTGTCATAATTTCTGGCAGAAGGGAACAGATCGATGGCTTCTGCATATGCGTGGTGGACCTGGCACATCAATGCTGCTCACCATGGACGGTAAAGTCCGAAAGATTGATACTAAAACTAAGTTCAATGGACCGACCGCTTATCCAGCCTGGCATCCATCGGGTAATTTAATTGCATTCTCAGTCAATAAGTTGCACTTGTTTTTCCACCAAACGGGTGAATGCCGCGACGTGATAGACAAGTATTCTGACATTATTCTGTACGACATTCCGACAAACACAATTACGACTACGCCTGCGATTTCCAGTCCTGACCGTATGGAAATTTGGCC
>Ga0315548_1002971_pt1 | contig 12960 bp, 10 predicted proteins | sample SalMarSW160110MG_2_FD_202540 | JGI IMG/M metagenome (GOLD analysis project Ga0315548, IMG submission 202540) | Salt marsh sediment microbial communities from the Plum Island Ecosystem LTER, Massachusetts, United States - Salt Marsh Sediment SW1601-110 ... | reverse complement strand
TTATAAGATTTTGTTTGCACAATACTTATCGGCAAAAGAAGCTGTTTTTGTTTGATAAGCAATACCATCAAAATTCCCTTAATCGGTCAGTTTGAGTAAATTAGTAATGGTATTAAAATTATTATCATTCCCATTTTGTGTCCTTCTAATACCCTTTGAGTTCTTTCACAAAACCGCTACAACACAATCATTCTGATATTTGAAGATTCGAGAAAACCGGGGACAGTTTTTTTCAAGTCTTTCAAATTAAGTTTTTAATTCCTTTTTTCAGGAAATCCATCTGCTGGCCTGAAAAACTCGCATTTTTAATTCCATCTGCTATCGCTTTCTCAAGGTTGAAGTTGACATTATAACCTTCCTCGGCGAAGCCGTAAAGCTTTAATAGGTTTTAGGGTATAGGGTTTAGGGTTTAGCCTATCACCTAACTAAAAACTGTAGTATTTAGTATTTGGTATATAGTATTTAGCCTAACAACCAAAAACCAACGACCAACGACTAACGAACTTGGTGGGCATTAGCCCACCCTACCTTTTTAAAGGCGTTTGTGGAAGGTCGATTATTGATTATTTATTCGTATTATTTTTATTAGATGTTTCGACTGCGCTCAACATGACAATTTTTCATCCTTTGCTATAATTCTTCTATAGAGAATAAACGAGAATCAAATATCTATAATCAAGCATCTTTTTGACCGGCGCTCGAGACAGGTGAAAAATTGTCATTTTTCACCGAATAATGGGGATTTTGGTTGCATTACGGCGGTTTTTATGTAAAATATGAAATGAACAATCGATAGTTCATTGTTCATAGTTCGTAGTTCATCAAAAAACATACAGTTCATTAGTGAATTAGAGAATTTTCCTTAATTTCAGGTAGGAGATAGATGATTAGAAACTACAGTCTGCTAATTAATTTATCCGCTAATTCTCTAATCCTCTCGTCCACGGAGTTTTATCCGCCGAAAGGCGGATTATTCGACAAATGTCGAAAGTATTCGACAAATCGACCCTTATTTGAAAAAACAAAGCCAATCTGTAACGGCAGAAGACAGAAGTCAGAAAACAGAAGACAGATAAAAAATTATGCATAAGTATTTGTCCTATAAAGGAATACGATGCTATCTTTCCGGCGGATTCCTTGAATCAATCTTTGAAAGTTATCAATGTCTGGCGAAAAAAACAAAGCCAATTCAAAGCCAATTCGCCGGCCTTTGGCCGGAAAATCTAAATCCGAAACCCGAAATCTCCCGTAAGGGATGGCCAAGCCACGAAACTCATGGATTCCGGAGAAAAAAATGAAAAACAAACCCAATGTTAATATGGGTAAAATAACATAAGCTCTTTTATGACAAGTGAATATGTGAGATTTTAATGTTTAAGGGGGCTGAACCGGCTTCTTCTGCGACTTCGCCGGAACAAGAAAACAAAGCCAATTTTGAAAATGGCAAAAAGACATAAGCTCTTTGAAATAAAAAGATTATGGCAAATGGCCGGCATTTTGGCAGGTCAAAAACAAAGCCAAAACAAAGCCAATTTGCCGGCCTGCCCTGCTCCGGCAACGGCCTTCGCCGTGACGAGCGGCCGGAAATCCGAAGCACTAAGCTCTAAATCCTAAAAAAAGCCAAATGTTAAAAATCAAAAATGTCCAATTTCCAACTTTTAACTAAGGACAAGTCCACCTGCCTGTAAATATTCCGAATCTGCGGGCTGCCCAACAATCTAACGAAAAGTATGCAATCAGGCCGATAAATTAGTTATAGGATTTAGGGTATAGGTTTTAATATTTAGCTTATTCGCTATCACCTGTTTCCTGATGTTATTGCTGAAAATAAAGGAGAACAGAATGGATTGTTTGACTATCCTTGCGCAAGCCGTAACAACTCCGGCCCCGAGCACGACTGCAGAAGCGGCGGGAGAAGCAGTCGTTCCGATTAATCTGTTTTGGGAACAAGTCACAGGACTAAATTTAGTGGAAGCACTGACCTTCCTGTCTTTCGGAACGGTTTGCATTTTCTACGGCTGGCGGGTTTTCAAGATACTTGTGGTGATAAACTTCGGACTGTTGGGTTTGGTTGCGGGGATGACAATTATCGAAAGAATCAACGGCCTGAATAATCAGCTCGCCGGCGGGTTGATAGGTATGGGTCTGCTGGCGGTACTTTCCGTGCCCTTGATGCGATGGGCCGTTTGTGTACTGGGTGCAGTCGCAGGCGGAATTCTGACAGCGGGAGTATGGTACGCCTGCGGCTTTACCGAACATTACATCTGGGCAGGTGCGCTGATCGGTGTCGTTGCGGGAGGAATGATATCCTTTATCATTTTCAAAGCGGCTGTTATGCTTTTCACCAGTCTTTGGGGCAGTGGATTAGTTGTAGTCGGCTCGTTGGCGCTTTTGCACATTTATCCGAGAACATCTTTGCAGGTGGAAGACATGGTATTCAACCACAATTGGTTTCTGCCTACCGCTCTGATATTGCCCACGGCGGTCGGCTTTATACTGCAAAACCAATTCGTGAAGAAATCGAAAAACTGGAACATCTGACCCGGATACATATGTGAATTTGTAAGCTCGAAGACTTTAGTAACAAAAAAAAGGCTGCAAGCGAACGCTTACAGCCCCGGAAAGGTAGTAAATAACAAACTGATTTATGCCCTGCGTTTTCTTATTAGAGCCAATGAACCAAGGCCTAATAAAGCAATTGTAGTCGGTTCGGGAATCGACATAGCCCCGCTGAAGCCGTTACCACCGGAGTAACCACCGGTGAGCATTTCTATAAGGCTATAATAATTCGTCCCGCTTCCGCCCTGTAATGATAATTCAAAATCAAGTGACATTGTTCCGGACTTATAAATAGCGTCCAATGCCGCCGAGCCGAGAGATTGTCCGGCGGAAGTGACAACAATATTGGAAATGTCGGCCTGAAATTGCGTATAAGCCGCCCCTATTGTTCCAACCGGAATTAAATCACCGGGTTTAAGGATGCCTGTCAGGTAGGTCGCACTGCCATCCGAATTCTTGATCGAGATGGTTGTTGTACCATACGGCGTCAATTTATATGCACCATACGAATCGGCACTTACTTTGAATGTGGGTATATACACTAAGGAGCCGACCAGAGCGTCGTAATTGCTGCCCATCCCTCTATCGACAGCAATTTGCTGATTGAAACTCAGCGTGCCGGCGCCATCGTAATACCAGTTGCCACCGGTAGTGGTATCAGGACTGAATTCGATAGTTGTGGTAGCTAATGCGGAGGTACCCGTAAAAAATACCAACAACAGAAAAAATATTATAAATTTTCTCATATTAACCCCCCAATAATTCCAACATTTCCGTTGGATTCTTTCTCGTTAAGCCGCAGACTGTTTTGCAGCGTATTTAATCTTGCTCCAGATCCATTGGTGCTTAGTTAATCCGTTTGACTCGATAGTGAGTCAGCCTTATTAATGTCACCTCCTTCCGCCGATCTTTGCTGTGGCCGGCTTTTTAATTGTTGTTCTTTTGTTTTAATTAGACGAAACAAAATATAAATACTTTCCGTAGTTTTCTTACTTGGCCGTAAATAACCAGGAACCGAGCCGTATAAAATTCGGCCCAATCACATTCGCTTACTTAATTGCAGTTTTTTTCCTGCGGAGAAAAGCCAGCACGCCTCCGAAACCAAGCAGAGCCATTGTCGCTGGCTCAGGAACCGCTACTATGTAGTCCTGAGCTCCGTCATAGGAAAAAACTCGCAAATCCGCCAGCGGCCCGGTGCCATCCAGAGAATACAACATGACATTTGCAAGAACTGCATAATCATAGTTGCTGCTGAACCCTTTATCACCGAGAGTGCCGTCAACTGTAACGTCCCAGCCATACGGAGTTGTCGGTAAATCTTCGTAAAGAATCTCCCATATCGCCGCTGAAAATGCTGCGGAATAGTGGTTTTGCGTGTCAGTAAACGTGCCGCCACTACTCCAGGATGAATCGTAAAATCTTCCCCAGAGTTCCCGGATATATTGAGCTTTGGCATAACCCATTGCCCCTCCCAAAGAAGTGGTCGGTACTGGTCCATTTTCAGGCATAAGCACGTTATATGTCAATTCATTAATTGAAGTCGGCTCTGTCAATTCTATGCAAAATCCGCCAAGTGAATTGTTAGGCCAAAGATGTCCGTCATAAGAACCATCGGTCTTTTCGAGCATAGAGACTCCGGCACGAACGTATGCTCCCTCATATTCTCCGATCCACACCTGCATGATATCACTTGCATAAAAACCGGTCATTGAAATATCTACGGTTCCTAACGTGGTGGCTTGAGCTATATTCGGTAAAACAAGAGCAACTGCGGCACAAAAAAACAGCGATATCTTTGAAATCCTCGAATTCATTATTCCGCTCCCCCAAAACAACTTATGTCAATATCGTCCTTGCTGCAGATAATCCACAGCAAACGAATCTTTATCTTATCGTTGGTTCTTTCTTACAAAGAATCATTCTCATGTCTCTCAAATGTTAATTTCATGCACGTTGTTCCCATCAAGAAAACAAATCGAAATTGCAATTTCATCAGTTTCTTATTTTGATGAAAACCGTTTGCCTGCAAGGTAAACCATGTGCCTGAATTCATTTTTATCAGGCGACCAACCGGTTTATCCCGGGTACTCAATGTGAAAAAGTGAGAACCCCCCATTCGGATATAACCACCCCGCGAACAACTTATAGTGCTTAGTTTACCCGAATGAAGAATAAAAGTCAAGGGTTTTTGACGACAACATTCGAGAATAATTTGAAGTCACCCGGTATATCTTACTGATTAACTAAAAACGAAATAGTTTTAGGACTTAAGCATGAATTGAAGTGAAAAAAAGAGATGAATTTTCCGCACTATAATAAAGACGCACATCCCAAAAAGTTTCATGTGCAAAGTAAAAGAAGAATATCAACGACTTTTTGATTGTATTCCTGCGAACAGAATAAATCCAAGGAGGATTTTTACAGCATTATAAACAGATGATTCGAGATTGGAATGCAGATGCGTCGGAAGTGGCCGGGAAATAAAAAAAACGGGGCTGACCAGGCCATGACCAGCCCCCCATTAGAAGAAAGGAGTATTATGATGTCGGCCGAATCTCGGCTTTTTTTTCATCCAAAATACTCTGAATACAGAATTATACCAGCTTAAGTATCCAGATTTTTTCGCCCCCCTTGATTCCCCTCTTCAACGATTGTTCTAATTAAAATATAACCGATATTTCACAGAATGCCAAATTCTTTTTTAGTGTTAAATCCCTTTATATATCAATACCATCGAACTGTTATATAAATGTAATCCAACATGGTTTTTCTGACGGCAATATTACTGTTATTTTCAATCTGAAACTGCAGTGAGTCCACCTTCTCAGGCGTATTTACTATACTCGTAATATCCCATGAGTCGGTTGCTTTATTCCGCTGCCCATCCCGCACTGAAGCATTGATTGACGACCAGGCGATCGGATTATCCGGCCAGTCCGTACCGATACTCCATTTCAGTTTTCCGAAAGGGAACTGTTCGTCCTCGAAGTGCTCTACGAAAACAGTGACAGATACTATTTTACCTCCTTCGGGTATTGACGCATCTGAAAAATCAAAGAACATATAAGAGTTGGCTTCTATCTCAACACATTTGCCGTCACTGGACAGGACAATATCCACTTTGTTTTCTTCCGACAGTTTTTTATTTGTTTTGAGATTGTAACCATCCTCGACAGTCAACGGCGTAATCAGTGGCGAACTAAGCGAGGCCACGGTAATGGTAAATGATTGAACATCGGAAGACGGCATCTGGTTGGCATCGGTGACTTTGACTGAAATGTCATAATCGCCCTGTTGATTATTGTTTGGTCTCCATTCAATTAAGCCCGTATTTGGATCTATGGTCATACCTTCAGGTTTTTCGGTTAGACTGTAAACGAGCGTATCACCGGAATCCGGGTCTTTGGCGTTAACATCATAACGATACGATGCCCAGACCCTGGTGGTAGTTACGGGTTTCGAGGTGATAACCGGTGAATCGTTAACCGCTGCGACCGTCAGCTCGACTGTGGCGGTGTCGGTTCCGCCTTTGCCGTCGCTGATTGTATATTCGAATGAATCGATGCCGCAGAAATTTTCTTCCGCCGTATATGTCAGCATATTATTCGTACTGATTGTGACCGAGCCGTTTTTGCCCTGCATAACGCCGAGCACGATTAACCGATCACCATCCACATCCGTGTCATTCGCCAGCACATCGATCATTACAACCGGCGTATCTTCACGAGTTTTAGCATAGTCGTCATCAGCCACCGGTGGATCATTAATGCCAGCCACTGCAATCGAGACGGTTGCCGCAGTACTTTCTTTAGAACCGTCGCTGACCTTATATGTAAAGTTATCCGAGCCGTTGAAATCCTTTTCGGGCGTGTAGATCATCTTGGCCTCAGTACCGCGCAGGCTGCCGTGGGAGGGTTCTGTTAGTACATGAAAACTGAGCGGGTCTCCGTCCGAATCGCTTCCGGCCAATATAATCGAGACGGGTGTATCTTCCTGTGTTGTTATGCTAATACCTTCGGCTACCGGTCGGTCGTTTGACCCGTTGACAATAATCCCTGTTATCAGGACTATAGCGATAAGTATTAAAAGGGTTGAACCGAGAATGAGTATCCTTTTCATATTGACCTCCAATCCATTAAATATAATGTTGTAGTATAATCCCGTTGTATGTTGTTTGCGAGTATATTTTTCAATAACTAAGTAGGAAAAATCTTTAAAAAAAGCCCGAAATCCTGTTTTTTTAGATGTATTCGTATAATATCCCCCATTGTGTTCGAACCATATCAGTGCACTAAAATACAAACTTCCAAAAAAAAACAGTTTTAATAAGTTTTTTTGTTGATTTTTAGCGAAAGAGCGTATAGAATCCAGTTATGTGTAGGTTTTATAGATATAAGGTTTCCTCAAAATAGTGGGGTATAGATTATGAGTAATCGAAGAGGTTTTACATTAATAGAGCTGCTGGTTGTAATAGCCATTATTGCATTGTTAATGGGCATTTTACTACCGGCTTTAAACAGAGTCAAAGAACAAGCCAGGAGGCAATCCTGTTCAGCACGTATTCGGCAGCAAGTACTCGCTTTGAATCTATATGCCAACGATCACGATTCAAAGCTGCCGTTACCCAACACTGCCGGATCCTGGCTGCAGGATGTTGCTGTTAATACAGTGCATTTCATGTTCCAAAACGGCATGACCAGGGAAATGTTCTACTGTCCGTCGAACGCAACCCATCAAAAATACAATGACTATTTCTGGGAATACAACAATGATTCATGGGACAGCAGAGTACAAAGGTTCACGAATGAAAATGGCTTTATTGTATCCGGATATTGCTTTATCCTGGAGACCACGACCAACGGCCGGCCTGATATCGTTCGTTATGACAAAGATCCTGTACAAAAAAGATGGGTAAAAACAACCCAGGAACCACAATCTTCATTAAGGGAAGTGGTTATTGATTCGATCATGGGCACTCGTATAAACAACACCAAATATGGGTATAATTTCGCTGAAGTTTCGGGGGGTATCTATAATGAACACCAGGTTTACGACACAACAAGTCATCTAAAGAGCAGTGAAGAACCCACCGGCGGAAATATCGGCTTCATGGACAACCATACCGAGTGGAGGCCGTTCGATCCGGAAATTGATAATAGTGTTGCAGTGCCTCGCTATGGTACTGCCCCTGGTTTCTTCTGGTAGAATGGATTTATTGAATGCATTAAGACCCCGGCCTGACCTTCTTTAGGATAGACCGGGGTCTTTTTTTCAATATCCAGGGCAATCATGCCATCAGGCAGATATCCACAAACGGAGCGTGTAGTGAAAAAAGTCTATGATGGATTTTAAGCTTGCAGAAATGCCTCTGAAGTTTTAGAATTCGTGGTTTATCAGAAATAAATTGTATCAAATTACTCCATGGGTACTTATGAGCTGTTAAAAGGATTTAGTGAAATTTCGTGTTTGAATCGTTAACCGAAAAATTTAACTCAGTTTTCCGGTCTTTATCCGGCCGGGGACGCATCACCGAAGCGAACATCTCGGATGCCATGCGAGACGTTCGTAAAGCCCTTTTGGAGGCGGATGTCAGCTATAACGTCGTCAAGCAATTCTGTAAGGATGTTACACAGGCGGCTGTCGGGGCCGAGGTTATAAAAAGTCTCCATCCCGGCCAGGTCCTGATAAAAATCGTCAACGATGAGCTGACAAAACTGATGGGGCCGGTCGATACCCGCATCTATTTTGTCTCACCCGGACCGACGGTAATTATGCTTGCCGGCCTGCAGGGCTGCGGCAAAACCACAACCGCCGCCAAACTCGCAAAATACCTGGTTGCAAAGGGCAAGAAACCGCTTTTAGTGGCTGATGATTTGCAAAGACCGGCCGCCGTCGAGCAATTGAAAGTATTGGGCGGGCAGATAAACATTGATGTGTACAGCGAAGAAAGTAAAAACGCCGTCAAGGTTGCAAAAAACGCCCTCAAGCACGCCGATGCCGGCGGCTACGATGTGGTTGTGCTCGATACCGCGGGCCGGCTGCATATAGACCAGGAGATGATGACCGAAATCGCCGATGTGGCAAAAGCGGTTAATCCGCACCAGATTTATCTGGTCTGCGATGCGATGACCGGCCAGGACGCCGTTAATTCGGCAAAGCAATTCAACGAACGTCTCGAACTTGACGGTGTTATCCTCACGAAGCTGGACGGTGATGCTCGCGGCGGGGCGGCGCTCAGCGTCAAAGCCGTAACCGGAAAGCCGATTAAATTCATCGGTATCGGTGAAAAACTCGATAAAATCGAAGAATTTCATCCCGACCGTATGGCCGGAAGAATCCTGGGCATGGGCGACGTAGTGACGCTCGTCGAGAAGGCACAGGAGCATTTCGAGGCCGATGAAGCCGCCAAAATGCAGAAGAAAATGGCAAAGGGCAATTTCGGCTTCGATGATTTCCTGAAACAAATGCAGGCGGTTAAAAAAATGGGCGGGATTCAGAGTATGCTCAAGATGATGCCTGGGATGGCGGGGCAGCTCAAAGACATGGATTTTGACGGGGCCGAGATAGGGCGAATGGAAGCAATGGTCTATTCCATGACGCTTGCCGAGAGGAGCGATCCGGATTCGATAGATTTGTCCAGACGAAGAAGGGTTGCCACCGGAGCCGGTGTCGAAGTCAACGATGTTGCCGGTCTGGTCAAGACTTTCAAACGCAGCCGGGACATGATGAAGGCCGTCAGCGGCGGAAGCTTCGGCGGACTCAAGAGTCTGCTCTCAGGCGGTTTCAATATGGGAGCTCTGGGCCAGATGATGGCGGGCGGAAAAAAGATCAAGCAACGCTCAAAAAGGAAAAAAGTTGTAAGACGAAGAGGAAAAATAAAACGACGATAAATAATGACATTTCGATCGAACAATATCTTGAAAAGATCGCTATATTCTCAGATAATAAATACGGCGAATTGGTAAGAAAACAATTCAAGGATATCAAAGGTGCCAGTGAACTGGCGATGCTGGCCTCGCCGAGCGCCGGGGAACTGGAACAGTTGAAAAAAGCTGTTGCAATAATGACGCCGGCCGAAAAACAAAAGGCTGTGAATTTGACCGACGAGCAGATAGAGCGAATTTCAGCCGATGCCGGAATCGATGCTGCGAATTTCGCGATTTTCGTCAATGGTTATGCATTACATTGCAAACGTGTTTCGTGACGGAAAATGTTCAAGTCACGAAAATTGATTATACATGAAAGAAAGGAAACATTATGGCAGTAAAAATCAGAATGACACGAATTGGCAGACGGCACCGACCGTTCTTTAGAATCAATGCGATCGAATCCCGCGAGCCTCGTGACGGCAGAATGCTCGAGAAGCTGGGCCATTACGATCCGATTGAAAAAGACCCGGCCAAGCAGATCGTACTTAACAGCGAGCGCATCAAATACTGGCTCGATAAAGGAGCGATACCAAGCGAAACCGTTTCACAAATCCTTCTTCGTCAAGGTATCCAGCACAAATATGCCGAAGAAAGAGCTAAACGCCAAGCAAAGGCCAGGGCTATTTCTTCAAGTAAAGGCAGGCTCTTTAATAAAGCTCAAAAAATAGCCGCCCAAAAAGAAGTTTCGGCGGCCGAAGAAAAAGCCAAAGCCGAGGCCGAAGCCAAAGCAAAGGCCGAAGCAGAGAAAAAAGCCAAAGAAGAAGCCGAAACCAAGACTAAAGTCGAGAAAGAAAAAGCCGAGGTCGAGGAAAAGACAGAAGCTGAAGAAAAAGCAGAAACCCAGGAAAAGACCGAGGCAAAAACCGACGCTGATACAAAAGTAGAGGAAGAGGCCGAGACTAAATCCGAGGAAAAAGCAGAGGCCCAGGCAGATTCTGAAACCGAATCCGAAGAAGAAACTGAAACAGAACCTGAGGAAAAAGCCAAGGCAGAGGCCGAAGAAAAAGCAAAAGCTGAAGAAAAGGCCGAAGCAGAAACTGATACTGAAGCAAAAGTAGAAGAGGCCGAGACTAAATCCGAGGAAAAAGCAGAGGGCCAGGCAAATTCTGAAACTGAATCTGAAGAAGAAACTGAAACAGAACCTGAGGAAAAAGCAGAGCCTGAAGCAAAAGAGAAAACCGATAGTTGAGAAAACTTTCGCTTATAAGGTGTAAAAAAATATTGAGCCCTGCGTTTTCGGCGTGGGGCTTAACCTTTACACTAATGGCACAAAATTATTGCTTCAATCATGCCGGAAAGAATCTAAAAGATGATGAGGATTGATATTCTTACGCTTTTTCCACAGGTATTCGAATCGCCCCTGAGCTGTTCAATCCTCAAAAGGGCCCAAGATAATGGGCTGATCGGAATTTGTCTTACCGATATCAGAGATTTCGCTGCCGATAATTACAGGAGGGTGGATGACAAGCCCTACGGCGGCGGACCGGGAATGGTCATGATGCCCGGGCCTGTTTTCGATTGTTTCGAGCACGTCAGCAAGTTGTCACCGGAAAAGGCACGCGTTATTCTGCTGAGCCCACAGGGACAAAAATTCGACCAGGCCAAAGCGGACGAGCTAAGCAAAGAAAAACGCCTGATACTTATCGCCGGAAAATACGAAGGATTCGACGAGCGAATTCGAACCGGTCTCGGTGCCGAGCAAATCTCCATCGGTGATTATGTTCTCAACGGCGGTGAATTAGCTGCGATGGTAATAATAGATGCCGTAGTGAGGTTACTGCCGGGCGCACTTGGTGATGAAGATTCGGCAAAGGACGATTCTTTCAGCCGGGGACTTTTGGAATATCCACAATATACGAGGCCGGAGGTCTTTCGTGAAATGAAAGTCCCGGAGATTCTCTTAAGCGGCGACCATACTAAAATCGCCGAATGGCGTAAACAACAGGCACTCGAACGGACGAAAAAATGGCGCCCGGATATATTAAAAACAACCAACCAAAGTGAGGGAGGTAAATAATCAATGAAAATAAAAACAGAACTCACAAATACAAAATCTCACGAACATAGTAAGACCACACTGACCAGCCTGAGATCTCTCGGGCCGGTTCCAAACCTCGAAGAGCATGTCCAGCCGGACTGGTGGCGGTATATTTTCAATTCCATCTACCTCAAGACGGACGGAGACGTGATTGACGATGCTCAGATTACCGCTAAAGAAATGGATGTATTTGCCGACATTCTCAAGCTGTCTGCCCAGGATAAAATACTGGATTTATGCTGTGGGCAGGGCCGGGCATCACTCGAGCTGGCCAGAAGGGGCTTTGGGAATGTGGAAGGACTGGACCGCTCCCGATACCTGATTCAAAAGGCCAAAGCTCTGAGTAAGAAGGAAAATCTAAGCATCAAGTTCAGGGAGGGGGATGCAAGGAAACTTCCTTATCAGGCCGACACTTTTGATGTGGTCTTTGTCCTGGGAAACAGTTTCGGTTATTTCGAATCGTCCAATGACGATGTGCGGGTCCTTAAGGAGATTTTCCGTGTTCTCAAGCCGTGGGGAAGACTGCTGATCGACGTCACCGATGGAGAATATCTCAGAAAGCGATTTCAGCCGAGGTCCTGGGAGTGGATAGACAAGAATTACTTTGTCTGCCGTGAGAGGTCTCTTTCCCATGACAAACAAAGGCTGATTTCCAGAGAAGTCGTAACACACGTGAAAAAAGGAGTTATCGCGGACCAGTTTTATGCGGAAAGATTGTACAATCGAAAGACCCTTGAAGATTTACTGCAGTCGGTGGGTTTCAACGAAGTCACCGTCCACAGGCAGTTAAAAGCGGAATCGCAGCGTAATCAGGACCTCGGGATGATGGAAAGGCGTATTATCACTACCGGCCTGGTCAGAAAGGACTGGGCCGTCGTCAAGAGAAAAAAGGAGCTGACCAATAATATCGCCGTCATCCTGGGCGACCCGACGAAGCCGGACCCCCTCAAACCATTATGTGTTTTCGACGATGACGATTTCTACACCATCGACCAGATGAAAGACGCTCTGCGCGAGCTGAACAAATACAATATCACCTATTTGACCAATCATGACAGTTTATACAAAGATTTGGTGGACCTCAAACCGAAAGCGGATTTTGTATTTAACCTCTGCGACGAAGGTTTCTGCAATGACCCGACAAAGGAGCTTCACGTCACCGCCTTGCTGGAGATGCTGGGCTTTCCCTATACCGGCAGCGGTCCGCAGTGCCTGGCTTTTTGTTACGACAAGTCGCTGATAAGGGGAATAGCGAAAGAGACGCTGGTCCCGGTCCCCGAAGGAATCTTTATTCAGCCCGAAGATGATATATACGGCCTGTCGTTTGGTCTGCCCGTGCTCGTCAAGCCGAATTTCGGAGACTCCAGCTTCGGAATCACTCAGCGAAGCGTGGCATACACAATGGAAGAGCTGGTCAACGCGGTGGTGGAAATA
>Ga0315548_1002964_pt1 | contig 12970 bp, 11 predicted proteins | sample SalMarSW160110MG_2_FD_202540 | JGI IMG/M metagenome (GOLD analysis project Ga0315548, IMG submission 202540) | Salt marsh sediment microbial communities from the Plum Island Ecosystem LTER, Massachusetts, United States - Salt Marsh Sediment SW1601-110 ... | reverse complement strand
TTACAGTAATCCACATTAAGTAAAGCGTTGCTCGCCTAAACCAAAGTTCCCAGGTAACGTTCCATACATTTACAAATGATTCCCTGATGATTAAAAAAATCAAAATAGAAATTATGGCTACCATCTGCGATACTGTTTTATGCTTGCCGGCTAAAGAAGCGGAAATAACTCTTCCTCGACTAACGGCAATAACCCGCAGGCCTGTAACGATCAACTCCCTGAAAATAATAATTATCACCATCCAGCCGGGAATTACCTTCATTTCTACAAATGCCAAAAAGGCGGCCAGGATAAGAATCTTATCGGCAATGGGGTCCATCAGCCGGCCGAAATCATTTTCCAAGTTTCTCCTGCGGGCAAGGTAGCCGTCAAGGAAATCGGTCAGGGAGGCTATGGCAAAAGTAAACAGCGCTAAATATTTTGCGAGCAGCCCATGAGAAAACAAAAAGAACATAAACACAAAGGCTAATCCTATGCGTGAAAGAGTTATCTTGTTAGGCAGGTTCATGCGGCTTCTCCTACTAAATCGTATTCTAAAGTGTCGGTTATTCTCACATTAATAAATTCGCCGGATTTCAACTTTTTCTTGGAGTGTACATAAATACAGCCGTCGACCTCGGGGGCATCGTATTCGCTGCGTCCGATGTATATATCTTTATCCTGCGCATCCTGTTCATCAATTAAAACACACACGGTTTTGCCTAAAAAACCCTGATTAATCTCGACGCAAATATCCTGCTGCAGAGAAAGGGCCTGTTCATACCGCGACTGTTTTATTTTTTGCGGAATCTGAGCGGTGAAGTTATAGGCAAGGCTGCCCTTCTCCTTTGAATACTTAAACAGGCCCAGCCGTTCAAAACGCGCATCCTGGATAAAACGAAGAAGTTCCCTGAACTGTGCTTCTGTCTCACCGGGAAAACCCACTATTAAGGTTGTCCGGACAGCAAGGTGGGGAATTTCCTTTCTTAATCTATCGATTAAAGAAAGGATCTGTTTACGGGAAGTCCCCCGTTTCATCCTGGAAAGTATTTTATCATTTATATGCTGAATAGGCAAGTCGATATATTTACAGACCGCAGGCTCCTCCTTAATTACCCGAATTAGTTCTTTGGAAAAATGCGCCGGATGGGCGTAGAGGAGCCTTACCCATTTACCTTTGGCTTTTTTAGAGACCTTTGCAAGAAGCCGAGCTATCCGGCCCTGCCCATATAAATCCTGCCCGTACATCGTAGTATCCTGCCCGATTAGATCAATCTCAGAGACAGCGCGCCTGTTAAAAAGCTTATCGGCCTCTTGAATAATCGAGTCCAGCGGCCGGCTTCTATGCCTCCCTCTTAAGGCCGGAATAATACAGTAACTGCAGCGATGATTGCACCCCTCGGATATTTTGACATAGGCAAAATGTTGGGGAGTGAGAAATTCTCGGGGTGAATTATGTGTATATAAGCCTCCTGCGCCTACGAAGGCATCCACCTCCTTGAGCTCATCGGCCAATTCACTCTTGTATCTTTGAGGTAAACATCCGCAGACTATAATTTTATTTATCTTACCCTCTTGTTTTAACTGGCAGAGCTTAAGAATGATATCAATGGATTCTTCTTCTGCTTCCCGAATAAAGCAACAGGTATTCACAATTGCCACATCGGCGCCTTCAATCTCCTCAACGACTTTAAAACCTGCCTTTTTTAAACGGCCCAGCATTACCTCGCTATCCACGAGGTTTCTGGCACAGCCAAGACTAAGCATCCCCACCTTTGTCTTCAATGATTTGCTCCCCTAAATAAAAAAGCCGGGATTCCCCCGACACTTTAAACTTTTAAACTTTCAAACTTTCAAACTAAAGTTACTTTCCCACAAACCCTTCATGCGTAAGTGTCAGCCTTTTTTTAACCTTGGCGGCTTTCAAGTCGATTTGCTCTCCGTTAAAGCGCACATCCAGGGCCTCGGGCTTGCCTATGCGTAATTCTATGCTCTCTTGGGCCTGCCAGCGCTCGCGCTTTCCCTTGGGCAAAATGGCTTGAAAGACTTCCTCTTTGTCGGTCACGACGCGCAGCCAGCAGGCATCCAGGGCCTTCACTTCTAAAATTAAGTTTTCTGTTTTAACCATAGGGGCGGAGATTACCCTGACCTTGGTTTTTTGGCCCTTGGTTTGCGGGGCAAGCTCAAAAATATGCCTGAGGACAAAGCGAAAATAGAAAACAAATACAAAAACTAAGGCTACAACCGAAACTACCCTGGCAATCAGAAATAGATTAACCTTTGGAAATACCTTATGCCTTCTTTCCAGAACAACTTCCGGGCGCCGGGGAGGTTCCGGCCTGCGGCTATTGATATATTCTGCAAGCAGCTTCTCGGCATCCAACCCCAAATATTGAGCATAGGTTTTTAGAAATCCTTTTATATAGACAAAACTTAAAAAATTATGCGCCCGATCCTGTTCCAGCGCCTCCAATACCGGAGGGTGAATCTTGGTAGCCCTGTAGACATCTTCTAAAGAAAGGCTTTTCCCCAACCTTGCATTTCTTAATTTCTCGCCTACGCTCTGCATGGGATCTCTAAGAAATTTTAGGAAGACTGTCTTTATCGACTAAAATCTCCCGGGGTTTGGAGCCGCGGTAGGGCCCGACAATCCCCTCTTCTTCCATCATATCCACCAAACGGGCAGCCCGCGTATACCCCAGGCCCAGTCTTCTCTGCAGCATCGACACAGATGCCTGCCTGGTCTGCAATATCACCTTTACCGCCTCATCGTAAAGCTCATCCTTCTCGAATCTTTTGGAAAAGCCTGCCTTTTTCTCCTGCGCCGCCATCAGCTCCTGATTATACGCTGGAGACTTCTGGTTTTTGATAAAACCTATTACCTTTTCCAGCTCGCTGTCAAAGATTAACGAACCCTGCGCGCGCAAAGGCTTGTGCTGGCCGGGCTCCAGAAAAAGCAAATCCCCTTTGCCTAACAGCTTATCCGCCCCGTTCATGTCCAGGACGGTGCGCGAGTCAACCTTTGAGGCCACCCGAAATGAAATGCGCGCCGGAAAATTCGCCTTGATTACACCGGTAACCACATCTACGGAAGGCCTCTGCGTAGCCAGAATCAAATGAATCCCTACAGCCCGGGAGAGCTGCGCCAGGCGCGTAATTGCGGACTCTACTTGTTGCTGGGCCACCACCATCAGGTCAGCCAATTCGTCAATAATCACAACTATATAGGGCATTTTCTCCAGCGCTTGAGCTTCTTTTTGCGCCCTGGCTTTTTCATTATAAATATCAATATTTCTGGCGCCCACTTTGGAAAGCAGGTTAAAGCGCTCCCCCATCTCTTTTACCACCCAGCCCAGGGCCGAAGAGACCTTCTTTGGATCGGTAAGCACAGGGCAAAGTAAATGCGGCAAATCATTAAACATAGCCAACTCCACCATCTTGGGGTCAACCATGACGAATTTTACCTCATCCGGAGAGGCGTTAAAAATGAGACTGGTAATAATGCTGTTTACGCATACGGTCTTGCCGGAACCGGTGGTGCCGGCAATCAAAAGGTGGGGCATCTCTGCCAGGTCTGTTACTATCGACTCGCCCAAGATGTCCTTGCCAAGGGCTAAGCTAAGTTTGGATTGGGCGTTTTGAAAATCTGCGGATTCGAGTATTTCCTTCAGATATACTATTGTACTCTTGCTGTTGGGGACCTCTACTCCCACGCGGGACCTTCCCGGAATAGGGACAATGCGCACGCTGTGCGCCTTCATCGCCAGGGCGATATCATCGCTTAAGGCATTAATGCGGTTAATCTGTGTTCCCGGGGCAGGCTCCAGCTCATACATGGTAATCACCGGCCCGGGGTTTACCTGGATTACCTTTGCCTCCACGCCAAAATCCCGCAGGGTAGCCTCCAAGATCCCTGAATTTGCCTTCAGGTCATCCTTGATCTGCCTTTCTTCAAGCGGCGGAGGCGAATCTAATAAATCAAGCGTGGGTAACTTATAATCGCTGTAGCTTTCTTTGGGCTGAGTAACTTTAGCTAAATTTGGTTTCTTTGCCGGTTTTGGTTTAACTATCCTAGGCGCAGGGCTTGCGGGTTTTAGAATCGGCTCAAGCGGCCTTGGTTTTTCTATCTTTAAAACAGGGGGGGCCTTTTTCTTAACAGGCATCAGGGCAAACACGCTCTTTCCCAACCACCTGGCAAAGGGCAAAATCAAGAACTCCGTGGAGACAAAAGAGGCCAGTATTGCTAAGGCCAGGCTAATGATTAAAGAACCGCCGCCGCCAAAGTATTTAAACAAAAACCCGGCAGCCTCGCTGCCTAAGAAACCTCCTTTTTTAAAGGCAAACTCTTCTTCGCCAGGAGAAACAAATAAAGCCAAAAGCGCCGCTAAAGACAAAAGCAAAACTGCGCTGCCGATGAGCTTAATATAAAGTTTAGGCGCGGGTTTTCCCAGAAGGCGCGCTGCTGCCCAGATTAAGGCCAGGAGGCAGATAAGATAAGCAACCCAACCGAAAGAAAAGACAAGCCCCTCGGCAACATAGGCGCCGACAATACCGGTTAAGTTTTTTGCCGGGGTATTAGGCGGGAAACTGCGAAAGGTTGTATCGTTGGGGCTGTAAGAGATAAGGCTTAAGAAAAGAAAAACAGCAAAAGCAATTAAACACAATGCCTTGATTTTATTTACCAAGGATTGTTCCATATTTTTACTCTTTCGCCCGCCTAGGCTGAAGTATTTTTGTCTTCAGCTTCGGTGGACTTTGCCTGTTTTAGACTCAGTTTAACCCTGCCTTGCTCGTCGATTCCAATCAGCTTGACCTTAACCTGCTGGCCAACCTTGACAATGTCTTCCGCGTTTTTGACGAATTTATCCGCAAGCTCGGAAACATGGATCAGGCCGTCTTTCTTCGGTAAGAATTCGCAAAAAGCGCCAAAGGCGGTCACCTTCCTAATCGTACCGTCATATATTCTGCCTACTTCCGGCTCCTCGGTTAAGCCCCCAACGGCAGCAATAGCCCTCTGCATCCCCTCTTGATCCGATGAAGATATCACCACCCGGCCGTCATCATTAATATCAATAGTAGCCCCGGTGTCCTGGATAATCTTGCGAATGGTTTTTCCGCCCGGGCCGATAACTTCGCCAATCTTAGCGGTGTCTATCTTAAGCACCTGTATCTTTGGCGCATATTCAGAGACAGCTTCTCGAGCCTGCCCTATTACCCCGGTCATTTTAGCCAAAATAATCAGCCGGGCTTTTTTGGCCTGGGTTAATATTTGAGTGATAAGCTCAAGGCTGATTCCTTTGTTTTTAAGATCCACCTGGATAGCGGTAATCCCCTCCTCGGTCCCGGTAACCTTAAAATCAGTGTCTCCGAAATGGTCTTCCAGGCCTAAGATATCGGTTAGAATGGCTGTTTGTTTACCTTCTTTTATCAGGCCCATGGCGATTCCCGCAACCGGCGCCTTAATCGGCACACCAGCATCCAATAAAGCCAAGGTTCCCGCGCAAACCGTAGCCATACTGGAGGAACCGTTGGACTCAAGGATTTCCGAAACCACACGCACTGTATAAGGAAAATCCTCCGCGGAAGGCATTACTACCTTTAAAGCCCGCTCGGCCAGGGCCCCATGGCCAATCTCGCGCCTTCCCGGACCTCTAACCGGGCGAACCTCTCCTACACTAAAGGGAGGAAAATTGTAATGGAGCATAAAGTTCTTGAAGGTCTTCCCTTCTAAGGCCTCAACCATCCGTTCATCCGAACCGCTGCCTAATGTAGTTACAGAAAGGCTTTGCGTCTCTCCCCGCGTAAATAGCCCTGAACCGTGCGTCCGGGGAAGAACACCCACCTTGCAATCAATCTGACGGATTTCATCATATTTACGCTCTCCGATGCGCACCTTCTTCTCCAGGATGAGTTTGCGCACCTGGTGCTTCATCACATCGCTTAAGGCTGTCTCTATATCCTGTTCGGTATAACCGGATTCCTGATTAACCAAGCTCTCCACTAAATTCCCGGTTAACAGCTCTGTTTTTTCCATCCTTTTTTCTTTGCTGCCAATTTCAAAAATCTCTTCTATCTGTTTAAGAGAAATCTCCTCTACTTTTTTAAGAAGCCCCGGCTCAATCTCTTTAGGTTCTAACCGACGAGCTGCGCGTTTAGACTTGGATCTTAAGCTATCCTGAAGCCGGCCTTGGAGCTTGATAATATCTTCAAGGCTCTTCCGGGCAAAATCTATGGCCGAAACTACGGTATCTTCCGAGACCTCCCTTGAGCCTGCTTCTAACATCACTACGCCCTCTTCTGTAGCGGCGATTACTATGTCTAAGCTGCTTTGCTCTAACTGCGCGTAAGTCGGGTTAATCACAAACTCCTCGCCGACCCTGCCTACCCGCACAGCGCCTATCGGGCCGCCAAAAGGAGGGGTCTTGCCGAAAGGAATATTGGCCAGCATCAAGGCGCTCGATGCCCCGACCATTGCCAGGACATCCGGGTCATTCTCGCCGTCTGAAGAAAGGACAATCGCCATCACCTGGACTTCATTGAAAAGATTTTTCAAAAACAAAGGGCGAATAGGCCGATCAATCAGCCTGGCGCTCAATATCTCCTTTTGTGAAGGCCGGCCTTCTCTTTTGAAGAAACCGCCGGGAATCCTGCCTGCGGCATAGGTCTTTTCCTGGTATTCTACGAATAAAGGGAAAAAATCCGCTCCCTCTCTAGGCTTATCAGAGATTACCGCCGTAACCAAAACTACGGTGCCTCCGTAGCGGACAACAACTGCCCCGTCGGCCTGCTTGGCCATTTCTCCCGTTTCGATAATCAGCTTCTCGTCCCCTAATTGTAACTCTAGTTTTTCTGACATCTTGCTCCCTATTTTCTTAGTTTCAGTTTTTTAACCAGTTCTTCATACTGCGGCTTGTCTTCTTTCTTGAGGAAAGCCATCAGTTTTCTGCGTTGATTGACCATGCGCAGAAGCCCCTGCCTTGAATGGTGGTCTTTTTTGTGCGTTTTAAAATGCCCACTAAGAGCGTTAATCCTCTTTGTAAGCAGGGCAATCTGCACAGAGGCCGAACCTGTATCTCTTTCGTGTAATTTATAGCCTTCAATCACTTTTTTCTTCTCTTCCTTAACTAAACCCATGCCTTTCCTCCGTCATCTTGTTTATGCTTATTAATATACGAAGTAGAATTATAGCATATCTTAATCGAAATTGCAATGTTTATTTAAATTGACGGAAGGGCCTTTTTATGCTAAAATGAGGCCTTAAAATCGGGGGTTAAATATGGAAAAACCGCAGATCTCAATTGTCATCCCTGTGTATAACGAACAGGAAAACCTCGCCTTCCTGATGGAAGGCCTTGAGCCGGTTATGGCCAGCTTAGCCAGGCCCTACGAAATTATTTTTGTCGACGACGCCAGCAGCGATAGAAGCCTTGAGGTCCTAAAAGAGCTATCCCGTAAACACCCCTCTATCCGAATCGCTAAGTTCAAGACCAACAGCGGCCAAAGCGCAGCCTTCGATGCCGGTTTTAAGCTGGCCGGGGCTGCTATTGTAGTAACTATGGACGCTGACTTGCAATATGACCCGCGCGACATCCCGCGCCTTTTAGGACAATTGAGGGACTATGATCTAGTCTGCGGATGGCGCAAGAGCAGGCATGACCCCTGGTTAAAACGCATCTCCACAAAGGTTGCCAACGCGGTAAGGAATACCTTGAGCGCGGAAACTATAAAAGATACGGGATGCTCCCTAAAGGCCTTCAGGAAAGAGTCCCTGCTCAACCTTAAGATGTATAAAGGGATGCACCGCTTCCTGCCCACTTTATTGAAGATGCAGGGGGCAAGGGTCTGTGAAATAGAGGTCAGGCACCTTCCCCGAAAGTTTGGCCGCTCAAAATACAACATCAGAAACCGCCTGTTTAAGTCATTTCTGGACTTATTGTTTGTCGTCTGGATGAAAAAGCGTAACCTGAATTATAAATTGGAGGTTATCAAATGAATATCTGGATTGCCATAGGCCTTTTTGCCCAGGCCCTCTTCGGCCTGCGTTTTTTTGTACAATGGGTAGCCTCGGAGAAAAAAGGAGAAAGCATAATACCCGTATCCTTCTGGTACTTCAGTATCGCCGGAAGTATCCTGCTTCTGGCCTACTCTATTTATAGAAAAGATATAGTCTTTATCCTCGGCCAGAGCATGGGTTCGTTTGTCTACCTGCGCAACCTAACCTTAATTCACAGAAAACATCTAAAATGACAAAAAGAATTATCCTTGCCCTGCTAATCCTCTCTTCCCTTATGCTCTTTTTCAATCTGGGCGAAAAGAGCTTCTGGGAGCCGGATGAAGGAAGATATGCCGAGATATCCAGGGAAATGGCAGAGACCGGCGACTGGCTCACCCCCAGATTAAACTACATCAAGCACTTTGATAAACCTCCCCTGACCTACTGGCTGATCGGTTCCTCTTTTAAGCTCCTTGGCCAGGGCGAATTCTCAGGCCACCTGCCCTTGGCAATCTTCGCCTTGGCCGGGGTTATCGCCTGCTTTTTTCTCGGCAAAAGCCTATTCGGCATACGCACGGGTTTTCTCGCAGCAATCATCCTAATCAGTTCGCTGGGCTATCCGGCCCTGGGGCGGGTACTCTCTACAGACATAATATTCAGCGTATTCTGCCTGTTCTGTTATCTATTTTTTATTCGCAAGAATTACCCTCTTTTTTATCTCTTTATGGCCCTGGGCTTCATGACCAAGGGCCCGGTTGTATTTGTAATCACGCTTCTGCCCATCTGCGCCTTTCTTATCTATGAAAGACAAACCCGTATCTTTAAACAGATGCTCCGGGGGAAAGGCCTGCTTTTGTTCGCGCTGATTGCCCTTCCCTGGTATGCCTATCAGATCTCGCATAACCCCGGACTTTTATACGACTGGTTTTTCCAGCACACCTTAGACAGAATAGTCCGCGCAAACACAGAGGCCTTCTATTTTTTCGTTCCGGTATTGATCGGCCTTTTCTTTCCCTGGGTATTTTTCTTAATTGCAGCCTTAAAAAGACACCTTTCTTTTAAAAAGACTTCGCTCGATAAGGAGCCGGCAAAGATACTGCTTCTTTTTCTCTGGTTTATCATCCCCTTTATTTTCTTCTCCTGTATCGGCAAAAAACTGATACCTTACATTCTACCCCTACTAGCGCCCCTGGCAATAATTACCGCACGCCTCTGGGATCAGGCAATAGAACGCCCTAAGCTGCTTTCGGACAGGGCCTCATACTATACATTTATATCGGTTACGGGGGTTCTCTTTCTGGGGATAACGGCTTTTTTGCTGGGGAGGTTTGATTATCGGCTTGGGGTTGAGGCCGGGCGCCTGAATATAATTTTAATGTCTATAATCATGGCAGGCACAACGGCCTTGAGCCTGTTTTTCTTTAAATCGAAAAAAACAGCGCATCTTTTTGCAACTATTGCCATAAGCTCCTGCCTTTTCTTCCTCACAGCAATAGACCTGCTGCCCAAAATAGAAACCAATACCAACAAGTCAATCAAGCCCCTGGCGCTGAAAATAAAGGAAGGCCTAAGGCCTGGGGATAAGGTAGTTAATTACCGTTGTTTTTTGAAAAGCCTGCCCTTTTATCTGAAAAAACGGACGATAGTGGTGGAACGCGAGCGCAATACAGTTTATGAAGAAACGGAACACTGGCGGGATTATCTGCTTAAAGACAAGGAAGGCCTCTATCGTCTTTTATCGCTAAAAGGCCTTACGGTCTTCTGCATCACCTATACCTGGGAATTCAAAAAGCTCAAAGAGGAATACCAGGAGCCGCTTTATCTTCTGGGCCAGGCGGGAAAATACGTACTATTTAGCAATAGAAAAACAAGAGGGCAGAGCTATAAGCCGAGTTCTGTCAATTCGGCCAACAGGCCGAATCAGGATGGCCATCCATCTAGCCCTGCCGTTGCCGACAGGATCATCAGCGGTCAACCCGAAAGTGTTAACGAACCGAGCAGGTTCTTCTCTCCTATTTGACCTTTCTTCATGTAGAGATTGCCTCGTTTCACATTTCTCGTCTCTGTGGCTCTTATCCGACGCTTGCGCGTGACGGGCATTACCCGCTACATTGCTCTATGAAGCCCGGACTTTCCTCCCCGAACCAAAATACTTCAACAGTTGAGATTAAAAACAAACTAATGCCATATGGCATTAGTTATGCCAAATCGCAAAGGTTGACAGTATTTTGGTTCGGGGCGGCCATCCGCCCTACCCTCTTTATTAAGTTTTAAAAGTTGACAAGTTTAAAAGTTAAAACTTTTTGAACTTTTGAAACTTTTATAACTTTTTAACTATTTATGCCGATTTCAGGCTGCTGTCAACCATAGAATCCAAGGCCTGATTGGCGAGTTTATCGGCCTCTTTATTATCTTCGCGGCCAATCTGCTTTATCTCTAATTTATTGAAACCGGTCTTTAGATGCAAAAATTGTTCGCAATATGCCTTCAGGCCTGGGTTTTTGACTTTATATTCGCCTCTTAGCTGCTTGACCAGGAGTTCGCTGTCTGAATGAACAAGGATATCCTTAAGGCCAAGGATCAGCGCCTCCTGTAAGGCATAAATCAAAGCCGTATATTCGGCAACGTTGTTCGTAGTCTGTCCGATAAATTTATAAAGCTGCCTTATATTTTTACCGTCTGCGTCCTTAATAACTATTCCTATTCCGGCAATCCCGGGATTGCCGCGGGCAGCTCCGTCAATATAAATTCTTGCTTTTTTGGTTTTCATTTTTAATTAACTGTAATTAGGTTTGGGAGTCCGGCCAATACAAAAGGCGTGCGCAAAAGTCGCAGGTTACTATCTTATCCTGTATCTGAACTTCGTTGATTACCTGCGGAGGAAAAACGCGGTGGCAGCCGCCGCAGGATTCGCCGACTACGGGAACCAGCGCCAATCCATCCTTGGCCTTAAGTATCCTTTCATATTGCGAAAGCAGGCCCTGCTCAACATTGGCAGCAAGTGCACCCCTTTCTTTTTCCAGAGAAGAAGTCTTTTCTTCTATTTGCTTAATCTCCCGGTCGATTTTTGCTGTTTCTTGGCTCATCTCCTTTTCTTTAGCAACCAGCCCTTGCCTCTCTTGCCCAATCTCTACCTTGACTTTATCTGCCTTTTCCATTAATTCCAGGATGTCGTCTTCTAAAACGCTGCTATCCGCCCTCAGGCCCTCAATCTCTTTTTGCAGAGACATGTATTCTTTATTGGTCTTAACCTGCAGGAGTTGCACCTGATACTTCTTGATATCCTTCTCCTTGTCTTGCAGGTTCATTTCGCAGTCTTTTCTCTTTAGTTGCAACGACCTGGACTGCCCCTCTTTGGCCTTTAAGGCTTCGCCCAGCCGGCTGAAGGCCTGCTGGAGAGCCTGCTTCTCTGCCGGCTTGGCAGCCTTTTCTTTGTTCAGCCTGTAAATCTCGGCGTCGAGCTTTTGGACCTTGATCAAAACGCTTATCTGCTCTTGAACCTTTTCCATAGTTTTTGCTAAGTTAGACGGGTTTGTCTTGCCAAAATAGTTACCCTGAAAGCGCTTTAAAATCTACTTGAGGAAAGCCCTTAAGCCTCTCCAGAAAAACACTTTTAATCTCCTCTAATTTTTTTTCTGTGCCGGCTTCAAACCTTAGGATAAGTTTGGGCGAGGTGTTGGATTTTCTAAGCAGGCCCCAGCCATCGCCAAATAAAACCCTTACTCCATCTATGTTAATGCATGGGTATTTTAAATTAAAATATTTTGAAATCTTACTCACAACTTCTTCCTTCTTTGCATCAGGGCAGTCTATCCTTATCTCTGGCGTGCTATAATACCTGGGTATGTCTTTCAGTAATTCACTAAGACTTTTATCTGTCCTGGATAAAATCCTGAGCAAGCGCAAGGAGGCATAGATGGCATCGTCAAATCCAAAGTAGTCATCAGCAAAGAACATATGCCCACTCATCTCGCCGCAAAAAGGCGCTTTTATTTCTTTCATCTTGGCCTTGATTAAGGAATGGCCGGTGCGGCAGAACTGAGGTTTACCTCCTAACCTCTCTACCTCTTCCCAAAGGGCCTGTGAACATTTAACCTCAATAGGACAAGGCGCACCCGGATATCTGGCTAAAATCTCCCGATAGAATAAGACCATAAATATATCCGCCCAGATAATTCTGCCCCTTTCATCTACCACTCCCATCCGGTCAACATCGCCGTCATAAATAATTCCTAAATCTAATTTCTCTTCTCTAACTTTCTTAATCAGTTCCTTGAAGTTTGCTGAAACTGCAGGGTCAGGAAAATGGTGAGGAAAGTTCCCATCAGGATTACAATAAAGCTCATTTACCTCGCAGCCTAAATCCCGGAGAAGCTGGGGAAGGACTAATCCTGCGCAACCATTGCCTGCGTCTATGCCTACTTTTAATCTTCGCCCTAACTTAATCTTTTTCTTGATAAACTTTACATAGGTGGGTATTAAATCAAGTGATGTTTTCTTTCCCTTTCCTTTATTATATTTTTCAGACTTTATTCTCTTATACAGGGCTTGAATCTCTTGACCATGAATGGCATCTACACCTTTGCATATCTTAAACCCATTAAATTGAGGTGGATTGTGGCTGCCGGTAATCTGAATTCCTCCTGCCATTTTATAGTGATGAAGGGCAAAGTATAATACCGGCGTAGGGACAATGCCAATATCCGTTACATCCAGGCCGGTGGAAAGTATCCCGGAGATTAAGGCCTTCCTGAACTCCTCAGTGCTGAGCCTGTTATCGCCTCCCACAGCCACCTTGCCTTTTCCGATATAGCTTCCGAAGGCCCTGCCTATGGTTTCAACTACCCCATAAGTTAAGTCTTTATTTACCAGGCCCCTTATATCGTATTCTCGAAAAATTTCACGGTTCATCTTTATCCACCTTCTCTTGAAAATCGAAATTCGAAATTAGACCGCAATCGAAGCCAATTTTCGATTCTCGACTTTCGATTGCTCTAT
>Ga0315548_1002960_pt1 | contig 12977 bp, 15 predicted proteins | sample SalMarSW160110MG_2_FD_202540 | JGI IMG/M metagenome (GOLD analysis project Ga0315548, IMG submission 202540) | Salt marsh sediment microbial communities from the Plum Island Ecosystem LTER, Massachusetts, United States - Salt Marsh Sediment SW1601-110 ... | reverse complement strand
ATCCAGCCTTGCACCTGCATTCGTCGTGCCGATGCCGACGTTGCCTTCTTGCGTAGCCAGATTAGTGTTGCCGGTAGTTGTAAACTGCCGATAGACTCCATAGGGTGCAGGATAATAGGTGGTTAAGGTAATCTGCTCGGCCCAGGCAAAGCCGATGATGATGGCGGCTAAGGCGATTAAGCCAAGGATATACAATTTGCGCATCATTGTCTCCTTTCATATTGTGCGTGCCCGAGGCAGGCACAGTTAAATAACCGGATATTTAGAGACAACTTTGCAACACTTTCTTTGCGAAAAGAAGTGTTGCATTTCTGAGCTGGAACATGGTGCCGCGAACGTCTAATTTGCCTCCGGGCTCCGTCGTGCCAATGTTCCGCCCTTTCTTGCTACGAAGTTTCTCTTCAAAGTAGGAAAGGGCGGGGCTATACCAATGTTGCCGCTATCTTATTAATTACCTATAGGCATCCAATAAATAGAGAGTGGTTTCCCATCTGACTCCACCCTCCAATAATCTCCTCTTCTTACCGGCATTGTTATATTAAGTACCGTACCCTCGCAGCCCTCAACTCGCCTAGTTGTAGGATGACTAAGGTTATCGGTATAGCCATAAATCCAGCGCGACGACCCATAAGCACAAACAATACCACTTGTCTCTGCAAAGTAATCGTTGCCGTCAAGCGCAACTGTATCAGGATTGCCATCATTATCCCTATCATTCCAAACACCAAAGCTACCGCCACCACCACCTTCGCTTGCCCATCTCGGATCTCCTGACCTAGGGACTTTTAAGTATACATCATCTACTGCTGCATAATCAGCTACATCTAATTGGGTCTGCTCTCCGTCATATATTCCCGGCTCCGTCGTGCCGATGCCGACATTGCCGCCCTTAGTTATATTCACAATATTGCTTGCACTATTTGAACCGATATCAAAATGTTGGTTTCCGTCTATCTCTATATCCCAGAACCCAGACTGGTCGCTTCTTCCTAATCTTATCAATTCATTATTATCACCTCGAAGTAGTAAACTAAATCCTGTATTGGCATTAGCCCTAATATTTACATCTCCATCTACCACTAATTTTTCAGCCGGACTCGTCGTCCCGATGCCGACGTTGCCGCCAATAACTGCTAACTTGGCTGTGCCTGGGTCTGTGGTGCCGATGCCTACTTGGGCATCGGTTTCTATGCCGTATTCATCTGTGGCAAGAGTAGTCTTGCCTGTTGTGGTGAACTCCCGGTACATGCCAAAGGGTGCAGGATAATAGGTGGAGAACTTGATCTCATCGGCTATGGCTATGCCGATCACCAGAAGCGCTACTGCGATTAAACCAAATATGTAGAGTTTACGCATTTCCTACCTCCATTATCTTAGTTCCACCTACGCGGTGGATGTTTAATCCATCCCAACCTACGAGGTTGGGTCGTTTTTATGACCCCACGGAATTTGTGCAACAAGCTGTTGCACAATTCTCCTGTCTGGTGGAAATGGGGACAGACACCTATTTAAATTCGTACCTGGTATACAGAAACTGCCAAATCTACCCTACTGCTGTTCCAATTCTTAACTTATATTAAATTTTTTGATTTTTTCTTTTACAAGAGAAACAAAGTTTTTGGCTTCGTTATAGATTTCATCGGCCTCTTTCTGCGACGCCAGGCCTGCGATATCATAGCTTAGCTTATTGCGTTTTTTAGCCGCATTTTCAAAAAGAAGTATCGCGTTACGCTTATCCTTTTCAAGTAGCTCTTTCATGCATTGCCATATAATATAATGATGACCTGCCTTGATTGACCTGTACCCATAGCAGTAAACAAGCGCTATTGCCGCCTCAAATGCCGCCTGATAGGAGCTGATATATTTTTGATCGCTTGACAATCCTTTCAAGCCTGCATCCTTAAAACATCTATCAATAACACCAAATATTGCTTCAAGTTCTTCTTTGTTTGTCTGGTGTTTAATAAGCTTGCCTATCCCGAACCAATTTTCTAAGGCCATTTTCATTTCCTTTTAGGAATATTTTCTGTCCTTTTAAAACTCCTGTAATAAAATTATTCTTTGATTTATACTTTTCTCTTAATTCCTCCAGCGAGTAAACAGTATGGTTAATTTCGTGCTTAGTCGTGTTTTCAATGTCTGAAATAATGGCTTGCAATTCCTTTGAGGAAATACCCCCTATTACAAATATATCAATATCGCTTTCTGCGTATTCAGCATCTTTTGCATACGATCCGTAAATAAAAGCAACGCTTATATCTTCCCGATTTAAAGCGCTTTCTAATAAATCTCCTATACCTACTGTCTTTAATATGATGGCTTTTATATCGGAAAAAAGTTTATGGTTGGTATTCATGCTATAGTACTTTTGCCTGCCTGAAGTACGGCTTTTTAATAATCCCACGTTTTCAAGCCGCCGCAATTCCATGCGTACTGGGTCAAATGGTTCCTTTGTCATGCGCTCTATTTCCCTGATATAATACTCTTTGTTAGGATTAAAAACAAAAAGCTTAAGCACACTGATTCTTGTTCTTGATCTTAGAAGTTGTTTTAGCATAAAAACCCTTTTATTATTCCTTATACCTCTTGCAATTCCTTTGACATAAATTATATGTCATGTGACATGTTTTGTCAACACAATTCTAAAAAATCAGGGAAATCAAGGGGGGGGATCAGATCGTTCAAAAGGGGTCAAGTCCCTTTTTATAAGGGTTTTTTCAGGGTTTTTTTCTGGATTGCGATTAAGGCCTTGATGCCTTTGGCGGCCAGTTTAAGCAGGTCTTCCATCTGGCTTTTAGAGAAGGGAATTTTTTCGGCCGTGCCCTGGACCTCAACGAACCTGCCGCTTCCGGTCATCACCACATTCATATCTACATCGGCAGATGAGTCTTCTTCATAGCTTAAATCCAGAAACAACTTGCCCTCGCAGATGCCCACGCTTGTGGCCGCAACATAATCGCTAATCGGCACCTCATCGAGCACCTTATCCTTGTGCAGCTTCTCCAGGCAATCCGCCAGGGCCACAAACCCGCCGGTGATTGCTGCGGTGCGCGTTCCGCCGTCTCCTTGCAGGACATCGCAATCTATCCAGATAGTCCGCTCGCCCAGCTTATCCAGCTCGGTTACTGCTCTTAAAGAACGCCCGATTAACCTCTGGATTTCGTGGGTCCGCCCGCCGACCTTGCCCCGCGCAGCCTCGCGCGGGATGCGCTGTGCGCATGAGCGCGGCAGCATCCCGTATTCGGCGCTTACCCAGCCGGTGCCTGAGTTCCTCAAGAAAGGCGGAATCCTCTCCTCCATCGTGGCCGTGCAGACAACCTTGGTATTGCCCAACTCGATAAGGCATGAGCCTTCGGCATATTTGTTAAACTTACGCGTAATCTTTACCGGCCTTAGTTTATTATCCACCCTGCCATCTGTGCGCATTATTTGCCTTTCTTTTTAAAAATATCTCTCCCCCGGCAATCAATCCCTACAATCAGGGGAAAATCCTCTACTTCTAATCTGTATATTGCCTCCGGCCCGAATTTTTTATAGGCTACGACTTTTGCCTTTTTTATTTTAGTAGCCAGTAATGCCCCGGCCCCGGCAATAGTCAGAAAATATACCGCCTTGTATTTTTTGATTGCCAGCTTAACGATTTCACTTCTTGAACCCTTGCCAACCATCCCCTTAAGACCCGCCTTCAATAAATCTTCGCTAAATTCATCCATCCGCGATGAGGTTGTCGGGCCGCAGGAACCAATAGCCATTTTTTTCGCGGGCGGATTGGGCCCGCAATAATAAATAATCTGATTCTTCAGGCACAGGGGCAATTTCCTCTTGCGGCTAATCGCCAGGCTCAACTGCTGATGCGCCAAGTCACGCGCTGTATAAATCACCCCGCTAAGCCTTACCTCATCTCCAGCCCTTAAAGAGCGGATACATTTTTCTGTAAGCGGAGTATGGATTTTTTTCATCATTATAGCCTTTTACTTGCGCTGCGTAAGGCATGACAGCTGATATTTACCGCCACCGGCAAACCGGCAATATGTGTAGGGTGCGTCTTAATATTTACGCCCAGACAGGTGCTCCCGCCGCCTAAGCCCATCGGGCCGATATTTAAGCGGTTAATACTCTTGAGCAGGTTATCTTCTAATTTCGCCAAGGCCTGATCCGGATTTTTTCTATCTATTCGGTAAAGCAGGGCCTTTTTTGCCAGAAGCGCGGCTTGATCGAGGCCTCCTCCGATACCGATACCGACAACAAAAGGCGGACAGGCATCCGGCCCGGCCTGTTCAACCACGGAAAGCACAAAATCGCAGATTGTCTTTATCTTTTCGGTGGGCCTGAACATCTTTACCGCGCTTTTGTTTTCGCTGCCGAAGCCTTTAGGGAAAACACTTAGGCCCAAGTGCCTGCCTTTAACCACATCTATATGCACGACACCGGGAGAAAACTTAGAGCCCGAGACCCTCTTCAGGGGATGCCTGATAACGGAATTGCGCAGGCGGCCTCTTTTATAGCCCTGTTCAATTCCCTTGTTTATCGCCTTGACCAGCCCGCCCCCGAGAACTCGCACCTCCTGCCCCAGTTCCACAAATACATATGCAAGGCCCGTATCCTGGCAGATAGCTATTTTTAGTTTTCGCGCGCAATCGGCATTGTCTAAAAGCGCGCCAAGTATGCGCCGGGCGCGGCTGTTCTTCTCGCGCTTTAAAGAGCGGCCCAAGGCCCTGTATACGTCCGGGCGCAAATCAACATTTGCCTTAATGCAAAGTTTGGCTACTGTCTCTGTAATATCGCGAACATGAATCTTGCGCATCCTATTTTACTCCTACCATTTTGTGCAGCTGCGGAATAACCTCAACCTTGGGCAGATGCTGCCGGCAATAATTTTTCAGCCTGCGCGTCCTGGCTAAAAGTTCCTTGCTCAACTCAAAGAAATTGGGCTGTAAAATTACCGAAATCTTTTTTGCCCGCGCCTTTAGAATTAGCTTAATCGCCCGGTCTATATCCTCCAGCTCGGTTGATGAACAGATGACCATCTTCACAAATACCTTTTTTCTTAAGGCCGTTTTTAAAAACCGCAGGTGCTCCGGCCAGTATCCCCCCATCTTTGTCGAGCTGGGCAGCTTAAAATCCATGGCAACAATATCAACCTCCTCAATAAGCTCATCCAGGGCGTCGGCCAGGATGCCGTTGGTCTCAAGGTAGGTGGCTATCCCCTCGTTCTTAATCAGTCTTAAGAATCCTTTTAAAAAATCCTTCTGCAGGAGTGGCTCTCCGCCTGTTAAACAAAGCGAGTGATACTGTTGAGTAAACCTCATAACCTGATGATATAATTCCAGGGGAGTATATTTATCGTAGGCGGATAAGCGGGTATCGCAAAAGGCGCAAGCCTGCCTGCAGCCATAAAAGCGCACGAAGACCTGCTCTCTTCCCGCATAGATGCCTTCGCCCTGGATACTGAAAAATATATCGGCAACCTTTGCCTTAATCATAACAAGGGGTCCTTAATCCCTGCCTGGCGGAACCCTCTGGCGCGAAAGCGGCAGGAGTCGCACTCCCCGCAAGGTCTTCTCCCACCCCGATAGCAGGACCAGCTTAAGCCATAGGGGGCGCCCAGGCGCCTGCCTAATCGAATAATCTGGGCCTTTGTCTTATAAAGCAGGGGAACTGATATCCGGATATTTTTATTCTTTATGCCTGCCCTTGCCGCCTTTTTAAAGGCGCGGTAAAAAGCGGGCGTGCAGTCGGGATAGCCGGAAAAATCGCGCGCATTGGCGCCGATAAAAACAGCCCTGGCCTTAAGCGTTTCGGCATAAGAAAGAGCAAAGCTCAAAAAAATAATATTTCGCGCCGTCACATAGGTTGAAGGAATGCCGCGGCCCCGCCGGGGGAGCTTGCGGCCTTTATCAATCAGGCTTGAGCCCTTCCAGGGAAAATTAATCCTGCAGACTAGGTATTTACACCCTGCCTTTCCGGCTATTCTTTTTGCCGAATCGATTTCCCGCCGGTGCCGCTGCCCGTAATCAAAAATCAGGCAATAGGGTTTAAAGCCTTTCTGCTTTGCCAGGTAGAGGCAGGTTAGCGAATCAATCCCGCCCGATAAAAGTATAACGGCTCTTTCAGGCATCTTTCTCGAATACAGCACAAGAGGTATCTGTTTCCCAAACTGATACCTTGTGCAATGCGGGATCTTTATTAGAAATACGTTTTTTTAACTTATAATAAATAAATTCGGCAATTTTCTCGGAAGTAGGATTATGTTTTTTAAAATAAGGTATCCTATTTAAATAGGCATGGTCCAGCTCTTTTAATATACTCGCTAGTTTTTTCTTAATCTCTTTAAAGTCGCAAACCATGCCAATAGTATTTAACTTAGCTGACCTAATTTCAACCTCAACGCGCCAGTTGTGGCCGTGGAGCGCCTCGCACCTGCCCCGGTAGCCGCGCAACTTATGGGCAGCGCTGAAATGCGACTCAACTCTGACTGTATACACCTATTTAGACCTTCCTCACCTGTTCTATTCTTTTTCCTAAAAAGCTTCTGCCCACTTTCTTGAACACCGCCGGCTCATCGGATACGTAAAACCGGCATTGCACGCCTTGCCCCTTGTGGCTGGTGCAGAGGCCGGATGCGGCCAGAATCATCCTCACCTGGCGGGCCGTCTCCTTTGCCGAATCCACAAAGTTTATCCGGCTGCCCAGGACTTTTCTGATCACGCCTTTAAGCAAAGGATAGTGCGTGCAGCCTAAAATTAAGGTATCAATGTCTTTTTTTAGCAAAGGCGCCAGATACCTGCGGGCGACCTTAAGCGTTACCTCATCCTCCGCCCAGCCCTCCTCGGCCAGAGGGACAAATAAAGGGCAGGCCTGCAAAAAAGGCTTAAGATGAGGGTTGACTCTTTTTATCTCGCGCCGGTAAGAGCTGCTTGCCACGGTTGAGCGCGTTGCGATAATGCCAATGCGGCCGTTTGAGGTAATCTGCGCGGCCTCTTTTACCGCCGGAGAAATTACTCCCAAAAAAGGAACCTTGAGTCTCCTTTTCAATGTAGGAAGAGCCAGGCTTGATGAGGTATTGCAGGCCACAATAATAAATTTAACGCCGAATTTAAGCAAAAACTTTGCGTTCTCCAGGGAGAACTTAACTATTGTCGGGGCGGATTTGTTTCCGTAAGGAAGCCTTGCCGTATCTCCGAAATATACTATCTTCTCATCAGGCAGCTCTTTGATTACCTCTTTGACCACGGTAAGGCCGCCGATGCCCGAATCAAATATCCCTATGGGCGAGTTTCTTTTTTTCATAATTAATGGCGCGCGCTGCGGATGCCGGAGAACTGGTTGTTGTATTGCTTGAGGCCCTCGCTGATGGCCCGGGCAATCTTGTCTTTATAAGAAAAGTCTCTTAGCCTCTTCTCCTCCCGGGAATTACTGATAAAACCCACCTCAACTAAAACCGCCGGGATATTCGCTTTCAGGACATAAAAACGCGCGGGCTTCTTGCCCCTGTTTCTCTGTCTCAAGGCCTTGCTCAGGGCGTGAGAGATAAGCCCCGCCAGCTCAATAGAGCTTTTTCTGTCCTCCCTGTGCTTGAGGTGCCATAATATCTTTTCTGTATCCTTGCCGGAATAATCCTCTTTAAGATTTAGCTCGTAATCCTTGGCTGCTTTTAGGCAACGCGCATTATCGTCAACGGATTCGTCGATATAGAACGCCTCCACGCCGGAGACCCATCTTGAGTAAGCGGCGTTGGCGTGAATGCTGATAAAAAGGTCTGCTTTTTGCGTATTGGCGATTTTTCTGCGCTGGGCCAGAGTTAGAAACCTATCGCTCTCTCTGGTCATCAGAACATCTATCCCTGCACCCTCAAGTCTTCTTTTTAGCTTTTTGCTGATATCCAGGGCTACGTCTTTCTCTTTTAGGCCCCCTTTTCCAATTGCGCCCGGGTCTTTTCCGCCATGGCCGGGGTCAATAACCACGCTCCTGATGGTAAAGCCGGGGGCCCCGGAAAAAGGCAATTCTTTCCTGCCGTAATCTTTTCTGAAAAACGGAACCAGCCTCTTACGGGCAAAGGATTGCGGAATAACCAATGAGTCCTGATGGAAGCGGGCCTCCTGCTCCATAGCGCAAATAGTATCCTCCAAAAGCACCGTGGAGCTGTCTGCCATCATCCGCGCTTGAGAGCCGTCTTGGGTAAGTATCGCTTTTCTGGTAATGGCGTCCCACTCATACTCTAAATTATAATTTGCTGCCAATGCGCAGAGCGAAACATATCTTTGGCCGTTTATGCTTACCGCCGGGCCCAGTCTGGAGGCAGACAGATACCGCCCGCCCGCGCACCCTGATAAGACAATCGTAAGTATTAAGCAGCAAGTCGTAAGCAGCAAAGTCTTTTTCATTTTTTATCTATAATTTAGCTGCACCTACGCGGTGCAGGTTTCTCATGCTAGCGGTAATTACAAAAATTAAGCGGGATGGAAAACTTCAGGCTTCTTAAATGGGTAATCACTGCCTGCAAATCGTCTTTTTTGGCTGAGCGAACCTTGATTTTATCGCCTTCAATTTGGGTCTGCACCTTAAGGCCGAGCTTCTTTATGCCGATGGTAAGCTCCTTGGCTCTCTCCTTATCAATACCGGTAGATATTTCCGCTACCTGGCGCAAATACCCCTCAAAGGCCTTCTCGGGATCCTTAAATTTAAGCGATTTATAAGCAATGCCTCTTTTAGCCATTCGGGTAGTCAAAATATCGACAAGAGCTCGCAGTTTAAAGTCATCATCCGCAACCAGGGTAATTTTCTTCTCTTTGCGGTCATAGGCAATGGATGATTTACTATTTTTAAAATCGTAGCGCTGGGCCAATTCCTTCCTGGCCTGATTTACCGCATTGTCCATCTCCTGCAGGTTTACCTCGGAAACAATATCAAAAGAAAAATTCGCCATATCTTACTCCTTTTTGCTTCTCCTGTAAAGTACCCTTATTTATACCAAAAATCAGCCCAAAAAGCAACAGGATAAAAAGGGGCCTGGCCTCTTTTGTTCTGGGGGAACACTGTCCCGATTGAAAAAAGGGGCCTGGCCCTTTTTGCATTGTCTTCATGTGCTAGCACTGCAGCAAGCGTTACTCTGCTTCGCCGGTGGCTCAGCCAGAATCCACCATTCTTTTGTGTAAGAGTGAAATTTAGCCCCTTGCCTAAGCATCCCGAAAATCTCTTTGATATTTTCGGGATAGGCTTCGGGACAATTTTTCGTAGAAAAATTGGAGGTGGCGAGATTCGAACTCGCGTCCCTGGACATCAATGCAAAAGCCTCTACATGTTTATTTTACCTTTTAGGTTCTCTTTCTCAGCTCCGGTAAGCGGGATTTAAGAAAGAAAAGCTTTTTAGAGTTTCATCCGGTATCCCAAAAGCAAGGACGCCGGACTATCCTACTTACGCTCCTTTTAGCCCCGTAGGCCTGACTAAAGGAGGCCCTAACTAATTGTCGCTAGGGACTAACACGCCAGCAAGAACTTCCTGTTTCCCAGAAACCTGAGCAACTTGGAATGCTCCCGCCACTCTGTTCGAGTTTGCGTTTGTATTGTTCAGGTGTTTTAGGAGGCCTCCTGAAACCTCCACATGCCACTCTCGCTTCGATTATCCAGATCGAAACCTTTCACCCCCCTTTTTTCTTCATCCGCAAGGCGCGCTGCATCTCCCTGCCAGCCTCGCGTTTTTTAATCGTCTCTCTCTTATCGTAAAAACGTTTGCCCTTTGCCAGGGCCAGCTCTATCTTTACCCGTCCGCCTTTGATATAGGCGGCTAAAGGAATAAGGGTAAGGCCCTTTTGGCCGGTCTGGCCGATCAGTTTTCTAATCTGGCTCCTATGAAGCAAAAGGCGCCTGACCCTTTTGGGGTCAACATTGGCGATATTACCGAACTCATACGGGCTGATATGCATATTATAGAGGTAGGCCTGGCCGCCTTCAATCCGGGCAAAGGCATCCTTTAAGTTCGCCTTGGCGGCCCTGAGCGACTTAACCTCTGTGCCTTTTAGCTCAATCCCGGCCTCAAGGCTCTCTAAAATATGGTAATCCCGCCTGGCAGCCCTATTTTGAGCAACTCTTTTTTCGCTCATTGGTAATTTTTTAGTATAGCATAGGGGGGTCAAAAAAGCAAGGTGCGGTTATTGTTGACAGGGTGGTGTTTTTGGGCTATACTAAGGGCAAAATCTTAGGCCGAAGTGGTGAAACTGGCAGACACGCAACGTTCAGGGCGTTGTGAGCTTATGCTCGTGTGGGTTCGACTCCCACCTTCGGCACCAGAAAATATGAGCCGTTGTAACTATTTGAGTTGCAACGGCTTTGTTATGCCGGCGCTTGCGGGAACTCACCCTTTAAGGCCTTTTCTATCATAGTTTCAATTTCGGAGCTGAAGTCTTTAGTGAGTATCCATTCTAAATAGTCGCGATTTTCTTCCAGTATACTCTTTAAATGTTTTTTCCTGGCGTATTTGCCAAACGTAGGATACAATTCCCCATTCCACCAACAAAACTTCCGTTCTTTATCAAAATAATTATTTGAACGTTCGTATTCAAAATCTCTTAAAGATTCAATGCCTCGCTCTTCACTTCCATATCTTTTAATCTGGGCATCGAGTATTTCCAGAGTCGCCCGCGCATCCCCTAACGCTGAGTGCGCATTCTGAAGCTCTTTATTACAGTACAGATGATAAGCTGCCGCTAAATTTCTTTTCTCGTGCAGATGATAAATCTTTTGCGCATCATAAATAATGCGGTCTTTCCAATGGAAGCTCAACCCTGCGCCAATAATCTCGCGTTCAAATATGGGCAAATCAAACCGTTGGATATTAAAACCTCCGAGATTAGAATCGCCCATAAAGCTCAACACTTCTTCTGCTATATCCTTAAAAAGGGGCGCATCTCTAACATCGGCATCCGTAATATTAATAATCCGGATTACATTCTCCGGAATCGGCATGCCAGGATTAACGCGCTTTACATAATCTTGCTTTGCGCCGTCCGGCATCAACTTGACCATACCGATTTCTACAATCTTATCTTTTTCTACCCATGTGCCGGTTGTCTCAAGATCAAAAATCACTAATGGACGTAATAATTTAATGCTTTTTCCCATAGGTTACCTCTTTATTTAATTCACTCTGAATTTTTTACCGTCTTTTTATTATACAACTCTGAGTCTAATTCCACAATCGAAAAATATCTAAGCCGGTAGAGATTGTTTCGGCACCATTCTGCTACGCCAAGCTACTTTCGTGCTTGGCTTCGCAGGAACAAGTTCTACTGCAGCATCGTCCTTACCCAAACATCCTCACCGTCCGTAGAGATAGTTACCGCGCCGCTATCGCTGGTTTTATAAACCTTCGTTCCTATCTTTTGCAGTCTCTCTATTACCTCCGGCGCAGGAAATCCAAAATGGTCATCTCTATCTACGCTGATAACCGCAATCTTAGGAGAAATTGCCTGAAAGAAATAATCCTCTTCTTTCTCTTCGTCGCTGCCGTGATGAGGAACCTTGAGGATGTCGGATTTCAATAGCGTATTGTAAGGCAGAAGTTGCGGCATTGCCTCTTTCTGTAAGTCTCCGCAGAAGAGAAAAGCGACATCTTTATAAACTAACCTTAAAACCACCGAATTATTATTCGCATCGGCTGGACTGCCTGAAAGAAGCGGGCTTGGAGGGTGAACAACAAATAGGCCTATCCGGGGAATTCCTAAAATCTTCTCACCCCGCTTGAGAGCCTGATAATGCGGCACATTTTTCGCTACCTGCACTCGATAATTTTTGTAGCTTATCGAATCTTTGGGCAGGCCGTTATCAAACACATAATTAACTTTTATCTCTTTGAGCACGCTGGCTAAACCACCTACATGGTCATTGTCGGAGTGAGTAAGCACCACGGCGTCGATTTTTCTTATTCCCCTATTCCACAAAAAAGGCAGGATTGCCCATTTTCCGGCATCGTTTTCGCCGGCCGGCCCGCCATCAATCAACATCGTGGCGCTTGAATAGGGAAACTCAATAAACATAGCGTCTCCAAGGCCAACGTCTAAAAAGGTTACCGTTAATTTATCGGAAGGGGCGTCAAATAAAGGCCTGAAGATTAAGGCATTGGCCGCTAAAAGTAGAATTATTCCAACTTTACCTAAAGATAACCTTAACCTCTTATAATTAAAGCTCAGTAAAAGAAGCGCATAATAACCGCAAAAAAAGAAAACGCTCGGGCGGGGACAGTGAAAGAAACCCAGAGGTATTTTTGAAAAAAGCCAGGCTGCTTTAGTTAAGCCCAACAAACTCAACCAACAGGTCTGGGCTAAGACAACGCCCAGAGCGGACCAAAAAGAGGCAAATATTAGAAAAACAATTCCTGTGCTCACCGCCAGAAAAAGAAGCGGGATAATTACCAGGTTTGCCAGTATTGCAATGGGCGAGACAATATTAAAATAATAGCCCACAAGCGGGGCAATACCTATCCAGGCAGCTAAAGAGACAGAAAGTGCCTTTGGCCCTTTGAGCTTCGGCGCAAAATAGACAATGGAGATAACACTTAGGAAAGAGAGTTGAAATCCGGCGTCAAAAAGATACTGCGGATTAGCAATCAGGATAACCAGGGCAGCCAGCCCCAGTGAATTATATATCCTTATCTCTCTATTTATCAAAAAGCCGGATAAAACAATAACTGCCATAATAGTTGCTCTTACTACCGAGGGACGAGCTCCGGAAAGATAGGCATAAGAAATTAAAAGAAGAATAGTCAAGATAAAGACCATCTTCCGCCTCAGCCGCAAAAATTTAAACAGGGCAACCAGAATAAGAGCAATCAGCCCCACATGCAAACCGCTGATGGCCAGGATATGGATTGTGCCGGTATTAACGAATAAATCTTTCGTATCCTGAGACAGGTTTGAACGTTCCCCCAATAAAATAGCGGATAAAAGTGCGGCCTGCTCAGGCTTGAGGTGCCCATAGATAGT
>Ga0315548_1002958_pt1 | contig 12982 bp, 10 predicted proteins | sample SalMarSW160110MG_2_FD_202540 | JGI IMG/M metagenome (GOLD analysis project Ga0315548, IMG submission 202540) | Salt marsh sediment microbial communities from the Plum Island Ecosystem LTER, Massachusetts, United States - Salt Marsh Sediment SW1601-110 ... | reverse complement strand
ATCATGAGAAGAAGTCTTTACTATTGTGTTTCACTATTATTGTTATTTACACTATCCTGCAGTGATCAGGGTAAGATAATCATAACAAAAGTGTATGAAGGAGAAAACGGAAGAGCTGTTTTTTATGACACGGATAAGGAGAAGGGAAATCTCTTTATCTCACACAACTTATATCTGTATACTATTCTTGACAAGACAGAGGATAATACATGGATCATAGTAGAGCAGGAACCGGTTATTGCCGAAGAAGGGAGAGTAGAAACAGAGCTTCAGCTTTATAATATCCCCGAATCAAAGCAAATCTTCCTTGAAGATATTGATCCTTCCTGGTCTCTTTACGGCAGTTATTTTGTAAAGAAAGCAGGAATTGATTGTCTGGCTATTGCCATCGGTGTAGGTGTTGAAGAAGTATCTGTCCCTCTGGATGAACTGCTTGAAAAAGCGAAATCTGCCAAACATGAATATGTTGAATCATCACCATCTGAAGAAACAGAACAGGAAGCAGAGCCGGAAGTTTTATCAGAAATTGAAACCGGACAGGTTGTTTCATTGGAATTTGGAACAGAGGAGAACCAGATAGGTCAGGGCATGGCTGAAAAACAACTGGAGGGAGGAAAATCTATCTATGCAATACCCTCATTTGCCGCTTATAAAAATCAGTTGTTTATTATAGATGCAATCAATTTCAGGATACTTGTTTATGATTATTCAGGAAATTTCATCAGAAGTATAAGTTATCCCGAAAAATCAGAAGATGGATCTGTAAACGTGGCAAGGGATATTTGTGTTGACGAAGGAGTATTGTACCTCTCTGCTGTCTATTCAAATGTAGTTTATGTTGAAGATTCTGAAACTGAAGACATTATTGAAATAATAACCGGATCCGACACAGAGAAAGGGAAATTCGGATATGTGGATATTATTACACTTGATAATGAGAAGAATCTCATAATACCTGATTATGAATACAATATATATTATGTTTATAAAAAAGATGTGGACGGAATACACTTATTAAAAAGTTCTCCTTATAATACTACAGATCAGTATATATTTAACACAGAAGGGAAGTATTATTCTGTTGTAACAGAAGGACAGGAAGCAACACTATCTGATTCACAGGGAAATGTTATTGGCAGTTACATGTATAAATCTCCATCAGGTTATTCACATATAATCGATATCGACAATAATAATGTTATTTATGTACTGACAAACGAAGAGGAAGAGCCTGGTGCTCAGTATTCCACTGCTTCATTCATTAAAGTTATTCAGCAGGACGGTACAATCCTGGATGATATTCCTGTACCTGGCTGGCCCGGAGGTCCAATGACAAGATATATTGTTGTGGATGAAGAAGGTAATGTCTTTGTAGGAACATTTGATTTTGAAGGATCAGAAGATGAGCCTCCGACAGGTTTCATTATAAGTAAAGAAGGTTGAAAAAAATCAGCTCGCTGTAAGGACAATAACATTGCTTATTCCTGCTTTGGGAATCAGCACCACTGAAAATATTTAAAATATTAACGGGGCTATTTCGTCTATACTAGTAAAGAGCCTTTGTTATGAGTCCAAAAGAATCGGTAAAAATCACATCTGCTTATAAAGACGAGCGAAACAGGCTGCTCGGCTATATAAGAAACAGGATCCCCGACAGGATTGAAGCCGAGGATATTCTGCATGATGTCTTTTACCAGCTGACTGTAGGATTCAATGACATAAGGAGACTTGAAAATCTGACAGCCTGGCTCTACAGGGTAACAGATAACCGTATCAAAGACCTGTTCCGGAAGAAGAGACCTGTCACATTCAGCTATCGGGAGAATGCAGCTGAAAATGAAGAGGGGCCTCTGACACTTGAGGAAATACTGCCCTCTGTCGGGACAACACCCGAAGATAAGGATCTCAAGGAATTGATATGGGAAACAATCGAAGAGACACTGTCGGAATTGCCTGAAGAGCAAAGGAGGGTGTTCGTTGATAACGAGTTTGAGGATTTGAGCTTCAAAGAGATATCTCAAAAGACCGGCGTTGGAGTCAATACCCTCATCTCAAGAAAACGTTACGCAGTACTTGCACTCAGGAAAAAACTAAATGAAATGTATAAACTATTAAAAAATTACTAGTATGAAAGCGTTAAATGTATTAAAGTATGTCGGCTTCGGAATTCTCGGTGTAGGATTCATGATCGGAGTTATTTTCGGTGTCCAGGCCTTGTGGAACTGGCTGATACCGGTGTTGTTCAACGGACCGGAACTTACCTTCTGGCAGACTGTAGGAATATTCTTCCTGTCAAAAATCCTGTTTACAGGTATCGGACCAGGATCACATCATTCTCATGATGAAAAGTGGAAGAAAAAATATTACAATAAATTCAAAAGGACTCCTGAAAAGGATCAGGAAATAGTAACTGCTGAACCGGTGTAAAATGGAACGGGAAGAAAGAAATAACAGGGTGTATCCTGTTGAAAAGGCCGGAAGCCTTGATATAAGGCTTCGAAAGTTAGTACAGAATCCCCGGAAGATACTAAAATCATATATCCGGCCGGGGATGACTGTACTTGATCTCGGCTGCGGTCCCGGCTTTTTTACCATTGAGATTGCAAAGATGCTTAATGGTAACGGTAAAGTTATCGCAGCCGATCTGCAGGAAGGAATGCTTGAAAATATTAAAGAAAAAATCAGTGGCACACTGCTGGAAAATAAAATTGAATTGCACAAATGCGAAGCTGACAGAATAGGATTAAGATCCAGGGTGGATTTTATTCTGGCTTTTTATGTTGTCCACGAGATAAAAGATCACAACAAGCTCTTTGAGGAGATGAAAGCAATTTTAAAACCTGATGGCAAAATATATATTGTTGAACCAGCCTTTCATGTTTCGAGCAAAGGTTTCAACAATATGGTTGGAAAAATTCTTAGGACAGGCCTGGAAGTAACCCGGGTACCCGGGATATTATTCAGCCGTTCAATAATTGCTGCTGATCCTTTTGGATCCTGATTTTCAAAAGGGTATATCTTCCTGCTTCACTAGCAACCTGATCCTTACAACTGGCAAGTTATGCGAATATTGATCGCTATTTGTAATTTACTATTTCCTCCATGCTTTTCCTGGTCGAAGCTGATGAGGTGGCATCCACATTCTTTTTTAGAATTAATTTTTGCTGCTTCTGTGGTGATATTTGTGGATTTTTTTCATTCGTTCTTCAATGCCGGCCAATAATTTCTGGGCTTCATCAATATCTATTCTGCCTGATTCAAGCAGCTTCTCTACTTTTGTTTTTTCATCATTAAGCAGAGTCTGAACTGCTTTTTTGGTTGCTACTTCAACATAAATGTCCGGGTAGAATCTTTTAAAATTCCGCAGGAAAGTTTGCCCATGTATTATGTTCTGGCTTATTTCATCGCGCAGGAGTTCAATATTAACTTCATCCTCAGAAGTTAATGCCAATTCCTTAAAACCATCTATCAGTTTCAGGTTTTCGTTTTGCGCTTCAGCGAATCCCATTCCGAAATCATAACTCAAAACAAGCTTATTATAGTTCAGCTGACGATAGATATAAAAGAGCCATTTGACACGTTGCAGTCTGTTTAATAATTTTGAATTTCGAAGCATATTTTCCAGGTCGCTTCTCTCATCAAGAGGCATGTTTCCGTTACTGTCAAGCATCTCGCTGATAGACTCGCTGAGCTTAATTACTGTCTCTGAACTTATAATCCCCTTGTTAAACTGTTCCCAGTAGGTAGCCTTTTCCTTCTCCAAGACCCTTCGTCTGAGTTCTGCAAATTCATTGCTTTCTAATGTAGACTCAACTTTAATACTTTTAAAACCGGGAAGAAAGTTTTTAATGGTTTCAGTATCTGCATTCTTGTAATATCTTTCGGATGATATTTTTACAACATCTGCCTTCATCTCTTCAGTTACTGTCTTAAATGTCTGATTCAGTATTATCGCCTTTGAGGCAGCTATCTTTGTCAGACCTAATTTATTTATAATAAACTTAATGGTGGTGGCATTTATAAGAAGGGTAAGCATTACTATCCCTGCCGTCAGAAAGAGAAACTGGTCCCTTACATCAACCGGTAATAACTCCGTTCCTGCTACAATAAGTGCAAGGGCAAGTCCAACTGCTCCTCTTAAGGAACCATACCAGGTCACAACCAGGTCTTTAAAGTTAAGGCCATAGCCCGATCTCTTCATAAAAGGATAAAGCATTGCAAGCATGACAGCTCTTGCAATATGGATGCCGGTATAAATAATCAGGAGAACTACAAAATCGGTAACAGTAAAATTTACTCTGCTGGCAATTACCACTCCAACAATTATAAAAATTAGAGTATTAGCTATATAGACGGCCAGTTCCCAGAACTCGTGAAGAAATTTTATAACCTCGGGACTGATACGGGTTTTCCCCACGCTTGCCATTGTTATGCCCAGTCCGAAAATAGCGAGTACTCCCGAAACATGTAAAAAATCCTCAGCAATAAAAAACGTGAGATAGGCTGAGGCAAGAAGTACAATGATCTCCACCATAGCATCATTAAAGACTTTCTTGAGCCAGAACATAACCAGCCTGGCCATTATCAGTCCAAAAAGAGTACCACCTATAGCCACCTTCAGGAAATCAAGAAAAGGATTCATTTCTGCGGTCTGACCTGATAACGGAAGATAAAACACCATGAATAAAACGATAGCTGTACCATCATTCAATATTGCTTCACCATCTATCAAGGTAGAAAGTTTTTTGCTTGCACCCATCTCTTTCAGGATAGCTACTACAGCAACGGGATCAGAAGCTGAAATAAGGGCACCAAACATAAAAGCTATGGGCCAGGTCCAGTTAACCAGTCCGATATTTAAACCTTTTATCCCCATCAATAAAACTGCTGTGATTCCCAACGCTATAATAATACCAGGGCCCGCAAGCAGCGAAGCGTTGACAGATGTTTTACGGAATGTATGCCAGTCCATACCAAAGGCCGCCTCAAAAATAAGAGTGGGAAGAAATATGAAAAATATTACATGCGGATTGACGGAGCCGGCCCAGGAAATTGAATCGAGCACTATAGAAGATAATGAACTTGATGCAACATGAAATCGTGATATTACTCCAAGAATTACTCCTATTACAACCAGCAATACAGTATATGGGACAGGCATTTTCTTTAGTAAATGCCGGGTAAGCGTCCCAAGTATCAAGGCAACTATTATAAAAAGTAATGGCTCCATAATCTGTAAAGTTTTCGGCATTTAATTTAGGAAAAATGTATTATACTGAAACCGGAAATTCCTAATAATTATCATTTACTGAGAAATAAATCTGATCCAGGCAATAAACCGGTTTAGATTGTCTGATGGAAATCTGAATTTTAGTCTCCCCCTATTACCTGAATATAAATTCAGTTCAAACCAGTTTCTCCCTGGTATTTTCCAATGCCGTATCCGTACCCATTATATAAATGAGATGGTCTCAATAAGAGCATGAATGGAAATTATCTTTTCATGATTAAAATCTTTTCGCAACAGCTCACAAATCCGAATATTCAATTCCTCTTAACCAGTATCGACAACAACAAAACCGGGAATGGTATAAGATTAAATTCAAACTCTTTTAAAGAGGAAGGATCAAATTTCACCCCAACCATTATAAAGAATATTGGAATGAAGTCAAGTTTATACTAAGCCACCCATTATTGTGAATATGTGCTAGTTACAAAATTCGTTCTCAATTTCGCCACACCTTAATAATTAAAACCAATAAGATGTTGATCTCGCAGAATTTAAGTTTGAATTAAGATTTAAATTCCTGTCTTAAAAGTAAATTTGAGTTAACTAATAAAAACGGTGACGAACATGTTTAACATTCAATTCTGTGATTTTAAATTAAATTCTTTTATTTTTTTAAAACTTATATTATATATTACAACATTTTTGTATTATAAGACAAATATTTTCTAATTATTAACCATCCAATTTAAGAATTATGTTCAACGCAATGAAGAATAATGATGCCCTTGGAGCGATAAACCGTGGCGTACCTTGTGAATCTGGATTATGTACACTATGTGACTCAGCTTGTAAAGGGAAATGTGAAACATGGCTCTCCTGTATGGAAGGAAGAAAAATGTTATACCCTCGTAAGTTCGGCTATTCAACCGCAGGTGGAAATTATGTTACAGCTGATGGAATAGGATATCATGCTCTTCGGATTCAAGGTTATGCATATGGTTCTTCTGGATTGAGCAAAGATCTTACAGATGATCCTGATGATTGTATTTTCCCGAATGTGAATATCGAAACTGAGTTTGGTAATGAAGTGAAAACAAAATGCCGTATTCCGATAATGACTGGGGCTCTCGGATCAACATTCATAGCGGCACGTTACTGGCCATCTTTTGCAGTTGGTGCTGCATTGGCAGGTTTTCCTATTGTGGTTGGTGAAAATGTAGTGGGAGTAGATAAAGAATCTATTATAGAAAATGGCAAAACAACAAAGTCTCCAGAGTTGGAAAGAAGGATAGAATATTTTAGAAGATATAATGACGGTTATGGAGCCATTATTATTCAGATGAATGTAGAAGATACAAGAAATGGTGTTGCTGAGTACCTGATCGAAAAATATGGAAATGATGTAATTATTGAACTTAAATGGGGTCAGGGTGCAAAAGATATTGGAGGAGAGATACAGGTAACAGATCTTGAGTATGCGCAATTCCTAAAAAAACGTGGATATATTGTCGATCCGGATCCTACTGATCCGATAGTCATAAAAGCTTATAAAAGCAAGGCAATAATATCATTTGCCCGTCATAGCCGTTTAGGCGCAACAGATAAACATTCTCCCGAGGAGACACGCGAAGGATTTTTTGATCTTGTTAATCACTTGAGGAAGATCGGATTTAAGCGAATAACAATGAAAACAGGAGCTTATGGAATGGAGAATCTTGCAATGTCAATAAGATATTCAGCTGATGCAAAACTTGATTTACTTACTATTGACGGTGCCGGTGGAGGAACGGGAATGAGCCCATGGAATATGATGCAAAACTGGGGAATCCCTTCACTGGCTTTACATGCGAAAACCTACGAATATTGCAGCATACTTGCTAAGAAAGGTATCAAAGTGCCTGACATTTCTTTAGCCGGTGGATTTGCACGTGAAGATCATTTATTCAAGGCACTTTCATTAGTTTCTCCTTATGCCAGATTAATATGTCTTGGGAGGGCTCCTATGATTGCAGGCTTCCTTGGAAGCAATATTGAAGGAGTATTCCATCCCGAACGGAAAGCCGAGCTTAACGGACATTGGGACACACTGCCTCCATCGGTAACTGAATACGGTATATATCCGGAAGAAATATTTGCACAGTGGGAAAATGTAAAAAACAAGGTAGGTGAAGACGAAATGAAAAATATCCCGTTAGGCGCAATTGCTCTGTGTGGGTATACAGATAAACTCACTTGCGGATTACAACAATTTATGGCAGGAGTAAGAAAATTTAATATCTCACAACTTAGCAGAAATGATCTGATTACCGCTAACCGTGAAACTGAGTCTGTTACTGGTATACCGTTTATGACTGATGCCCTTGATGATAAAGCCAGGGCAATACTTAACTCATAGCATTTATTCTGAAACTTAATCTGAAAAAAAAACAAACATTAACACTATAAATTCTTAATTGGATGCATGTTACAAAATTCATTGCCAATTCCGTCGCCATCTTATAAAAAGAGAGGGTGTCTCAAAAGGACACCCTCTTTTATTTATTTAAACTATTCCAGATACTACTTATACGATTGAAAGATCTTTTAAGATGATTAAAGTATCTCATCGCAAATATGGAATGTTCCAAGGTAGTTTCCAATGTATTCATGAAGTAGAATGGTCTATCATAATTGATAAAAAATCATTGCCACAACGTAAAGGAAATTCTAAATTTCAGATAATTGAAGGCCAGCTTGGTGGAATTGGGATAAGAAAACTCGAGAAAGCTGGATACAATCTTGTATACAGAGATAATCACGACAAATGTTAGTCTTTGGAATTTACTACGATTGAAAGTATGGAAGAAGAACGTACTATTTTTTGTCATTTAAAATAAGCTGACATCCCATTTCTCTGCGCTATTCAGTGGGATGGGATGAAAAAATCAACCAATCCATAAACAATCTTATTAGTAATCGATATAATTCATTTATTAATAAGGCGATACAAATTTTAGTTCCGGTGCAATAACCATTCATAGAGATAATTAACTTGTTGTAGAGGAATCCATCCTTTAGAAAAATTATTTTGCCTGAAAATCAAATTTGTGAGTAGTTTGTAGGGAAACTAAAATTATTTAATTGGTCAATATAAATGGTATCCAATTTATTGCAGAGGCTGAACATCATGATCGGATCTGTTCGGACAGATAACAATTAACATATATAGCTATATAACAGATATTTAACCCAGGATTTTGGTGATAAATATTATTCGATAGAATATAAAAGTAATAATGATAAAGACAGTGTTTAAAATTAATTTTATTATATGGACACTATTGAATTATTTCATTCTAAAGCAAGGCAAGCATATAATCTTGCTGCCGACAAGTACCACTGTCTTTTTTGGAATGAACTGGAAAGAAAAGAATACGACAGGATGCTTCTGGATTTTTTTGCAGACAGACTGAATAATGGCTCTCGTATCTGTGATGCCGGTTGCGGTCCTTCAGGGCATATAGGAAGGTATTTAGCAAATAAAGGTATGGTTATTACCGGATTAGATATCTCTGACCGGTGTATTGAACTTGCCTCAACCCTAAATCCTGATATGCATTTTGTACGTGAGGATATAGCAAAAATGAGCTTTGAAAATAATAGTTATGATGCTGTAGTTTCATACTATTCCATAATTCATACACCGAAGAATCTTGTATACTTGTTATTAAGGGAATTCTACAGAGTGCTTAAGCCCGAAGGCTATTTGCTGGTTGTAGTAAAGGCTGGTTCTGATGAAAGCATCCAAAATGAGATGATTGGCATTGAAACAGAAATATTACTTTCACTCTATAGCGAGGAAGAAATCAGAGAATCCCTGATTAGGAATGGATTCGATATTTTTTTTATTGAGAAGCGAGATCCTTATGATTTTGAGATTCAGAAAGAAAGAATTTATGTAATCGGAAGAAAGATTTAAGTGTTAATAATAATTTAGCGTGAATTCGACATAAGTACAAAAGCCAGACATCTTGACCACTATTGGCCGGTTAGATTACCATTAAAATACATAGCTTAGCAACAGGCACTTAACTCCGGCTGAAGGTGGTCAATGCTACTGGTTTTTCCAATATATGCTAATTGTGTTATTCGCCTGAATATTGTCGCAACAATCGATTTATTCGGTTGACAATATATCTTTATCCAGATCATGGTGAATACTTGCCAATAATCCAGCTTTATATATCTTAACCATTCATAGGAATTATTAACCTGTTGTAGAGGGATTCATCCTTTAGAAAAATTATTTTGCCTGAAAATCAAATTTGTGTGTAGTTTGTATGGTAACTAAAATTATTTAATTGGTCAATATAAATGGGACTGTGTTGGCGAAGCAATCCTTTTATCAGATGTTTCGGGAAAAGTAAAAGACAAAAATCATGACTATTCTTAAAGCGACGACATCAAAAAAGTGGTTTGCATTATACACAAGACACAGTCATAAACAACCTTACATGAAATATAACGACATACTATGAACCTATGAAAACCAAATCAAGAGCCATCATTTCGGCTATTTCACTTATTATAACCTTTCAAGCACCCGCACAAGATACTCTAAACTTTAAAACTGGATTTCCATCAGGTATTTCTATAGATTGCGGCCTGGGTTTATATTCCGTTAAGGATGAATATATATCCAAGGAGAAATATTCAGGTACTCTGCCCTATTTAAATGTAGAATGGGTGAGATTTCACAATAAAAAAGCATACCGGTTACAATTTGAGTACCGGTACTCAAGCAATATTTCAAATAATAACATTTCTGCAAAAGTAGGGCAATTTACTTTTAATCAGGATTTTATTTATCCTGTCGGAAATTTCTCCTTGTTTTCCAGATATGTTTATGCTTATCTGGGACCTTCAATACAGTTTTTCTACTATAATATCCGTTACAATTTTGTTACTCCCGGAACATTTATTTCTCCGAAAACATTTGGTATAATAGGTTCTTTAGGAATTAATGCCGAATTGATTTACCAGGTTAATAAAAAATTCGAAGTTGAAGGTTTGCTGCGGCCAAATCTAATATCGTTTTCCGGTAAAGAACTTGACGAGCGAAAATATGAGGATGAACCATGTCCAACCTTACTTTCCGTATTTACTGCAACAAAATTTGATTTTGACCTTTCTGTACGCTATTATCCGGTAGACAGATTTTCAATTTCCCTGGGATATAAATTTGATTTTTCGCGCATTAATAAATGGGATCCATATATCGCTGCCAGCGATAATCTGATCATTTCTTTAAACTATGAGTTTTAATCATGTCTAAAACAAAACTGCTAATACTTATAAGTTCTGCCATTTTATTAACTGGCTGCGAGGATATGATAGTTAAATCAGAAAATTCAAACCTTAATGTAGAAGATTTTAATGCAGCCTGGGAAAGAGTAAATACCATTTATCCCTATCTTGAACTTAAGGAGATTAATTGGGATAGTTTATATTTAGTTTACAAACCAAGGGCAGAACAAGCCAAAGGAGATGAAATATACACAGTACTGCTTGATATGCTGGGGGAATTAAAAGATGTGCATATCCAAGTAAAAACTGAGGGTGGCAGATTGATATCGACCTACATGGCTCCAAGATGGGTGAAAGATAAATATGCATACGATCCTGTTGTCGTCAGTAACTATTTTGATAAGGAACTAAAAATAACTGGGGATGGCATTATTGAATATGAAGTTATTCCTGAGAATATCGGGTACATTTATATTGGCACCTTCAATGTCTATAACCTGTCAAACTCTTTCAACGAGGCACTAAATTATATCAAAAATACAAAAGCACTTATACTGGATATAAGGCATAACAACGGGGGATCAACAGATATTGTAGAAGAAGTAGTTAGCAGATTTTTAACTTCCTCGCTCGAAAAACCTGATTATTATTTACTGGGGGAGCTAATTCATTCTCCACCTATTAAGCCTCAAGGTTCATTTCAATATCTTAATCCAGTTGTTGTATTAATCAATGGTGTATGTGTCAGTGCCGCTGACTTTTTTCCTGAAGTAATGAAACAGATATCAACAGTCACAGTGGTTGGGGATACAACAGCCGGTGGATCTGCAGCAGCTACTCTTCAAGTTCCTGCCAAATATATACTTCCAAGTGGAAAAATAATTTTTGTTGGTACGTCGGATCTTCGCCGTTACGATGGATTACCCTGGGAATGGATTGGTATTCCACCGGATATTCGTGTTGAGCAAACAGAAGAAGATATTGCAAACGGAAGGGATAAACAACTGGAATATGCAATTAATATGTTAAGAGATTAAATAATTATAGCGAAGGTTTGATGACACAAATGTAGCTTATAACATTGTGTACAAGAAATGGCGGAGTTTATATATGTTTTAAATGTTGTACTCCTCGCCAAACTTGGTATATAATGAAAATCAATCGCTCCGAAGTCCGCCATTACTCATACAAGTAAACGTTATAAGCAAGGCAGCCATGAACAAGACTTATAATACTAAAGAAAAAACATCATGAAAACATTTATAACAATTTTTATATTAATATGCATTCAATTAAAACTATCGGGACAAATCCCTTCAGAAAAAATTGTAATCGGAGAAAAAATCACAATCTCATCTGAAATCCTGAATGAAGACCGGCAGATTCTAGTTCATTTACCTCAAGATTATGAATATTCAGGTAACAAATTTCCTGTCCTCTATGTTTTGGATGGTGAATTCTTTTTTTATCAAGCAATTGGAGCAGTTCAATTTCTGTCAGAATGCAGCTATATTTATAATAACCCCATCCCGGAAATGATTATTGTGGCAGTAGTTAATGTTGACAGAAACAGAGATTATACTCCTACATATGCACCAAATCAGCTTGGAAGTCTTTATTATCCAACCAGTGGCAAAGCAGACAGATTTCTTGAATTTATTGAAAAGGAATTAATCCCTGAGATTGATATAAGATACAGGACACAACCATTCAGAACACTTACCGGCTGGTCTTTCGGTGGATTATTTACCGTTCATACGTTTATAAATAACCCTGAACTTTTTTCAGCATATTTAGCCATTAGCCCAAGTTTATGGTGGGATGAAGATATGTACGTTTCGAAATTTGATTCTATTTTTAAGAATTATCAATTCTTGCCAAAAAAACTAACAATTACTTGCGGAACACTAGAAGGGGGCAGCATTGGGCGCTCAGTTAAAGATGGATTTGTTCCGATTATAAAAAAAAGGAGACCAAATGATTATCAGTTCAATTTTGTTGAAATACCTGATGAAGGTCATCCATTTGTTCCATATAAGGCTTTATATGATGGACTCGCTTCTGTTTTTTCTGATTACCCAATGCCATTTGAAAAAGTTGACGAAGGATATGAGTCTATTGAAAAATACTTTTCTGAACTCTCCAAAAGATATGACTATAAAATCAAAATATCTGAGTGGGCATATATGAATCTTATTAATGACCTGAATGGAAAGGGCAAACATAAAGAAGCAATGGATATCGCAAATCTATATCATATTGACTATCCTCACTCGGCATGGGCAATATTACTCATTGGAAGGGCATTCGAACATATGAGTAATTATACTAAATCAAAGGAATACTATGAATTGGCTATTAAAACTGAAAAATCAAAACCTGCACCTGATTCGGAAAGGATTATATCATTCACAATTAGGTTAAACTTGTTAAATGAGAAACTTAAAGATAATGAATGAGAATGCC
>Ga0315548_1002953_pt1 | contig 12994 bp, 12 predicted proteins | sample SalMarSW160110MG_2_FD_202540 | JGI IMG/M metagenome (GOLD analysis project Ga0315548, IMG submission 202540) | Salt marsh sediment microbial communities from the Plum Island Ecosystem LTER, Massachusetts, United States - Salt Marsh Sediment SW1601-110 ... | reverse complement strand
TAAAGTTCTTCGAATATATGGGGCAAATCATCTTCGGATATCCCCGGGCCGTTATCCGCGACTTCCACAACCAGCCAGGGAGGGACTTCAAAGGCTCGCACTTCGATCATCGCTCCCTCGGGGGTGAACTTGAGGGCGTTGTCCAGCAGGTTATAGCAAGCCAACCAGAGCAGTCCTCGGTCGCCGGGCACGGAAGGCAAAGGCCAGGGGTCTTGCAGAAATAGTAACTGCACCTGACGCGCTTCGTAGCCCGGATGTCCTTGGGCAGCTTCCATAATTTCCTTTAATAACTCCCCCATATTGACCGGCAGGAGATCAATCTCAAGTTCTTCCAGTTCGGCTAGCTTACGCAGGTCGGTCACTAGCCGACCAAGACGTTCCACTTGAACTGACATATCGCTCATCGCCTGGGCGTAATTTTCCACCTGTTGATCATCCGAAAGATAAGCGATCTCAGCACGTAGAGCGGTCAGCGGGTTTTTCAGTTCGTGATCGAGCTGGCTGAGAAAACGCCTACGCATTTGGGCTGCTTCGCGATGGATTTGAGCCTGCACACGTTGAGCCCGCCGTTCGATCCTTTCGTGAGCGATCCAGAACCCGAGTAGAAGCAAGGCTAAAAGGGTACCAGCGGTTAATGCCAGCGAGCCCGGATCTATGCGGATGCGAATATTGAGCACCGTACCCACCGCGCCTTTGGAATGGAACAAGATGAATAAAACCAGCCCTACCCAAAACGGCAGGCTGAGTCCGACGACCACCAATCCTCGGCGCAACTTCATGCGGTTTCCCCATCGCTCCCCACTACGGGAGGCATGAAGCGGTACCCCACACCGATGACGGTTTCGATATAGATCCCCTGTTCGGAGTTATCCCCCAGAGCCCGGCGCAGTTCAGCTATCCGCATGTCGACGGCCCGGGTGGCGACCGGCTGCATCCAGCCCCAGACCGTATCCATGAGCTGTTCCCGGGTGAAGACTTGATCGGGATGAAGCATCAAGTACTCCAACAAGGACAGCGCTTTGGGGGTCAGTTCGACCGGCTGTCCGCGAACCTCAACCCTTCGTGCCCAGCGGTCGAGCAGCAGCTCGCCTGAGCGCAGGCGGACTGCCATGCTTAATGGCTTTCTTTCGGGTGAGGCTTGCCGGCGGCGCAGGACGGCGCGGATGCGGGCGATCAACTCCTGGGGATCGAAGGGCTTGCATAGGTAATCATCGGCCCCTTCCTCCAGGCTAAGCACCCTGTCGGTTGTGCTGCTGACCTGGGTTAGCATGATCACCGGGACCCAATTACCGGCTTGGCGTAAGCGGCGGCAGACTTCGCGCCCATCTGGGCCGGGCATCATGACATCTAGAACAATCAGATCGGGATCCAGTTCGCTAGCCAGGCGTAAGGCGGAATGGCCATCCTGGGCTACCGTCACTTGGAAACCGGCGCGCTCTAACATCGGGGCCAGGTAATCGGTAATGGCTTTCTCGTCGTCAACCAGGAGAATCGGGCGACCGGGCATAAGCCACCTCTTCAAATCTCCTATATTCGCTAAATTCGATCTTGTTATGGCTCATTGTTAGGGAGATGGTTGCGTTCCGTTCTTACCATATCTTAGTCTCCGAGGGTTGTCAAGGAACTAGGCTTCGGCTATGACAGGGGTTTGGACATCGATGTAAACCAGGTTAGTGAAGGTTTTTAAACATGTTGGGAATCCGTCTCATGGTACAGTCGCCTCAACGCGACCTCCAAGGTCTGAAAATGTCACCCTGCCCGAACCATTGGGACCGTTTTCGTATACGACATGCTCAACCCGACACGCACCGACAGTTCAAGGCTGCCCACAAAATGTACCTACTATGCTCGGGCGGGATCAGTGTGGTTTTTCCGATCCACCTACCAGCCCCATCTGCCTGTCAATCGTATCGTTGCATGGCAAGATCACTGCCGGACCGTTTACGTACACCGGTGCTCTTGGCCTTTCCAAACCAGGTTTCCTGATTCCAGCTTCCCTTTGAGACAAGTTTCAAAGGGGATATATAGAAGGGGGTAAAATACTCCCAAAAGGCATTACAAATTACACTAATAAATTTTTGATTGATGGCTAAAATTAATAGAACCGGTATTTTTTTAACGGTAATAATAGGATCGGAGTAAGAGATGACCTCAACCAAACCAACCACTGCTTGGGCAGAAGTAGACGAACAAGGGCGCTTGATCCTGCCGGCCGAGGTGGTTTCACGCTATGGGCTGCAGCCCGGCGCAAAAGTGCGTCTCGATGAAGGCAACAACTTCGTCCGCCTTCACCGCCCGGTAACGCACCTGACCAAGGTCTACATTGAGCCAACCGTAGCTTGCAACCTCGATTGCATCACCTGCTTCCGCAATAATTGGGACCAACCTATCGCCCCCATGAGTGAAGCAACCTTCGAGCACATCCTGGTGGGGCTAAAGGCACTCGACCCTATTCCCAATGTCTATTTTGGCGGCATTGGAGAGCCGCTCTTCCACCCTAATACGGTTGAGTGGGTTGCCATGGTCAAGGCGCTGGGGGTCAAGGTCGAACTGATCACTAATGGGACCACCCTGACGGAAAAGAAAACCCGCCAGCTGGTCGACGCTGGCCTGGACATGCTCTGGGTGTCCATCGACGGCGCCACGCCCGAATCCTACTCCGACGTGCGCCTGGGTGCCGAACTGCCCAAAATCATAGCAAATATCCGGCGTCTTGCCAAAATGCGTAAAGGTGGTCATTTCCCCCAGCCCGAAATTGGCATTGCCTTCCTGGCCATGCAGCGCAATATTGCTGACCTGCCCAGAGTCATCCGCCTCGGAATCTCGCTGGGAGCCAAACATTTTTCGGTAAGCAACATTCAGCCTGCCACCGCCGACATGCAAGCTGACCGTCTCTACACAGGCACTATGCGCAACATTGCCTATCTGCCCTCCTCTGTCCTGCCACGTCTGAGCCTCCCCAAAATGGACTTTAACGATCAAACCCAAGAAGCCCTGACGCAAGCTTTTAACAGCGGCTGTAATGTCAGTTTTGCGGGTAACAACTGGGGCGGCGCGAACGACGTCTGCAACTTTGTCGAGAGTGGGACTATGTCCATCGCGTGGAATGGAGATGTCAGCCCATGCTGGCCGCTGATGCATACCCACACCAGCTTCCTGCACGGCAAGCCGCGCCTATCGAAGAAGCACGTCATCGGAAACGTAGCAGAAAGTTCTCTCTTGGACTTATGGCTTGATCCCGATTATCGGGCCTATCGCGAACGCCTGCACAACTTCGTCTTTGCGCCCTGCACCTTCTGTGGCGGTTGCGATCTCTCTGAAGCCAACCAAGAAGACTGCCTCGGCAATACCTTCCCATCCTGCGGCGGTTGCTTGTGGGCGCAGGGCATCATTCAGTGCCCATGAGCCGGCTGATAATTCAAAGAATGGTAGAATAAAAATTGATTTAGCCGCACAGGTTGGGTAGGTGGTGCTGGTGAGAAGACCATTAGGTCTGCCTTATCGAAACCAAGACTCTACCGAACTAATCACCATATCGAGACCAGATCTTGGAGAAAAAACCCACCTATGCGAGTAGATTTTTACGGTACTTACCGCCTGATTACGAAAACAAAGGCGATTGAGTTTGAAATCCCCCAGGGCGGCACCATCCGTGACATATTGCATGCTGTGACCATACACTTTCCAGCGCTGCGGGATGAGATGTTTGATGAGCGTACAAATTTATATGCTTACATCCCCATCTACATTAACGGACGAAATCCGCGCTTACTTAAGGATGGTCTCGATACGATCATCAAACCAGAGGATGTACTAAGCATTTTCTCGCCCATTTCTAGCGGGCGTATTAATGTTGAAGATGTCAATCAATCGGTGACCGGTTAATTTTTCCCGAGAGAGAAACCGCCATGAAAGTTAATTTTTACGCCACCTTGCGCGATATCACCGGGCAAAAAACAGTCGATATTGACATCCCGGAGAATGCTACAGTACGTCAACTGGTGGACGCAATTGTGAGGCGCTATCCGCTGTTGCGTGATAAGCTGATTGACGAGAACGACGATTTGTGGGGGTTTATACATATCTTTATCAACGGACGCGACGCCCCCTTCCTGGATGATGAATTGGAAACCGTTATCAATCCGGTCGATACCATCAGCATTTTCCCGGCCGTCGGCGGCGGATAGATGTCGTCTTAAAAAACAACCAAAGTACTGATTGAACTTGTCTTTATTAATATCTCCGCGCTAAGCGGAGCTGCCTTTTCCCCTTGCACCAACCTGAAGGGCGGTGGGTAATGCAGGGAAAAAAGGGGCAGGTCTCTGACCTGCCCCTTTTTTTACCTTGGGATCAGGATCATAAATCGGATGATTAGATGATCTCTAATTCCTTCAATTTCGCTTCGGGCACCACCCCGTTCACCCAACCGCGTTTCTTATAATATTCAGCCAGCATTTCATCCAGCTCACAGACCTGTCCTTCAGAACCGGGCACGGTGGATGCTTCTTCCGTGAATCGCTTGGGCAGGTAGTCACTGCCTTCGCGAAAGCCGGCCTGGTTGTTGTAATAGCGCTCCATGTTATAAACGCGCTCGCCAACCTTAAGTAGGTGTTCAGCGCTGGATGGTATTCCCGTAATAGCCTCGTATTGAGCGGCAAAGGTATCAAGAGACTCAGCGAAGGTGGCAAATTTGCAAACATCCAGGCAGTCTGTGGCAGTATGCACGTTTTGGAAGATCACGTTCATCTCGCCCTTCCCCTTCCATGCCAGGGGATCAGCGACCGTAGATGGACCGAGCACATTACCTACAACTTCAGCAGCCGGGGTATAGCCGCGCAGGTGGCAGGCGCCGCGATTGCTGGTGGCATAACCGAGGCCCATGCCTTTGATTCCGCGGGGGTCATACGCCGGGATGGACTGCCCTTTGACCGACATGGAAATTTCGGGGTGCCCCAGAGCCTTGGCATAGCGTGCAGGACCTTCGGCAATCTTATCGCCTACACCCTTGCGGAAGGCGATTTTTTCGACCAAAGCAACCATACCGGCTGTGTCGCCCCATTCGAGTTGGCCATCGCCGTTGGTGTAGCCTTTCTCGCTGGCTTCCATGAAGGTCGAGAGTGCATTGCCCGTTTCTATGGTATCTATGCCATAGTCGTTGCACTCATCGATCAACTTGGCAATCGTATTGACATCAGAGTTAAAACAGTTCGCGCCAAATGCCCAGGCCGACTCGTACTCCAAGCTTTCCATGTGCAAACCTTTATATGGGCCTTCCTTGATTTCCACTTCTTTCTTGCAAGCCACCGGGCAGGCATGGCAGGTAGGGTTACCTACCAGAATGTTAGCATTAACGTACTCACCGCTAACTAACTCAGCTTTATCACCAAAGGCAGCCAGTTGGCTATTTTTGGTGGGTAAACCACCAATGACGTTGTCCATATTCATCAACACATTGGTGCCATAGACCGACAAACCACCTTTGCGCGGTGAAGTCACAACCCGCTCATCCATGAGCTCGGCCAGGGCCTTACTCTGCGCCGCCTTCCATTTATCGCGATCATGTGCCTTGACCATTTTCTTCTCGGCCTTGATGACAATTGCCTTTAGGTTTTTGCTGCCACCCACACAACCGGTACCGCCACGGCCACTGGCACGGTCATCTTCATTGATCCAGCAGGCAAACTTGACAAGGTTTTCGCCAGCCGGGCCGATCGAAATAACACTCAAATCCTTCTCACCGTATTTATCCTGGAAGAATTTGACGGTCTCGTGCACACCCTTGCCCCATACATTCGAAGCATCCAAAAGTTCGAACTGGCCATCGTGGATATAGACATAGGTTGGTTTGGCAGCCTTTCCTTTAAAGATCAGGCCGTCATAGCCTGCCCAACGCAGTCGCGCCGCGCTCCATCCACCGTGATGGGAGTCGGTGACTGTACCAGTCAGGGGTGACTTGGTGACAACAGCCATGCGGCCGCTCAAGTTGACTTCTGAGCCGGTGAGCGGTCCGTTCATAAAGCATAGCAGGTTATCGGAGCCAAGCGGATCAACCTGGGGACCAGCTTCAAGTACATACTTTACGCCCAGGCCGCGCCCCCCGATGAACTTACGTGCCCAATCTTCTGGGATGGGCTTGAATTCTACTTTGCCCGCCGTCAAATCGACGTGGGCAATTTTATTGGCAAACCCTCCGATCTCCATATCCGATCTCCTTTTTTTTAAACTATTGACGGTTTGGAATTTCGATGCGCAGGTTCTATGTGTAAATATAAATTCATTTAGGACTTACGCAGTTGGTAGGAGGATGGGGGTGTTTGGGCGGGCGTTGCCCAAACACCCCCGATTTTCCCCTGAACTTCGTAACTACTATCATTATAGCAAATCTGATGGTTACATACAAGTTAACGATCTATAAATAGCTTGTAGCATAAGCGGTTGGCGAAATGGAAAATTGGTGCAAAGACAGACATCCCCCCTCCCCACCTTCGAGTTTAGCAAGCCGCTCCCAAGCCAGCCAGCAGGAATGCCGTCAGCATGCCCTGGGTGGATTTGTATCCCCGAACAGTACGGCTACGCATTTTCATATGTCCAATGGCTTGTTCGGTGCCGTTGTTGGTCCACGGAACACCGTTCTGCCAGGTGAAGATGCGGTAGTTCTCCCAATGTTCGCTCAAACGGATGAGCAGTTGGCGCAGTTGATTCAGGGAAGATAGAGGCACATCCCGCCCAGCTCGACGCTTGGGGATCTGCTTCCACAGCTCAAACAGTCGCCGGCTGCCTTCGGGCGGCAGTTCAGCCAGTAGGCTCTTGATTTCTTCCAGCACCCACAACCAGTCTTTGGGAACGGTCTCACTCAACTCTCGGATGGTGCGCCCTACCCAGCGGCGCACATGGAACTGGCACACCTGATGCTCCACTCCCAGTTTTTGGGTCACACTACCGAAGCTGGCCAGGTCATCGGTCACCACCACGCTCACCCCCAGGCGCTGGACTAAGGGCCGCAGAAAACGCAAGACCGCCCGTGGTTCCCGCTCATCCAGGTATCCAATCGCCACCGGTTCACCCCGTCCTAGATCTACCGCCACCAACACCGGTTGGACCTTGCCCTGGCAGCCTACATAAGCCCCATCCACCCCTAACACCCGGGTCTGAAACCACTGGCGCCGCTTGCGCTGCAAGTCCGCTTGTTCTTGCAGATCCCGCCATACGCTCATATGACTGCGCGAAACGCCAAAGACGGCCAGCCGCGTGCAGGTATTGCGCAGGCTCAAGCCCAAAACCCACGTCAGGGCGGCTAGCTTACGCAGCCGTTGGGTCTGATCGGCTCGATCCACCCCTTCTGGATAACAACGGAAGGTGCGTTGGCAATGATAACACCGGTAGCGATAAACCATTGCCTCGCGTTGGCGATGATCTTTGATTGGTTTGCGCACTCTACCCCAACGCTGAAAGGTCTCTCCCTGGCAGTATGGGCACTCTTTGGGGCGAGTTTCGCTTTTTCGCTTGACATCTAGCAGTTGCAGGGTGACAATCGACATGGCAAGCTCCTGTTCGATGGCGGTGTGGAAATCACCATCTTACTAGGAGCTTGCCCTTTTTGTCAAAACCCACCGCCTATGTTATAGACTCTGTCAGATTAGGAGCGAGTTTACAACCCACCCCCAATCTGGGGAGAAATTCACAACACCCCAAACCTCTCTTACCCCAGAACTACACCCCTTGGTCAAGGGTATTTTAAATTTAAAGGGCATATCTGTGCTACTGAAGAATATCAAGCTTAGGACTTACCCAGTTGGTGGGAGGATGGGGGTGTTTGGGCAGGCGTTGCCCAAACACCCCCGATTTTCCCCTGAACTGCGTAACTACTAAAGCTATAAATTCATCTCCTGCCGACCGGCCAGAGCTCCTAACAAGGTACTCTGGTCAGCATACTCTAAATCACCCCCGACCGGTAAACCACGCGCCAAGCGGGTCAGGCGCACGCCAGACGAAGTGAGCTGCTTGTTCAAGTACATGGCAGTTGCATCTCCCTCCATACTGGGATTGGTTGCCAAGATCACTTCTTGGACCTGCCCGGTTTTCACCCGCCCTAACAGTTCTCTGATTTTCAGATCGTCCGGTCCGATACCCTCTATTGGAGAGAGGGCACCGTGTAAGACATGGTAGCGACCTTTATAACCTTGTGTGCGTTCTAAAGCCAACACATCTAGCGGCTCCTCCACCACACAAATCACCCCAGCATCTCGATCCGGGTTGGAACAAACCTCACATATCTCCCGGCCGGCAGCGGTGATGTTAAAACAGATTTGGCAGTAGGCAGTCTCGCTCTTCAAATTTCTTAATGCCTTTGCCAGATCCTGGGATATCTCATCAGGAGCATTAAGCATGAAAAAAGTCAGCCGGGAGGCAGTCTTTGGACCAATGCCAGGGAGGCGCGATAAGGCGTTGATCAGATCTTGGATGGGAGTAGGTAGAAGCATACGCTCACGAAGGGGAAATCATTCCACAATAGTTCAAAGTGCGTTTGAGTATCTAATGAATCCCAGTACCTGTAATCCTAAAAAGGCAACCCGCTGGATAACGGACCAAGGCGTTCTGTAGCCAATTCACGAGATTGGTCCAACGAGGTGTTCACAGCCGTCAGGATTAAGTCCTGTAACATCTCAACATCCGGGTCTTCTAATAAAGACGGCTCGATTTCTACAGATTTACATCGCTGGTCGCCGGTCATCACCACTTTCAACGCCCCACCACCTACCGTCGCCGTAACTGTCTCCTCAGCCAGTTGCGCTTGCGTCATTTGGATTTGCTCTTGCAATCTCTGTAGTTGCTGCATCATCCCCACCTGGTTTTTGCCTTTTGAGGCTTTGAATCCCTTTGCCATTAAATTCCTCCAACTTTTTTGAATAACCCATTCACTGATAAATGCCTAGGTAAATACCTGTTGAAAATCACATAAACTCTCAAGCTGTTAGAGCACTACTGGATATCTACAAGCTCTCCACCGAGATCTCGCAGAGCAGTAGCCACCATGCCATTATGATCTACATCTGGGGGCAGTGCATTGCGCTTGGCAGTATTTATCACACAACGCACCAACAAATCTGCTCCAAGCACCTGAGAAAGAGCCCTTTGGACGATTTCCAGATTTTCTCTCTTGGACATCTGGTTTTTGAGCACATCGCTGGCAAACCCCAGAGTCAACACATTGCCTTTTAAATGACGAGATTTGCACGAGTTAAGCAAGCCGTAGGTATTTGGATTCTGTTCCCGCACCTGAGTGAGTATCTGGCGCCAATTCTTTAACATCGCTTGCCAGGCTGGGTTTTCCTCTGGCACGGATTCGTGCTCATCTTTCTCCAATTCGATCGGCTCATCCGGGTTACCAGTCGGTTGGATTTTTGTATGGCTCTGATCTGCAGTTTTGTCGGCACTTTTCCGTGGAACCCTAACGGGCTTATTAGTATTGGTGAAATCCGTCGAGGTGACATCATCAGTCAGGATTTCAAGAGAATCGACAAAGGCCATTTCCAGCGGTAATGCTGGCTGCCATGTCCCTCTCGAATCGTGAGCAGCCTGATTAAACGCCCGGAGTAACCTCAACAACTGGGGAACAGAGAATCCTTTTGCTTGTTGAGCCATATGAGCCTTAAATTCGCTGGTGGTATCTACCTGGTCACCACTTCCCATGTGGATGAGCAACACATCTCTCAGGTAATCGACGATCTGACGGGAAAACTGGCGCGGATCACTACCGGAATCCAAGGTCAAATGAATCTGTTCAAGACCACCGGAAGAGTCTCTAGCGAGCAGCGCTTCGATCACCGAAACAACGACCTGGCTCGTAGCCGTGCCCAGGACAGACTGGGCCATGTCGAGGCTGACGGCTCCCCCCAAAGATGCCAATAGATCAAGTAACGAGATAGCATCGCGCAGGCTTCCGGTGGCTTGCCGGGCAATTAACGCCACTGTCTCGGGGGTCACCTGAATCTCTTCATGCGCGGCAATCTCTTGGAGATGAGCGATGATATCGTTTACAGGAATGCGACGAAATTCATGTCGCTGGCAGCGAGATAGGACCGTAGCAGGGATCTTATGAGCTTCTGTTGTGGCCAAGATGAATATGGCGTGTGAAGGAGGCTCTTCCAGGGTTTTCAGCAGGGCGTTGAAAGCCGCGGTGGAGAGCATGTGGACCTCATCGATGACGTATACTTTATAACGCCCTTGATTGGGTGAAAAGTTTATTTTATCTCGCAGGTCCCGCACATCTTCCACGCTGGTATTTGAAGCTGCGTCGATTTCGATCAAATCCAAAAATCGCCCTGCGCTCAATGCCTGGCAATGGTCACATTTGTCGCAGGGTCGTATTTCCAGATCAGGATCTAAGCAATTAACAGCTTTGGCCAGAAGCCGGGCGGTGGAGGTCTTACCAGTGCCACGTGGTCCAGCGAAAAGATAAGCGTGAGCCACACGATCTGAAGCTATTGAATGGCGCAGCGTCTGAACGATGTGGTCCTGACCCACTACATCTTCCCACCGGCGTGGTCTCCATTTTCGGTAAAGAGCTTGCGACATAGTTAGAGTGTATCAGAGAGAGGTGAAGCGGTCAACCGGACTAGCTCCCGTTCAGCGCTGAGTGGCTGTCGTTGGAATTGGGGCGATGGCGCTTCTAAATTATACGAGACAATTTGCTGATTGATAGCGTGAATCTCGTCTCGAAATTTCAGCACAGCCCTTTTCCATTCTTCTTCAACAAACCTGGCCGAGTATTCTTCGCCAGTAGAAGCTTGAGACCATGCCCACCAGCGCGCCAAAGTTTCCCGGGCGGTTACCAGAGCCGCTTCAATTTCCCGGTTCTTTTCGATCCAAGGCAAGGAAAAACCACTATTACGCATAATGTGGTTAGCCATGCGCCATTCAGGATCTTCTAGCGGGTTGTCATCCAATCGCAGCGGTTTACCCTTACCAGGCAAATTTTCAAACTGACCCTCTTCCATGGCACGGCGGATGTGTTCCTCGATATTACTCATTCACGTTCCTCCACTTTGCCATTTTCTATGTACTCAACCTGTGCATTATTTTTTATCACGGCACCCGATAGGTAGCACGCACGTTCCCTTGGTTATTTAATAAAATAACTGTCTCTCCAGAGTGCCATACCGGGTCATTTAATCCCCAATACAGGTCGACAACGGTATCCTGACCAGCCTTGGTATAGATGTTTACAGCTCCGCTTTCAAAAAGGTTCAATTGAGGAAAAGTGAAAACATCACCATCTTCATCCAATATTTGCCAGCCTGCCAGGGACAGATCGCCAGTACCCACACGTTTAAGTTGGACTCTTTCAGATGCCAGGTCACCAGCTCCGACGACGTTATCAATTTTCACCTCTCCAGCTCCTGATACTTCCGGTGGTTTTTCCGTACTTAGGGAGGGCATTCCCGTCTCGTCTGAAGCGGGTGGAGTAGCAGTCGGGATCAATTCGTTTGTGACCGGGATAAGCAGGGTTTGCCCGACGTCTAATCGGTTAGGGTCGCTTAATTCATTTGCCTGTACGATTTCATCGATGGTGACGTCGAAACGGCGTGCCAGAGCCCCCAAAGTATCACCGGCTTGGACCTGATATTCAAGCACCATTCGGGTTGCCTGGATTTCCGGCGGATTGCTGGGACCGGCCTCTGTGGCACTTGATGCAGTTTGAGGTTCAAGAATTGGGAAATCGGAAACAGAACTTGCCTGTAAACCCGCTGCAAGAGTAGGGTTACTTGTGCCTTGGGCAGTCGTCTCTACGGCGATCAATCCCGACGGGTGCGTGCGAGCCCATATCGATAACACCGTCCATGTAACGCAGGCGGATACCAGAACGTTGATCATCAAGTAATAAGCCAGGCGTTTCCATTTCTTCATAACGATGCTCTTTTCCCAGATTTTGAATGAACACTTTTTTTGGGGATCAGAGGATATTTATTTCACCTGACAGTTTCCCAGGCAAATCATAGCACAATCTGCGGATTGACGGCGGTTAATTTTGAAACTAAAATGTCGTCAGTCTGCAATTGATGATAAATCTGTGATGGCTTACCTCGGTTGGTTGTATCCCGGGCAGAAAGAGGGTAAGCGATGCCATACATTATCGATGGACACAATTTGATCCCCAAAATTCCAGGGCTCTCATTAAAAGATTTGGATGACGAGCAAGAATTAGTTAATTTGTTGCAAGAATATTGCCGCCTCATCAGAAAGCAGGCTGAAGTTTATTTCGATAAGTCTCCACCTGGTCAGCCGCGGGCACGTAACTTTGGTAATGTAATTGCCCGATATATCCGTGAAAGTAGTTCCGCAGATGAAGCGATCAAGATGAAACTCTACCGATTGGGAGGGTCGGCGCGAAATTGGACTGTGGTGAGTTCTGATCGGCAAGTTCAAGCAGCTGCCCGAAGTGCACATGCCAGGATAATTCCATCCGAAGAATTTGCCCAAATGGTGATAAACAAGCTATCTCAAGCTGATAAAGGGACTAAGGAAGCAACAGACCCTCAAATTTCAGAGGAGGAATTGGAAGACTGGCTTAATTTATTCGGGGGAGAAGAACAAGAGAACTAACCGAATATGGATAATTCGGAGAATTCTAATCGTATTTTAATGTACCTGACTCCTTTTTCGAGTTATTATAGAGGTGACACCTGCCCTCCCCCTTATTGGTATTCACAGGTGTCTAGCCACTGGATTTAGTTTGGACAACAAGTATCTCCTTGTTGACGACTTGCTGGTGGCCCTCCTTAGATTGCCGGGCGTGCTCCCCCCACGTCCGGCTCTTTCTTTAACCCCATTCTAAAAGAAGCCCTTAATCTCTAAGCTATAATATAGATAAATTTGACAGATAAGCAAGCATACATTATAATGAATTAAACGTTTGCTTTCATGCTCTTACGTTATTTAACAATGGATGATGATACGTAAAGAACAGGTTGAAGGTTGCGAAAGGTAAAGGGCA
>Ga0315548_1002952_pt1 | contig 13000 bp, 9 predicted proteins | sample SalMarSW160110MG_2_FD_202540 | JGI IMG/M metagenome (GOLD analysis project Ga0315548, IMG submission 202540) | Salt marsh sediment microbial communities from the Plum Island Ecosystem LTER, Massachusetts, United States - Salt Marsh Sediment SW1601-110 ... | reverse complement strand
TGTGATTTGGGAGGAAAGATGCCTGTTAGTGATGTTATACAGACAGGGATTATTGGAAGTTTAATTCTGTGTCTTCCTAATTTTCAGGAAGAAATTGCAGTTCCTATCTGCATTAGTGGTGTTGCTGCAGGAATAGACGCTTTTATTTCAATACTCAAGTCAGAAAGGGACTGTCTTCAATGGAGTTTAGAAACAGGAGAATATATTGGAATATGCGATGAGATTACTTCAATTTATATGTGTGAGTTTTTCTGGCGACAACTTTCTCCTGTCCTTGATATTCTAATGCCAAGGTTTGTTGAGAGTTTATACCAAGGCTCCCCAAGAGTGCGTGGAGGAGGAGAGTATTTACTTGTTCAGAATGCTTGGGATAATATGCAAAAGAGTATTGACTATTTCCAGAGTATTTATGCTCCCAACGCTTTCAGGGCTTTCAGAGCTAGGAATATTCAAGAGGTAGGAACTGAGATTTGCAAGGCTTTTGTCGGAACGAGTTTCCCGACTTCTGCAGAAGGCATATCAAGTTTGCTTGAGCCAGAAAGTCCTTCTCAATTTTACGCTCAGTTTTCTGAAACTTTATTTTCAGAAGCGACTGTTCCTTCCACTTCCCAGTATAAAGTTTATTACCATATTTACGCAGGAGATGATAAAAGTATCCAATATAGGGTTTATTTGAAAAGCCCCCCAGAATATAGTTATTATGCTGCAAGTCCTATAATTAATGTGAAAACAGGTTTTATTGCCCGGGGGAGTTCTGCTGATGAAACAATTGATTTTACTGCTCCGTCCGGCTACAAAGAACTTTGTGTTGTTATTGACGCGGAAGAATGGTGTGGTTTCAAACAAGTTACTACTGATTTTGGTATTAACTATCTTGCAGAGAAATATATAGAAGAACAGGCAACAAAAGAAGGAATCACGACGGAGAAAGAGTGTATATCTGGAAGTCCGTCGGCTTTGTCAATGGCTAATCTGAATATTCAATCAGGTGCTGAAGAAAGCGTCAATCCTGAAATTGCTTTGAGAGGAATAGTCAGGGTTTGTGCTTCTCAAAATCCAAATTTAGCGATTGACTCTACAAGATGGAAAGATGTTGGTTATTGCGGGGATGTTAAAATGAGATGCTGGCTTGACATAGAAAGTGTTAAAGACGATTTAACAACTCTTGAAGCAATTGAAGGAGATTCCATTTCTGCTCTTGACCAAAATAAAGAGTTACTGAAAAACGAGGAATTAACTCAGAGGTTGGTTCAGGAAGTTTTAGCGAAAGGAAAAACAGACATAAACAATTTAGACGATGATGTTTTGAAAGCAGGAACCTCTAATAAAAAGGTTCAAGAAATATTTACTGAATTAGATAAAGTTATTGGTGTAGTCGAAGAAGAAATCCCAGGAACAGGAACAGGTTCAGATAGGGCTAAAGCATTAGCATTGAAGTTGTCGGTTTATAATAAAATTTTAATTTCAAAATTAGCAGGGGGTTTGCAGGTTATAGTTGCACCGAGAGAGACAGAGTGTAGCAATGACAAATATTGTGAACCAGATAAATGTGTAGGAGGAAAATGTGTTATGTGTAGAAATGATAGTGATTGTGGAGCAGATTCTAATTATGAAGGGTATTGCGATAATGGGGTTTGCAAAGTTAGAGTTATTAGTGAAGAAAATAGTTTAAAAGTCACTTGGCCAGATATAGTCAATAAAGGTTATGGTGAGGAGCCAATAGAGAATAATTTATTTATTAGATTGAAAAAAGGAGGAACTCTTTATGCTGTTAAAGGGACATTTGATTTTGAAAATCAAAAAGTTAGTTTAATTGTTAAAGGAGAAGAAGAGGTTTATTCTGTTTTTAGGCATAATGAAGATATAATTTTTACTCTCTCTGATTAGATAATTTTTGTTTAATAACAAATGGAGGGGATTCGGCTTCTGGAACAAGCCCCTCTCTACCATCAGTCGCACTTCGCTTGCTACGATAAAAAACCCCAAGGGGTTTGAATAGATATGAGGGGAGGAGGACTCGAACCCCCGTAGGCAAGAGCCACTAGGTCCTAAGCCTAGCCCGTTTGACCACTCCGGCATCCCCTCGCGCAAGAATAAATAAAACATAATATAAAAGATTATCGGAGCGGGAAAACTGAGTTTAACTGAGCAAAACTCTTTCGACTAAACTAAAAATTACATACTGCTAAAACAGGGTTTTATAAAACAATTTAATCTTCCCTCACAATATTTTTGCATTTGGTGCACTTAAAGAACTTTGACTCTGACTCGTCTCCTGCTCTCATCTGTCTTAACCAAAAATATGCTTTTTTATTTCCACACTTTTCACAAGTGTAATCTGTCATTGGATAAATCTCTTTATCCATATCATTTACAACAGCAACCGACGGATATCCTTTTATTTCTTCCTTTACTTCCATATTAACTTTCTGCTTGGCAATATAATTACATCTGAGACAACCAAATCTTTTCTTTTTCATAATTAAAATAGAGCCACATTTAGGACAAAATTCCATCAATTATTTTAATATCATTGTTATTTAAATTTTTTGATTAAAACAAAAACCTCTTCCTTGAGCCGGTCGTCTAAATTCAAAGAATATTAGCTTTGCCCAACCAATAAAAGGAATTTTAAAAAGCGCCTTACCTACTATTTGTTCTTTTTGAATTTCTCTTTCAGATGAAAGCTGTTCTGGATTTGTAATATAATTATCGCCTTTTGTGCTGTATGTCTCATCTGTTCTTATAACCCGATGAATTAAAGGATATTTAGCATTAGCATTAAAGATTATCACATCTCCTATTTCAATATTCTTTGCTCCAACAACAAAAATTATGTCTCCTTTTGAAAAGCCATTCTGAAAAATCCAATTTTTTGTGTCTTCTAAATAAACTTCGTTTTCTTCATAAACATCAGACATTTCAAAAATTTTCTCAAAATCTCCGTCGTGATGATACATAGAGCAACTTTCAACAATTACTAATGGGAGAGTAGTCCCAGTAACAAGAGAAAGCAATGGAAAAAACAAAAACTTAATTATAACAATCGCTAAGACTAATGTAACAATAAGAGAAAGCCAACTATCTTCGTGGAAGAATCCCCAGAACTTTTTGACGAAATCTCTTGCCATCATTTAACAAAAAAAAGCTCATTTATAAAGTTTTTAGAAGACCACTTATTTTACAAAATAAAACAAACCAAAATATTTATAAAGTATACACTACAAGTATATACATGTCAGATATATTTGAAAATATTATATATTGTAAAAATTGCAACAAAAAGATGGAGCCAGCGAGTGTAGAGAAGAATGGTTTTCATTTGAGAGCTCTAAAATGCAACAAATGTAAAAACCAGATAATTCATCCAGAAGATTTAAAAGAATACGAGGATTTTCAAAATCTAAGAAAAAAAAATTTCAGAGTAAAATTAAGATTCGTAGGAAACAGCTACGCTGTCTCAATCCCTCGTGAAATCATAGATTTTATGAATGAACAAGAGAGGAAAATCAACGAAATGGTAAACTTAAGTTTAGAAGAATTTGGGAGGATATCATTAAATTTTTAATATGAAAGAAACAAAAGAAAATTTAAAAAAGACAATTAAGCTAAGAGTAGTTGAATCTCTGCAAGACGATGCTTACAAAGGAATCGCAAGAATTGATCCTATCTTTATGAGAAAATTAGATTTAGAAAGAGGTGATATAATTTCTATAAAAGATGGAAGAGAAACATTTTCTATAGTAGATAAAGCTTATCCTTCAGATATCGGTGAGGAAATAATCCGTATAGACGGCATCGCAAGAAAGAACGCAAAGACAAGTATTGGGGAAAAAATTGAGATAAGAAAAGCCCAAATTAAAGAAGCACATAAAATCACGATTGCTCCTACACAAAAAGGAGTTATTATTCAAGGAGATCCTGAAAATTTTAAAAGAGGTCTTCTCGGTAAACCAGTGGTTAAAGGAGACTTGCTAGTTATTGGAGGTTCACAAAGAAGAAGAGATTTAATGTCAGATGGTCTCAACGAATTTTTCGGGGAAGAGTTTTCTGAAATTTTTAATCAAATAGGTTTTGGAGTAATGCCAAGAGGGATAGCACAGGTGAGATTTTTAGTAGTTTCTGTTTCTCCTAATCAACCTGCAATTATAACTGAAAATACACAAATCACTTTAAATCCAAAAGCAATCGAAACAACAGAAGAATCCCTCCCTTCAATTACTTACGAAGATATAGGGGGATTAAGTGAAGAAGTAAAAAAAGTAAGAGAACTTGTAGAACTCCCTTTGAAGAGACCAGAAATTTTTTTAAGATTAGGAATTGAACCACCGAAGGGGGTTCTACTTTATGGACCTCCTGGAACAGGAAAAACATTACTTGCAAAAGCTGTCGCAAATGAGTCCGAAGCCCATTTCATCACAATCAACGGTCCAGAAATATTTAATAAGTTTTATGGAGAATCTGAAAAAAGAATAAGAGAAATTTTTGAAGAAGCAGAAAAAAACTCTCCTTCAATTATTTTTATTGACGAACTTGATGCAGTGGCACCGAGCAGAGAAAGCAATATCGGTTCAGGAGAAGTTGAAAGAAGAGTTGTTTCGCAATTGCTAACTTTAATGGATGGGCTTGAAAGCAGGGGAAAAATAATTGTAATAGCTGCGACAAATAGGCCAGACTCAATTGACGCCGCACTCAGACGCCCGGGGAGATTTGACAGAGAAATTGAAATCAATGCACCGAGCAAAGAAGGAAGATTGTCTATTTTAAAAATTCACACAAGAGGGATGCCACTCACAAAAAATGTTAAATTAAAAGAAATCTCTTCAAAAACTCATGGATTCGTCGGTGCTGATTTAGCAGCGCTCACAAAAGAAGCAGCAATGTCAGTGCTAAGAAGAAATCTTAATAAGTTTAATATTGAAGACGGAAAAGATATCCCAAAAGAAGTGCTTGAAGATTTAAAGGTTACAAAGGAGGACTTTGATGAAGCTATGAAATTCGTTCAGCCGTCGGCAATGCGTGAAGTTCTTGTTGAAACTCCAAATGTAAAATGGGAAGATATAGGAGGGATTGAAAATATAAAACATGATTTAATAGAAGCAATTGAATGGCCGTTAAAATTTCCTGATGCTTTTACAAGGATGGGAATAAAACCTCCGAAAGGTGTTCTACTTTATGGACCCCCCGGAACTGGAAAAACATTACTTGCAAAAGCTGTCGCAAATGAGTCTGAAGTGAATTTTATAAAACTTAATGGACCTGAACTTCAAAAAGAAGGAATTGTCGGAAAAGAAACAGAAAGATTAAGAAAAATGTTCAAAAGAGCAAAGCAGGTTTCCCCTTCAATTATTTTCATTGACGAACTTGACAGCTTCGCAAAACGAAGAGGGGGTTATGGAACAGTAAGCGATTCTAACGAAAGTTTAATAAACACCCTCTTAACAGAACTAGACGGGCTTGAAGATTTAAAAAATGTAGTTGTCATAGGGGCAACAAATAGACCCGACATTCTGGACCCTGCTCTTCTCCGTCCAGGAAGATTTGACAGAATTGTTTTCGTCCCAATTCCAGAAAAAGAAGAAAGGTTGAAAATTCTTCAGATTCACACAAACAAAATGCCTCTCGCTAAAGATATCAATTTGACAAAACTTTCTGAAGAAACAGAAGGATACACTGGAGCAGATATTGAATCTCTTGTAAGAGAAGCAGCAATAATCTCATTAAGGGAAAATATAGAAACAAAAGAAGTGTCAAAAAAACATTTTGAAAAAGCCATGGAAAAAGTCTGTCCTTCTGTCTCAAAATCAGACCAAGAAAGATACAAACAAGTTGAACAAAAATATCTCCGAAGCGCAAAAGCGGCTCTTGAATCTACAAGTTACACTGGTTAAATCAAAACGAAATATATTTATTCAATTAAGTAATCACTTTGATAAAAAACAAAGAAAAGAACATCAAGCAAGTATTAGATAAAATAAATAAAATCCTATTTAGTCGTACACAAAACCTTTCCATCGCTGATTAAAAAAGTGTGCTCAAACTGGCTTATCGATGCTTTGCTCTTTTCAATCAATAAAGGATACTGATGCAATATCCCTGACTTAACAAGATTGGAAATAACAAACTTAATTCTCGTAAAGCCTTCTTTTTCAAGCCATCTCAGGCAAAAAGGTTTTGTCTTGTACTTATTTTTTATGAAATCCAAAAGTTTTCTTGAATCCTTATCGCGCGCTGGTCTGTCTGTCTGCAGAACATAAATCCCTCCTTCTTTACTTTCATAAATATCCCCGACGCCAGTAGTGACAAACGGCTCTATTGCAAAAGCCATATCATAAATCTCTGTCACATTTTCATTTCTGTAATTAGATATAGTTAATCCTGCATGAACTTTATCTTTTCCGAGCTCGTGTCCAGACAAACTTTTGATTACTGAAAAATCAGTATCGTTCTCTTTATTAAATTTCTCCAAAATTTCCCGAACTTTTTCACCAACTTCATAAATTTTAAAACCTGGCTTGATAACTTTTTCAATTTCCTTTAAGATTTCCTTATTTAACTTAATCATCTTTTCAAATTTTTTATCTTCTGTTAAATCAACAGAAAATGCAGTGTCTGCAATATAACCTCTAACACAAACACCTAAATCCACTTTTAAAATCCCGTTAGCAACTGTCTCATCATCAAGTTCTGGGGTATAGTGAGCTGCTACTTCGTTTAAAGATAAGTTCACTGGAAAAGCCGGCTCTCCTCCTAATTCCTCAATTTTTCTGTCAATCTCAAGAGCAAGAGTAATAAGTTTCACACCTGGCTTAATTAAATTTCTCGCATATTCTTTGACTTCTCTTGCAATCTTTCCTGCTTTCAAATAATCCTCAATTTCTGATTTTTCCATAAATTAAAAGGAAAGATTAGAGTTTTAAGGTTATCTATTTAGATTTATTTGAAATTTAAATGCTTTTTTAATATTATTAAACTTTGAAAAATACTCCTAAACACATAAATATTTAAAACAATTAAAAAAGAATAATTTTATGTTCAAAGGAAAATCCAAAAAATTAAAGAATTGGAAAATCTCGTATACCAACTAAAAGCAGAGAAAAGAAACTCTTCTCTATTGTTAAGGGGCATAATCAATGAATACACAACTTCAGCCATAGATTTTTTCTGCAAAAGAGGGATCTGTCTGGGGGCGTATCTGTTTTTAGACAACCACGGAAGAATAATCCCCTACACACCGGAATTGTTAAAGATTTTAGAAATAAATGAAGACATCAAAGGTAGAAAATACTACTCCTTTTTGAAGCTAAAGACAGAATTGAAATTAAAGGAATGTTAAACAAATATTTTTCAACAAATGAAAAGAAAGAAATTAGATACACTGCTCAAATAAACAGCAGAAAAAAAGAATTTATTATTAAAAAAGAATCATCTTATTTTATCAATGTTGATTTAGCAAGATTTGGAAAAAAGGGCAAAAGAGAAGTCCATGTTTTCACTCCTATAAAAATTAGCACTCTAAGTTTTCTAAAATATTTTTCAAATAGGAAAATTCCAAACATAACAAACCTTATTAATCTTACACCAAAAGATATCATCCCTAAGTTAATAGAAATGAAATGGAAAATAGAAGAAATAGAAGACTACATAAGAGAGCATAGAGAATTGGGACTTGTTGAAAAATATCTTGAAGAAGCTGAAAATAAAAACTCTTTGAAAACAGATTAAAAAAACAAAGATAACAAGAGTAAAATGCGAGTTAAAAAGAAAAAATAATTCTAAGCGGAGCCAAGCAACTGAATAGAACACTAAATCAAAGATTAGAATGATTAAACTCACCTAAACTCATCTGCCTTTTTCCGTCAACAATTTCTTTCACATTGACGCCAAAAACCTCAAAGATATTCTCAACAGCAGAGAGTATTTGATTGTTTAAATAATAATCAATATCATAATCTATTTTTTCGTCAGGCAGAAAAACTCTATCACCAATTCTTTTTCCTTTGCCCCTGCTCTCTCCAACGAAATATTCTATTAGCATTCCTTCGCTAACAGGAATTTTTCTATTTTTCATTTTTTTCGCCGCAACAACATGAGGGCCTTCTGAAACATATTCATTTATAGGTCTTCTAAGTTGAGTTTTTATAATCAATTCTTTTAACTCTGCCTTACGATCTTTTAATCTTTCAATCGTTTTCTTAAGAATCTCAAGGGCATCTTTTTCATTTCCATTTCTAAGGATTCTCTTCAAAACTTCATTCTGCAAATTTCTTGTCATTCTGCACCAATCTCTCCTCACAGTTTCAAAGCCTCTTATTTTAAGATTTCCTTTTTCGTCAAGGAGAGCATATTTTTTCTTTGCCCCTTCCTTAGTTGTCCTCTTGGCGACAAATAATCCCCTCTCATAAAAATCTTCAAGATCAAGTTCCATAATCCCAGGCAATTTAGAATTTATTTTTTTAAGTAATTCAAGTGCCTGTTTTTTAGTTTTTTCGCCCAACTGAAAACCAATAGAATCTGTATCTGAGAATACAATTTTATATCCTTCATCTTTTATTCTTTGAATTGACTTTAGAGCAAATTCCCTCACAAAAGCGAGTGTTGACGCAGCCGCTTCCCTGCAATAATATCTTGCACCAAAAAAACCAAGATAACCATAAGAAGCATTTACCAGAAGTTTATAAGCATTACTCCTTGCTTTAAGCAAATTAGACTTGTCTTTATTATATTCTTCTTTGTATTTCTTTCTTAATTCTACAATTTCCCCAAGAAGCTGAGGAAAAAAACCAACTTCCTTAGAAAAATAAAAAGAACTCTTTTTTCCATTAAATATAAATTCAGGAGTTTTGTAAGAGTCTTTTGTTTTCTTTTCAAGAAGAGTTGACTTTGAAATATTAAAAGAGACAATAATTGATGCGTGCATACTTGTAAAATCAAAAACAACCATCTTCTCATAAAGCCCTGGAGTTGGTTGAAGAACAAAAGCTCCTTCATATTTTCCAAGCGACCTCCTTTTATTAATCTCCTCGTATACTGGGCGCTTCTCTGCTATCTCTTCAAATCTCTCAAGATTATGAAGAATATAATTTTCAACATGGCTGGACATCCGGTCTCTTGTTATATCAAAAATAGGTTCTTTAATAATATGAGTCATAGAGAGAATATCTGACCAAAGCTTTTCTGCTAACATATAAGTAATCTTAGAGTCATGAAGATTATACTCATAAAATTTTTTCCAATCCTTTTCTTCCATGGTAGATAAACTTTCAAAATTAAATTCTTTTTTATTTTTCCCTATAAGTTCCCCGGCAACCTCATTAAGAGAAAGAGTTTCTGACTGGAGATACTGAGAAAAAACAGAATCTACAAATCGGAACAAATCTATATGAACAATTCCTTTAATTTTACTAAAAGGTATTCTCCCTTTGGAAAAAATAGGTTCGCAACCATCAACCCCAAGAGAAAGTCTAATCTTGTTTTTTGAAGAAACTTGTTTTAGATAAGGCATATCAAAACCATCAGAAAAATAACCTGTCAAAATATCCGGCTCATAGTCCTTAATACATTTAATAAAATTTTCAATCATTTCTTTTTCACTCTCAAAAAAATCCACATAGTTCTGGCTATCTTTACATTTTTTCCATGTCAAAACTTTTCTAATCCCTTTTCCAAAAAGAGAAATCATAAGAACATTTCCTTTTCCCACTTCTTTATCATCAGTCTCAATATCAAATGCAAGAATTTTCGGAGCAAAAACTTTATCTTCATTTATTATACAAATCTCTTCAGCAAAAACACAGATTCTCAGCTCAAGAGAATCCACAATCCCACTGAAATCGCTCGTATCTAAAACTCTTCCTTTAATTTTATACCATCTTAATGGCTCAACTTTTTTTTCTTTTATGTATTTTGTAACAAGAGGAATATCATATTCCCTTCTAAATTCAATTTCTTTTATACTTCCGATTTCCGAGGCGATTTCGTGGGCATCCTTATGATTAGTTACAAAAACCCTAATTGCTCTAACTTTTTTCCCCAAAAAATTTTTGTTATAAATTTCTACTCTGACAACTCGCGAAGTTCTACCTGCTTTTTTCACCTCAACTTTTTTGATTTTCTCGGAAACTTCTTCTGCCTTGCTCTCGCAACCTTTTTTCAGGACTATCCAAAAGTTAGGCTCATAAGAATCTACAACACAAACCTTCTCGCCCTTTCTTGTCCGCCCAATCAGTTTTATATAATTTCTACCTTCAAAATCAAAATAGTCAAAATCTAAGGGAATAAACTCAAATTTCATTATAAATAAAAACAATTAAGATTTATATTTCTTTTGAACTTAGGTTATATAATCTTTATATGAAAATAGGAAAAGAAAAATATAAAAAAAAGAAAAATATAAAAAAATATGGAGAAAAATTACTATCTTGTTATCCTCCCTGCTCTTTAAAATCCTCCTACAAATGACTACAATAAAAAAATCGGTGGAAAAATTGTCTCAACTATAGCATGTTCTGGAAGAAAAGCAGTTGCAAATGTTGTCTTAAGAAAATTTAATCATCTGTATAAAATAATTTTAAGTTATTTACACAATGAATTTGAAGGACTTAAATAGTTTTCAGTCAATATGGATTCTCTATCTAATTTAATCTCTCTTGTTGATTACAGAAACAAAAAAATCGAAAGCAAACTAGAATCAAAATTTTATTTTTTAGCAAACGAATTGGGGGGAGAATTTAGAATAAAACCAGAAAAAATGATTCCTCTCGTCATAGAGTATATTACTTCAAAAAGATATCACCAATAATCTTATTAATTTAATTATCTTTCTTATTTTATGGGTGTTCAAATTTCAGAAATAATTCCAAAAAAAGAAATATCAATACCAGAGCTGAAAGGCAAGACGATTGCAGTAGACGCTTTCAATACTCTTTATCAGTTTCTCACAACAATAAGACAGACAGACGGCACTCCTTTAATGGACAAAAAAGGGAATATTACTTCTCACCTTTCAGGACTTTTTTACAGAAACATCAATTTACTCCAGGAAGGAATCAAGCCAGTTTATGTTTTTGATGGAAAATCCCCTGAACTGAAACAAAAAGAAATAGAAAACAGAAAAAAAGCAAAAAAAACAGCTGAAGAAAAATATGAAACTGCAAAAATTAAAGATGATAAAGAACTGATGAGAAGATATTCAGGACAGTTTGTAAGTATGACAGATGAGATAATTTCTGAAAGTAAAGCTCTTTTAATCGCGATGGGTATCCCTGTTATCCAGGCACCAGGAGAAGGAGAAGCAGAAGCTGCGACACTCGCGAAAAAAGGAAAAGTTTGGGCTGCAGCATCTCAGGATTACGACTCACTTCTTTATGGAGCCCCTTTTTTAATAAGAAACCTTACACTCTCAAGAAGAAGAAAAACAACAGCAGGGATTTATGTAGATATAAGACCTGAATTAATAGAATTCCAGCAGGTGTTGAACAAACTTGAAATTGAAAAAGACCAATTAATCTGCCTTGCAATTCTCGTTGGCACAGACTACAATCCTGGAGGAGTAAAAGGTCTCGGGCAAAAACGCGCTCTTGAAATAGTCCAGAAATACAAATACCCTGTGGAAATTTTTAGATATATAGAAAATAATGATAGGTATAATATTATTTTTGATTGGAAAGAAGTTTTCAGACAATTTCACGAATATGAGTTATCTACAACAGGAAAAATAGAATTCAAAAAATTTGATGAAGACCAAATCAGAAAAATTCTCCTTTCCCGCGATTTTTCAGAAGGAAGAATAAACTCAGGGCTTCAAAAACTCCAACAGGTCGAAGAGGAAAAAAAGCAAAAAGGATTAAATGAATTTTTCTAATAAAGAATTTATCCTCTGAATGAAATGAATAGCTGAGAAATTTTTGAGGGATTGAGCAAAGTGAGCACGAGTGGAGCAATAAGCAACTTTGTGAGTTTTAATTTTTCTTTCTGGGGGGAGGAGATAATCCCGGTGACCAATAAATAAGAGAGATTGCCCACCACTTTCTTGCTTCTTTTTTTCTAAAAAAGAAGTTGAAATAATCTTGGAGAAAAGAAAGTTTTATAAATCTCCATATAATAACTTATTATATGACACGAAAATACAACAAGAAATTTGTATTTATCTTTTTCTAGATGTGTCTATATCCTTTCTTAATAAGTTCCTTTTCTTTTTGGGTCTGAAAAACCTGTAATACCTTAGAATGAAAAAAGAAAGTTGTTCTAAAAATAAATTAAATTATAGGAGGTATAAAAATGAAAAAAATATCTTATTTAGGTCCTAAAAACACATATACAGGGCAAGCAACGAAAATGCTTGCTGAAAAAATCAGAGAAGAAACAGAACTTGTAGACTTAGTATCTCTAGAGGCAGTTGCAAGAAGCATAGCCTCGTGTGAAGCAGATATGGGAGTAATGGCTTGTTACAATTATCTTGAAGGCTTAGTGCAAGAATGTCTGGATTTAATCTATGAGAACAATCTTAGAATAAATGGAATGCAGAGATTGCCAATTGTATTGTCTCTTGGTGCTCATAGGGAAAACACTAACAAAAATGAAGTGTATTCACATCCCAAGGCACTTGCACAATGCTCAGAATGGTTATGGAGTCATTACAAAAATAGCAAACAAATACCATCTACAAGCACTGCTGCTGCAGCACAAAAAGTAGCAGAAGCAAAATCTGGGTTGGCAATTGCCAGTTCTGGAGCATTAGAAAAGTGTGATTTAGAGCTAGTTGCAGAAGATATCGGAAACAAAAAGTATGGTAAAAAGAATTTCACAGATTTCTACTTAGTTGCTAGAGAAAACGGACAAGAATATGATGAAGCAAGGAGATATCTTACAATGGTTGCAATAACCCCCCAAGTAGATAAACCAGGATTATTGGCAGAAGTGCTCCAACAAATAGCATACTACAACCTGAATAATGCAAAGATACATTCCAGACCTGCTTTAGATAATGTGATGATAGATA
>Ga0315548_1002951_pt1 | contig 13000 bp, 7 predicted proteins | sample SalMarSW160110MG_2_FD_202540 | JGI IMG/M metagenome (GOLD analysis project Ga0315548, IMG submission 202540) | Salt marsh sediment microbial communities from the Plum Island Ecosystem LTER, Massachusetts, United States - Salt Marsh Sediment SW1601-110 ... | reverse complement strand
CCTCCTAAGCTCAGTCTCGTGCCTGCCGGACAGGGAGCCACCTTCTCGCCGAAAGCCTGGGCCAGGGTGACGTAGGCCCGCTGCCCGGTGCAGTGGTTGAGATAGAGCCGGGGCACGCCGAGCTCCCTCAACACCTCGATGACGCGCCGCAGATGAGCTTCGTCGGCGTGGAGCAGATGGGTGCCCCCGGCTACGGCAGTGATGCCCGTGCCAAAAGTGCGGCGCACGTGGGCCAGGGTATTGAGCAGCCCGGCGTGACAGCAACCGCAGAGCACCACCCGTCCCCCCTCCGTCTCCAGCACCAGAGCCATGTCGTCACGGTAGGGATCGGGCTCCCAGCCTTCTATCCCAAGCCCACGCACCAGGTGATGGGCACTGCGACCCTCTGGCTCGGCACGGTCTGTGATCTCCCCCGTCGTCCACACGCCGGGCAGAATCTCCGTCGGCTCCGCGCTCAGTTGAAGCGTCAGGCGCTGCGCCAACGTTTCTCTGTCTAAAGACAGGCCCACCGACTTGATCGCTCCCTCCCGCCGCGAGAAACGCTCGCGGAAAAGGTCAGGATGAGCATAGAGGGTGATTCCGGCCACCTGATCCAGCAGCGCCGGCAGCCCGCCGGTGTGATCGTAGTGAGCGTGACTGATGGCCAGAGCGCTGATCGCCTTTGGCTCAGTGCCCAGCAACTCCAGATTGTGCAGCAGCACTGTACCGCTCTGGCCAGTGTCGAAAAGGACGCACCCACTCTCGGTCTCGATCAAAAAGGCCACCCCGTGCTCGCCCCAAAACGACGAGTGATCGCAGACAGCATCGTCTACCACGCAGGCTACTTCCATTAACTCGACACTCCTTGCTGATTTATTGGGCAAAGGTCTCCGACCGAGCCCTCGCGGGGCGGTCAGGAGACCTTGCCAAACACGACGCTCACTCGCGGGCCATTTTGGTGCCACACTTGGGGCAAGTCATTTGATAGCATGGCTGTCCCACCTGGTGGGGCACTTTGTGACCGCAATTGGGACACACACAGTTGCCGGCTGGCCCGGCCGCCTTGGACCCACCCATGCGACCCGGCCCACGTCCGCCACCACGGCCTCCACCACCGCCGCCTCCACCTCGGCCAAAAAGCCTTCGAACCATCGTTCTCACCTCCTTCCACAAACCTGATCCGTCGAACAGGGCGGGGCCTCGCATCGCTCCTCCCGCCCGCAACAGGTCCGCCCCGCCGGACGCCTCTCTCCCCTCATCACGTAGGGAGCGGAGAGGAGCTTCTCCAACAGGGAGCTACCGCAGTTGGGGCAGGTGGGCGGGATGCTCGTCTCAGAGCGGACCAGCACCTCCACCTGCTCCCCGCAGTTCACACAGTGATACTCGTAGATGGGCACAGTTGTCCTCCCTCACATCATCTGGACTGCCTTCACCGGGCAAGCCTGAGCACACAGACTACAGCCGACACACATGGTCAGAGGAGGGTCGGGCATCTCATAAGGAGCCTCTTGCTTGAGAACCTTGTTTGGACATGCGAGCGCGGCGAGGCAGATGCCCTGGTCGCATTTCTCAGGGTGGCACTTCCTATAATCCACCACGGCCATCTGCTTGGGCATCGGTCTCACTTTCGGCTGCTTTCTTCAACTCTTTCCCCAATTCCTCTTCCAGATCCTCCAGCTGTTGAAACATCATCGGCGGCACCGAATGGGCCGGCCATCGGCTCCTCAACTCCGCTATCTGGCTCTCCAGTTCCTTGATCCGCTCGCTGCTCATGTCCCTAAAATCTCCCTGTTAGAAACATACCTGAAGGCAACCTGCCTTCTGCTCAGAGTCTTCAACCAGAGGAAGAGGGCGCGCAGGCGCTAACGGAGGCCGCCACAGTGCTCGACGTCCTGGCGCTGAAGGCGGAGATGAGCTTATCCACCCTCCGGCCGCCGCACTTCGGGCACTCCACCTCAGAGGTCGAGGCGCTGAAGCGCACCAGCCTCTCGAATTTCTCTCCACATTCCAGACATCGGTACTCGTAGATTGGCATTTGTCTTGCCTCACTTTCTCAGCCATTCGCGCATCGGGTGGCGGGCGTCCGCTATTCTAGCCCATCAAGACACGCACCTCGTGCTGCCGACCATCGTCCAGCAGCGGGATCTCTTTCCCAGGCAAGGCCTCTCCATCCAGCGTCACCCGCTTCACGCCCCGATTGACGCCATCCGGGTTTTCCACGCGAATCCGATAGGAGGTTTCACCGTCGCAGTAGGTCAGTTCGTAGCCCGGCCAGTCCTTGGGGATACAGGGATTGATTTGCAGCACCTCTCCCATCCGACGCAGCCCCAGGATGGCCTCCAGGCCCAGGCGATACATCCAACTGGCCGCGCCGGTGTACCAGGTCCAGCCGCCGCGCCCCACGTGCGGCTCCACGCTGTAGACGTCCGCCGCCACCGCGTAAGGCTCGACCTGATAGCGTTCCAGCTTTCCCGGCGTGTCGCCGTGGTAGATGGGGTTGAGCAGCCGGAACAGTGCTTCGGCGCGGTCCCCCTGTCCCATTTCGGCAAAAGCCCACACGGTCCACAGCGCGGCGTGGGTGTACTGGCCGCCGTTCTCCCGAATGCCCGGCGGATAGCCTTTGATGTAACCAGGATCGTGTGCCGTCCTGTCAAAGGGTGGGGTGAAGAGCAGCACCACCTGATCGTCACGGCGCACCAGCCGGTCGGCGAGAGCTTCCATCGCCTGCACCGCGCGTGCTGGGTTGGCCACCCTGGACAGGACAGCCCACGATTGGGCGATGGAAGCGATCTGACATTCACGGTTGTCGGCCGAGCCCAGGGGCGCGCCGTCGTCATAGTACGCGCGGCGGTACCAGTTCCCATCCCAGGCGTTGGCCTCCAATGCCTGGCCCAGGTCGCGGGCCTGTTGCTGGTATGCGCTGGCCTGCTCGTCATCGCCCATAAGCTCGCAAAGGGCGGCAAAACGGGTCAAGGTCGCGTGCAAGAACCAGCCCAACCACACGCTTTCGCCCTCGCCCTCAATGCCCACCCGATTGAAGCCATCATTCCAGTCCCCGCTCCCGATCAGGGGCAGGCCGTGCGGCCCGGCGGTTGCCCCCCTCTTGAGTGCCCGCCGGCAGTGCTCGTAGAGGACGTCGTCCTCGGTGGTAGTCTCATAATGTCCGTAGCGCTCCTTCTCCTCCGGCCGCAGGGGTTCGCCCTTGAGAAACGGTACTTTCTTGGTCAGAATGGATTCGTCACCCGTTGTGGTCACGTAGTGCGCGGTGACAAAAGGCAGCCACAACAGGTCATCGGAGCAGCGCGTGCGCACCCCCCGCCCCGAAGGCGGATGCCACCAGTGCAATACATCCCCTGCTTCGAATTGGTGACGCGCCGCTTGCAAGATATGGTCCCGTGCGACACCAGGCGCGGTATGCACCAGGGCCATCACATCTTGTAACTGATCGCGATATCCAAAAGCACCGCTCGATTGGTAGAGCGCGGAACGTCCCCACACCCGGCAAGAGAGCGCCTGGTAGAGCAACCAACGATTGAGCAACAGGTTCATCGCCGGATCGGGCGTATGCACCGTCACTATGCCCAACAAATCGTCCCAAAACTCGTGCACAGCCTCCCAGGCGGCCTCCACTTGGGCCGGATCCCGATATCGCTTAACCAGTCGCAACGCCTCTCGCCGGTCTGCACCTTCGCCTAGCAGGAAAAAGACCTCTTTGGCCTCGCCAGGGGCCAGTTCGATGTGGAGCTGTACCGCTGCGCAGGGATCGAGGCCGGCCTCCACCGTGCCAGCCAGACCGATGCGATCGAGTGCAACCGGATGGCTGAGGCTCCCCTCGCGTCCCAGGAATTCAGTGCGGTCGGCGGTGAGGCCGTGGAGTTCCTCGCTGGCAGCCACAAAGGCCATTCGCTCGCCGAACTCTTCATTAGTGTAGGCATTGCGGGCCAGCAGCGCTTGGCTGTCGGCATCAAACTCTGGCACGATGTATTGCTGAGTCGTGTCCCGGGTTGTGCCTAATACCCATTCGACATAGAAAGTGGCGGTAATTCGCCGGTTGCGGCTCCACGTGTTCTCCAGCCGCAATTGTACCACCTTCACCGGCTCGTCCGGGGGGACAAAAAGGCGCAGTCGCTGTTTGAGGCCATGGCTGTGATGCTCGAAGACAGAATAGCCAGCGCCGTGGCGGATCAGGTAGGGAGCCGGTGCGCGGGCGGGCAGGGGCGTGGGCGACCAGACCTGCGCCGTCTCCTCGTCGCGCAGATAGAGCGCCTCGCCCGGAACGTCGGCCACCCGGTCATTGCGCCAGGGGGTCAGCCGGTTCTCACCGCTGTTCCCCGCCCAGGTATAGCCCGCCCCCGCTTCGGAGGCCAGGAAGCCGAAGTGGGGATTGGCGATTACATTGATCCAGGGGGCCGGTGTCCATTGCCCCGGTTTAAGATAGATGACGTACTCTCGCCCGTCGGCGCTGAAGCCACCCAGACCATTATCGAAGAGGAGATCGGTGGGCCGAACCAGTGGCGGCGTGGGTTCCACATCTTTAGGGCTGGGCAGAGTGGGGATAAAGTGCGGCAGGCGAGTCGGTCGCTCGCGCAGGACTCCTAGTTGTTCAGCCAGCAACCCCTTTTCCGCATCGAGGATGGCCCGGGCGGCCGTTTCCAGCAGCACCCGATCGGCCTCGCTCATCTGGTCAGCGCGCAGCAGAAAAATACCGCCGCGCCGGTTCAGCCAAGTCTCCTCACCCCTGTGAGCAATCAGCCGGTACAATTGGCCGTGTAGCTCCTGCTCGTAGCCGACCCCTCGCCGGTTGAGGATGACCAGGTCAATTTTGATCTGCCGGTTACGCCAATAGGCGTGGGCCTGGAGTAGTTCATGTACCAAACGCATCCCCTCCTGACAGCCAATGCGCACTAAAAGAATCGGATAGTCGCCCGAAATAGCGTATGGCCACAAGCCAGGCTGCCCTTTGGTATTAGCCGCCAGCGTGGCAGGGTCGGCGCGCAGGGCAGCATGGGGATAAAGAAGCACCGAAAGCAATTGCTGGATGCGTTCCACTTCCGGACTGGTGAGGTAAAGTTGGCGCAGCTCAAGTTCGCTGCGAGAGCGGGCCTGGTCAAAGGCCCGCTCGATCCTGGGCCAGGCCTGATAGCGCCGGGCCAGGGCTAGCGCCTCCTGGCGCGACCCGGCCGCTAGAGTAACGTAGGCAACCTGTCCGGTCGCATGTGGATCCAAAACGACCCCCTGGCCGATGGCCATGATCGGGTCCAAGGTGGTGCCAGTAGTGCCCGAAAGCCCACCCCCCCTTTCATCCCCCCCAATGGGGGGGACAGAGGGGGGGAAGAGGGCGGCCGGCGAGCGGGGCGTCCGGCCCCGGCCCAGGAAGTGGCCTCGGTCGCTTTCATAGGCGCCGGTGATCTCGCATCCCCGCTCCACCACCAGCAGGTGAGCCAGATAAGTCGGTTCCTCCTCGGCCGAGCGGGGGCGGCGACGGAAAAGCAGGGCGTTAAGCTGGGGCAGGTATTCGCTCTCGATAAAGAGCTTGTTGAACGCCGGGTGGCGCCGGTCGGCGGCTTGAGGCGCAAGAACAACTTCGCCGTAGCTAGTGAGTATCACCCGGCGGATGCGGTTGCTGTTGTTGGTCAGGGCGATGCGCCGGATTTCAACGTCGTCATCTGGCGGGACGGTGATCTCCATGTGCAGTGAGATGTCATGATCTCGGCGCCGAAATTCGGCCTTGTGAGGGTAGAAGAGCACCTCCTGGCTTTCCGGCGAAGAAGCGGTTGGCTGGTAGCCCACCGACCAGAGGGCGCCGCCATCCCTGTCCTGAACATAGACCCAGGTTCCCCAGTTGTCGAGGGTGGTGTCGGCGCGCCAGCGGGTGAGGTCTACCTCCCGCCAGCGACTATAGCCACCGCCAGCGCTGGTGAGGAGCACACTGTAACGCCCATTGGAGAGGAGATGCACTTGCGGCAAGGGGGCATCCACCGGCGCGTGCCAGGGCCTTAAGGCTACGCGGGGTTCAACCGGAGGAAGGACAGCGATCTCACCCGGATGCGGGTACTCGATGGGGGCCTGCTGCGGCACTTTCTCGTGCAAGAGCAGTTCGGCGCTCTGCACGCGGGGGGCGGCGTGGAAGCGACGTATCGTCGCCTCATCCTGGAGGTAATTGGCCAGGGACAGCAAGATCATGCCCTGGTGATGAGCCATATAGGAGTGCACGATCGCGCTCTTCTGCCCTAGGGGCAGGCGGGAAGGGGAATAGTCAATAGCCTCATAAAAGCCGTAGCGACCGAGCATCTGCAACTTGGTGAGATGGGCGATATTTCGCATCACAGCCTGGGGGCGCAAAGGCAGGGCAAGCAGCGAGGCATACGGCGAAATCACCAGATCCTCACTCAGGCCGCGCTTGAACCCCAGCCCCGGCACGCCGAATCCCCGGTACTGGTAGTTCATGTTGGCGTCAAAGGCATAGTAGCCGGATTCCGAGATGCCCCAAGGCACGCCTTTCCGATGGGCGTAGCCGATCTGGCGATGGACGACCGCGCGATAACTTTGGTCCATGAGGGTGCCCTCGTAACTCCGCATCAGCAGAGAGGGCATGAGATACTCGAACATGCTCCCGTTCCATGAGAGGAGCACTCGCGTGCCGTCCACCCGGGTGAGGGGGCGGGCCAGGTGCAGCCAGTGGCTTTGTGAGACGTCGCCCTTGGCGATGGCCAGCAGGCTGGCTATCCGCGCTTCGGACGCCAGCAGGTCGTAGTGGTTGCTGTCTAACTCTCCGGCCGCCACATCGTAGCCAAGGTGGAACACCTGGCGTTGCGGGTCAAACAAGAAACCGAATTCCATGGCCTGGAAATAAGCCTCTGCCTGAGCGGCCAGACGCTGGCAGTCCTTTAACAGGTTCTCTGTGGTCAATTGGGCGGAGTCCAGTCCTTGGGCCAGGTGCGCGCACCAGGCGCGGGCCTCTTGCACCTGGCCGGACGGGCCGGCCCCATCGGCCAGTCGGGCTTGCAGCTCGGCCAGTCGTGCCCGCCCTGCTTCGCAGACTTGGGGCACTTCGTCAAGCCGTGGTGTGGCCGGCAGGGCGTCCAGCAGTGCCTGCCAGACACCGGTGATGGCCGGACTGGTCTCCGGTAAGGTGAACAGCGCCGGCGGCTGGCTCAGAGGCGACAGCCAGGGAAGCAGCATGTTCAGTTCGTCCTGGGCACTGATCAATTGGTGGTGCACCCGCTCCGACCAGATGCGCAGGTCACGCAGAGCCCTGGCATCCAAGCCGACCTCGGTCAACGACATCAACAGACGTCTGAGTTCCTGCCAACCGTCCTTGCACAGCTTGGCCAGCAAGGGTGCCCAGGCGTCGGGGTCATCTCGCACCGCCAGCACCTGCTGGCGAATGTCAGCCAGGTGGGCCTGCAGAGGCGCAACCGTCGTCTCGAGGCCAGCCCCCTCCAGCCCCCCCACAATTTCGGCCAGGACGGCCAATATGTCCAGCAGTCCCTCCCAGCGCTGCCAGCGCAGAACAGGGTCGTGAGATAGGGCCGGGCAGCCCTGCCTGAGGGCCAGCAGACAGCCCGCCAGATTGCCGCCATCCACGGTGGATACGTAACGCGGAGGCAGGGGCTTCAGATAGCGTGTATCGTACCAGTTGAAAAAGTGGCCCCGATACCGCTCCAGTTTGTCCATGCCCTCGAAGGTGTAGCGCAGCCGCAATGCCAGGTCCATAGGGCCGATGTAACCCAGGTCATAGGCGGCCAGAGTGGAGAGCAGGAGCAGACCCAGGTTGGTGGGTGAAGTCCGATGGACGACGAGACCGCGCGGATCTTGTTGATAATGATCAGGAGGCAGCCAGTTATCATCCGGGCCGACAAATTGCTCAAAATAGAGCCAGGTGCGGCGAGCCAGGCGACGTAACTGCTGACGTTGGTCAGTGAAAAGTGGGGCTTGCTCGTGAACCAGAGGCCGGCTGATCCAATGCGCAATCTGGGGCGATGCCAACCAGGTGAGCAGCAGGGGGACGGCAATGGGCATCGCTGCTGGGTTGATCAGCCCCACCAGCAAACCCAGCCCCAAGGCCAGGAGCGGCGCGCCGCTCATCTGCTTCCAGACCAGCCCCAGCCTTATCTCTTCGCCAAACGGTCGGATCGTATGCGTGGCTGTGGTCCATTCTAACAGGTGTCTATGGGTGATGATTAGCCGGACCAGGGTGCGCCCGATAGCATCCAGCATAAGCAACGCCTCATAGGGGAGAAACGCCAATGCCAGCAGCCAGCGGAGCGCATCGGCCCATACCGATTGTGTGGCTCCGCTCAGCGATTTACGCCGCAATGCCCGCGCCAACCTGGTTATGATGCTGGTGACGAAGGGCACGGCTAACGTTAACACCCCCGCCAGCGTCCACATCAGCGTGGAGCCAGGCAGCCACAACCAGCCAGCGATCAGCAAGGCCAACAGTGACGGCACAAGCAGGCTACGGCGTAGATTGTCCAGGATCTTCCAGCGGTTTATCACGGAGAGGTCGTTGGGCATCGTCCCGCCATCCGCAGTCGGCACCCGGGCCAGCAGCCAGGGCAACAGTTGCCAATCCCCACGCACCCAGCGGTGCAACCGGTGCGCGTAGGCGAGATAATGCGGGGTATAGTCTTCAAATAGGGTCACGTCTGTCACCAGCCCGGCGCGCCCGTGGATTCCCTCAAACAGGTCGTGGCTGAGCAGGGCGTTTTCGGGCACGCGTCCGGCCAGGCTGCGTTGGAAAGCGGCTACGTCGTAGATACCCTTGCCAGCGTATATGCCCTCCCCAAACAAGTCCTGGTACACGTCGGATACTGCCCGCGTGTACAGATCGAGCCCGGTATCCCCGGCGAAAACCTGGGTAAACAGGGACCGATTGGCACTGGTCGGCCAGATCTCCAGCCGTGGTTGGAGCACAGTGTATCCGGCTGCCATGGCACCGCTGTCCGGGTCGAATTCGGCGCGATTCAGCGGGTGAGTCAGGGTGGCGACGAGGCGGCGTGCACTATCCCGAGGTAGGATCGTATCTCTATCCAGGGTGATGACATACTTGATTTCTGGCAGAATCTGGAGGTCCCCCATCTGCACGCTGAAGCTTGTTTCCGTACCGCCGCTAAGCAGGCGATTAAACTCGACTAGCTTGCCCCGCTTGCGCTCCCAGCCCATCCAACACTCTTCCTTTGGGTTCCACTCCCTTTCACGGTGGAAGAGATAGAAGGGGCTACCAGACTGCTCTTCGTATTTCTCGTTGAGGGCCTGGATGCCAGCTCTGGCCTGCTCAATCAATACATCGTCGTCCGGCAGGTGCTGTTGGGGCGCATCGGCGAAATCGGTTAGCAGGGCAAAATAAAGATGGGGATCCGCGTTGCCTAAGAAGTGAAGCTCCAATTGCTGCAGTAATTCTTTGACCTCGTTAGGGTGCGCCAGGAACGCAGGAATGACCACCATGGTGCGATCATCGGCGGGGATGCCCTCTTTGAAGTCCAGTCGGGGCAACACCCGGGGCGGCACAGTGTGGGTGATGAGCCAGTTGACCAGGTTGACGGCCACGGTCATGGCAGGCACCAGGGCCAGTAAGCCCACCCCAATCAATTGAAGAAGATCCCCGCCGGCAACAAGAGCGTAGCGAACCACAGCGAGCAGGATGATCGGGGTAAGCAGGGCAATGCTGCCCAGGTACACCAGAGTGGGATGGCTGAACAGCCAACGACGCAGACGCACCGCCCAGGAAGGGCGATAGCCCAGGCGGGCCTCAAGTTGCGTGTGGCCCGCGTCCAACAGATAGAAACCGACATGGGTAGTGCGAGGTGAACTCTGTCCGCTCTGCTGCGCTTCTTTGGCTAGCCCAATTGCTTTCCCTGCGACTTCCTCCTCGTCCCGGCCCGTCGCGCAAGCCAGTTCTTCGATGACCCCACGACAGCGGTCGCGCGTATCAAAGTCCATGTGGGCGTAGACGTTCGCCGGGTCACGGTGCAGCACCTGCTCCACCCGGCTGACGCTTTCAAAGAACGCCTTCCAATCCTGGGCTGCCAACGTGTGCAGGCTAAGGATACAATTGGCGACGATTGCCTCGTCTGCCATCCCTTCGACAGGCTCAGGGCACCGCTCCTGAGGCGAAGGCGCAGCGGGGGAAACCCCCTCGCCGCCATGCGCCCATAGTCCCGCGATGTGGGCGACCGCCTGGGCCAGATTCTCCAGGATTCCCAGGCGCAGCATGGTCGGCAGCGCCCACAGCTCGCCCGTCGTCAGCGGGGTGACCTGCTGATAGGCCTGAACAAAGCGGGTCACCCGGTCGAGATCAAGGTGGCTCTCACAGTACCTGATAATCTCCCGTGCCAGGGCATAGATACGAGGGTAACCTTCCAGGGGCGATGTATCGAGCTTGGGCAACTGGCGATAGTAGCCTTCCGGCATATCCTCCCGGATTTGGCGCAGCGCCTGCTGAACCACGTAGTAGTTATCCAGCAGCCATTCGCCCGCGTAGGGAAGGACGAGTTGCGCCTCGGATGCCTTTACAAAATACTGGTAGGCGTGGCGCAAAAGAGCCTCTTGCTCCCGAAGGCGGTCTAGAAGTGGGGGCCTACGCTTGGGACGGCGAGAGACGGCATGGCTCTCAGCCAATTGACGCGCCAGGTTCTCCAATCGGCCCGTGCCTGGCGTATCACCACCAAGACGAGTTTGGTTTGCAGTTGGGTTCGGATCAGGTTGACTATTTGGCATGCGCTAGTGTCCCTTGCGCTCTCTTGCGGCCACTTCGGCCTGGGTAGGCTCCACTTCTTCTGGCGAGAGGTCCTGCATGATCAGCAGTGGGGTAGTACCATAGGCGATGAAACTGATAGCCACGCTGCCATAAGGCCATCTGGTCTTTCCCGAATAACCATGGGCGCCCAGCATCACTAAATCTACGTTCTCTTGCTCCACCAACTCATGCAGCGTTGCTGCAACGTCGTCGCTGACAAGCAGACGAGGCTGAATATCCACAGACGACCCGGACCGAAGCTGCTCCAAGTACCTGGCTCCTTCCAGCCGGTTGCGCTCCGTGATTTGGTTTGCCAGCTCGATGTCTTCCTGCGTACGTGATGTTCGACGAGGCATTTCTGGCCTGCGCACCACGTACACCAGCACGAGTTGGGACTCGTGGAAACGGGCCAAGGTGGTAGCCAGCGGCAGGATGTACTCAGCTCGCTGCGAGCAATCCAGCGGAACCAGCAGCCGCTGGTAGCGCAAGCCCGTCACGTCGTGGGTAACAGGTTGATAAGCCCGCACGATCATCGTCGGTGTATAGGCGCGCAAAACGATCTTCTGAACAACGCTGCTGACGTTCCAGCCACTCAAGCCGCTCCGTCCGTGGCTGCTGAGAATGATCAGGTTGACGTCATGGCCGCGCGCGAACTCGATGATGCGTTCCGACGCCTGGCCCTCCAGGAGTGCATTCTCCGCTTGCAGGCCGGCTTTTCGCAGGCGGGCGGTCACTCCGTCCAGGTAGGCCCCGGCTTCGGCTTTGCTGATGTGCCAGTCCAGCGGGTCAACAGGCCGGGTTCGGCCAGCGACATGGGTTCGCTCCAACACTCGCAGTAGCGTGACCTGGGCCCCAAAGGCCTGGGCTACCGCCACGGTGTGAGGCAGTACACACTCGGCGAGGGGGGATCCATCTAAAGGAACGAGCACGTGATCAAACATGGTTCTTTCTCCTGTATAGACATAGTTTCGGGGCAGTGCTTCCAGCTTCGCTAGGTTACTGGCCTCAGAGCGCGAACTCAGCCACCAGGAAGGTATGATCCGAGGGTCGCTCTGTCCGCCGGGCCTCCACGTCAATCCAGGCCCCGGTGGACTGGCGGGCCAGCGGCTCGGTGGCCCAGATGTGGTCCACCCGCCAGCCCAGCCCGCGCTCCAACGCATTTCGCACCCGGTAGTCCCAGAAAGTGTACTGCTCCAACTCGTCCGGGTGATGTCGGCGGAAGACGTCCACGAAGCCCCACTCCCGCACCCGCTCCAGGGCGGCGCGAGCTTCGGGGTGAAAGTCCGCGTGGTTCTTCAGGCGCTTGGGATCGTGCACGTCAATCGGCTCAGGAGCGACGTTGAAATCGCCCATCCAAAGCAGTGGCTCCCCCGGCGAATAGTGACGCTCAAAGAAGGCCCGCAGGCGGGCCAGCCACTCCAGCTTGTACTGGAAGTGCTCTGAATCCGGGGAGCGACCTTGGGGGACGTAGGTGTTCACCACCGTGATGCCCCCGATCACCGCCCGGATCAGGCGCGCCTCGTCTTCACCATTGAGACCAAAGTCCACCTCCTGCGGCTCCTCCCGGCTGACGATGGCCACGCCCGCGTGGGCCTTCTGCCCCCGGAAGACCACGTGGTAGCCCGCGTCTCTGATCGGCTCCGCTGGGAAGTCCGGGTCCTGCACCTTCGTCTCCTGCAGGCAGAGGACGTCCGGAGTCTCACGGCGCAGCCAGTCCATCACCAGCCCCAGCCGGCTGCGGATGGAATTGGCATTGTAGGTTGCCGCTTTCAGTACAACATCGGACATTTTTCCTCCACTCAAGAGAATCCCAGCAATCGTGCGTTCCTGCACACCAGGAACATTATAGCACCGTCCGTCACACCAGGCAAACTCTCCCTCCCAGGCTGCAGAAGGTTCAGTCGCTCCGCTGCCTCTCCCTAATACTGCGCGACAGGTTCATTCATTATTCCATACCCTCCAAATTTGATCGTTCACTCCCTATGATAACGGAAGATGGGCCAAAAATCAAAAGTCTTCGATCAATCCGTCGAAATTGGGGGCTGAAAAGTCCAAGCCCGAGGGTGAAACGCTCCCCATAAGATCTGCGTCTCGCTTGAGGCACTGAAACCAACTGATTACCCGCGCCTTCCGTGAAGCTTCCTCATGTAAAACTTCCTTCCCTCGTATTCCATCCCGATGAGCTGACCCTGAGCGATCAGCCCCTGAACGACGGGCCAATCGGCCCCGGCCCGCGCCAGGAACTCGCTCACCGCCTCCTCCCGCATGGGATGCACCGCG
>Ga0315548_1002947_pt1 | contig 13006 bp, 12 predicted proteins | sample SalMarSW160110MG_2_FD_202540 | JGI IMG/M metagenome (GOLD analysis project Ga0315548, IMG submission 202540) | Salt marsh sediment microbial communities from the Plum Island Ecosystem LTER, Massachusetts, United States - Salt Marsh Sediment SW1601-110 ... | reverse complement strand
GTTTGGCGCCGGTGGTAACCAAAAACGGCAAGCGGCCTTCTCCGGCGATTAAACCAAGCACACCCTGCGCCCGGGAACTTGTATCATGCAATCCGCTCAAAGATATAATCTCATCCGATAATCAATACACTTCATTGAAATGTATGTTACAATATTGGCTGTTTATTACGTACATCCCTATACCGGTTTCTTGGTTCTAATATTTCAGCGAAGACTTATATGTCACTATTTGGTTCGTCCGATTCATCGGGATTAGATTCGACTGATGAAGTGTGGCGACAAATTCGATTTTGCAGCTCACGAATATTCTGCCGCATCTCAGGCAGGTACTGCAACATACTATAGGCCCGCCTGCCCACGTCCGCTTCGATGGCGGGCGAACCCAACACCACCTTATTATCAGGAACGTTGTTAATAACCCCGGCCTGAGCACCGATTGTAACATTGTCTCCGATGTTTATATGGCCCACGATACCAACCTGCCCGCCGACAACGCAATTATTTCCTATATTGGTTGAGCCGGCAATTCCAACCTGAGCCACAAGCAAACAATGCTGGCCTATCCTTGCACCGTGACCTATGGTAACCAGGTCGCCTAATTTGCTGCCCTGGCCTATGAAGGTGTCACTGAGTGTGCCTCGTTCAATCCCGCAGCAGGCGCCTATTTCCACATCGTCCTCTATAACAACGATACCTGTCTGTGGTATTTTATAATGCACGCCCTTATGAGTTGCATATCCGAAACCGTCTTCACCAATTGTCGAATTGGAATTGATAATAACACGATTGCCTATCCTACAACCGTCATAAACAGTGACATTCGGATAAATTATACTGTCATTGCCGATTTGCACATCCTGCCCGATGTAAACACCGGGATAAATCACACAGCCGTCGCGAATTTTCGCTCCATCGGCTATAATTACATAATCACCTATGTGGCAGTCCGCCCCGATTTTTGCGCTGTCGGAAATGGAAGCCTTCTGGCTGACCCCGGTCTTTTTATGCTTGCGATGACCATGAAGCAACACCATTATCTGCATAAAGGCGAAGTAAGGGTCCTCTGCAACTAAAAGTGCAACCGATGTAGTCGGCGATTCCTTTCCTACAATTACCGCGCTCGCCTTTGTCGTCCATAGCTGCTTTTCATATTTACGGTTGCTCAAGAAACTAATGTCGCCTTCGCCCGCACGCCCAAGCGTAGATGCAGATTTTATAATAACATTGGAGTCTCCACAAACTCGCCCGCCCACATATTCAGCTAATTCACCGAGTGTTTTTCCCTGCATTCAAATACCTTTAACAACAAATATCTCAAATTACAATCAATAATCAGATAAAGCCGGGTCATTATAGCAGGAATACAAGCAGGTGGTCAACTATACAATAATGCCAAAATAAATGCCTCTGCCGGGGCTTTCGATCCTTTATTTCGCAGAAATACATATACGTCTATCCAATTTCGATGAAATTCTGTGAATGAAGGCAAATCAGAGAATATATTATCAATATTATGCAGTCAGCGCATCTAAAAGCTGTTGCTGTAATTCCGGAGATGGTTTTTTGGCAAAAGTCGGAGTATTGTCCGCAAATACCGTCACATCCGCTCCGAGAGGTTTATATACATCCGGTTTGGTAGGACCGAATACGGCGATTGTCCTGATTCCCAACATCGCTGCAAGATGTGTAATTCCGCTGTCGTTGCCGATAAAAACATCCGCACAACTCAGGAGTTTAAGGACCTGGGATATCGGTAATTCCTTGAGGCATTTCGCCACACTTCTGAATTTTTTAATTTTCGCAGTACTAAATTTTTCCAGCTCGGCAGGTCCCAGCAGAAATATCACTTTCACACCCTGTGAACCAAGCTCTTTGGCTACAGCCAAAAAATTGTCCATGTACCAGCACTTGTTTAACGCACCGCTGCCCGGCTGAATAACAACCAGCTTTCCATCAGGACCAAAACCCATCTCCGCCAGCAACTCCGCGCCATTGTTCATATCCGCTTTTGTCGCCTGTATCAAACATGTCTCAGGCTTGGTTACCTGAGACTCTATGGACAGGCCGCTTTGAGAGATGAATTGTTGTATGTAATAATCGATTAAATGTTCGGATGAATCCTCCGGGGGTTTCAATGGCAGAGTGATAACTTCCGCACTGTGGGTGCAGTTGGCGGTAAAAATCAGATTCTGCTCAAAGTCACTTTCCGGCTCACCCATAAATGTTACTATCCAGGCATAGCCGGCAAACGCATGTATCAAAGGGTCTCTGTCGGCAAGGTTAAATACTTTAGGCTCGACAAACAGCCGATGTAAATCAATGGAATCTATTGAGCTTATTCTATTAATGCAGGTCCTGCCCGGCAAAATACCGACATATTCGGTATGTCCGAGCACGTCGATTCCACCCAATTGCAGGGCCTCTTTCATAAATGCAGCCAACGGAAGAGTTAAAATGCTGTCACCAATTGCTCCGGGTTGTATTATTAACGCTCGCTGGGCCTTGCGTTCGGCTTCGATGCTCTCGGCTCTGAGCAAATCTAAAATGTCACTTTCCATTTTCATAAAAATGCCGACTTAAATCGATACAAACGCACCACGAACAAATCCTGCCCGTTATGATCTTATACATGCAGTTGCCGCATAGTTCGGAACACGTTTATCCGGTCTGATACAAGATCAATGGTATCATCCAGAGGCTAAACGATATACTATAATCCATAAACCATTCTCAGTTCCTGCTGATTCGGCAGTCTGTTATACCGCTCGCCGTTGGGACAGATATAGATGCCGTCTTTCTTTTTCAACACGATCGGAACAATTGAGCCGTTCTCACTGGCCACTTCGATAACAATGTCTTCCGACATCGCTAACTCGTCATATTGTTCGAGATAACGTCCTGCAGCACCGATAGCCGCACCGATAGCCGCACCCTTGCAATCCTCGTCGTACTGATGTCCGACGATGACACCAACCACGCCGCCAATCAAAGCCGCTTCATATACGGGATGCCACTTCATGCCTTCATTGCAGCCGCAAACAGACAGACATAATACTCCCATCAGAACACATACTATCGGCATTCGTACAGATTTTGTTTTCATTGGGATTCTCCAACTTAAATTTGTATCGCAAATTCTCTTTATTACTTTCCTATGGACTTGTTAAGCTCGTTAGCAAAACAACATAATATGATAATACATGCGCCGGTGGAAATGTCAAGACTTCGGAAATTTCTCTCATAAAAACCGAGCATCGTTATGCAAAGAACAGCTACGGCTTTAGCTTCGAGACGGCTCGTTCTTTATAAACGACTTTTTATGGCATCGAGCTGGTCTTTGCTCACCTTCACACCCAATTTCTGTGCGATTTTTATGTGTTTCCATGCGGATTCGTAGTCTTTTAAATTATAAAATCCAAATGCAAGTCCAAAATGAGCGTCACCGATTGTTGGGTCAATTCCTATCGCCTTGAGATATTCGGTTACCGAGCTTTTATAATCCTTATTATTCGAGTATGCGGCGCCGAGGTTATAATACAGCATTGCTTCGCCAGGCTGTATATCAACCGCTTTCTCGTATTGTATTATAGCTTCGTTATATCTTTCGAGCCCAAAATATGCATTACCAAGATTCACCAGGGCCGCATACTCACCCGGTTTAATCGCCAATACGTTTTGATATGCCAGGATTTCGTCATCAACCATGTCCTTTTTTCTGTAACAAACCGCCAAACCGTAGTATGCCTCTATGAGGTTCGGCTCAATATTGATCGCCTTGTTGAAATACGATATTGCCATATTATAACTATCCATATTTTTATATGCTTCGCCCATCTGGCTGTAACAGTTGGCATCTTTCGGAGCCAGAGCTATAGCACGCTTCAAAACAGATATCGCCGCTGTGAACCGTTCCTGTTTGTTGTAAGCTATAGCAAGCCCCCTGTAAGAATCTATGAATTCGGGATCTAAATCGATGGCCCGCTGGTATTCAGAAACAGCATATCCGAACCGTCCCTGTTCGGTGTATGCGTTTCCGAGATTATTATGTGTCGTAGAATCATTTGGATTTATTCTCAGTGCTTTCTGATACTCCTTTATTGCAACGAGCACCTGTCCTTTTTTCAAATATATATTACCCACGTTGACGCGGGACTCCGACAACGAAGGATTTATCTCGACCGCTTTTTTATATGCCTTCAGGGCCGAATCAATATCTCCTATCTTATCGTAACTGTTCCCAAGATTATTAAAGAAACAGCCCAATGTCTGAATCTTATTCAGATTCTTCAGATAGATACTGTCCCTGTTTGATTGTGGAACGTTGAATTTTTCAATGTACTGCTCATCTGTGGCACTGCCGCCGTTGCCCGTCGTTTCAATATTGAACCGCATCTTCCCGTCGTCATACCTGACAAAAAAATGTCCCGGTACGACAACCCCGTACATGGGAAGACCGAGCCGTTCGGCCAGGGAAAGATAAAGGACCGAAAGACTGAGGCAATAACCGCGCTTTTCATCCAGCACCGTATGAAGGAACAAGCTGTTCGGGTCGTTCGCCTCGGAAAGTGACTGGAAGCCAAGCTCGTCAAATAAATATTTGTTTATCTCAGGAATCACCCTATAGTCCGTTTTAATTCCTTTTCGTTCGAACCTTTCACGGATCTCCATCGCCATATTATCCAGTGTTGTAATATAGCCTCGACCGTTTACCATATCGCTCCAGTTCTCCGACACAATCAACGCAGCGGTAGCCAAATCAACTTCGTCCTCCCGGAGGCGAAGAACCTGTTCAATTGACCTTGCATACAGGCCCGGCCGATTCTCATTGGCCAGAGGTTTCTGATAACGCCCCGAAGCGACCGACCAGGATACCAAAACGAATAGAACTACCGATAAAAACTTCTTCATCGTTTCCTCGAACAAATTCACCTTCCCTATATTCTTCTTTCAATAAACGAAAAAAAGGCTATTCTGAATAAGTGCCGTTCTATAATATAATTTAGATTATAATATGACTTTATTCAATGCAATTTTTCGTACCGGTTCGGAAATATGATGAATACAGCCCCATGTAAGTCCATACCGTTAGATCGGAAATTACACATCCAACTCTATATTTTATTCGTAACGCTTATCACTTTAGCTGCGGCGGGCTGTCGCATTCAAAACAAAAACAGTCTTTTCGACGGTAAAACATTAGGACACTGGGAAATTACGGATTTTGTCGGACACGGTGACGTTTACGTAAAAGACGGCGGCATCTTCCTCGAAAAGGGCGACAGTATGACCGGTATTACATGGACCGGCCCGCTGGTTAGAATGAACTATGAAATAAGCCTCGAGGCGATGCGGGTCGCCGGCAATGATTTCTTCTGCGGATTAACCTTTCCCGTCGGTGACAGGCCGTGCACATTAATCCTCGGAGGCTGGGGCGGACAGCTCTGCGGTCTGTCCAGTATTGATAATTTCGACGCTTCCGAGAACGAAACAACCGAGTTTATTTCGTTCGAGAACGGCCGCTGGTATCATGTTTTACTGCGGGTCAGACCCGATAGAATCGAAGCCTGGCTCGACAAGCAGCAGATAGTAAATATTATCACGACAGACAGGGATATCGATATCCGGATTGAGGTAGTGCCTTCTTTGCCGCTCGGCATTGCAACCTGGCGGACAACCGGAGCAATTCGTAATATCAAACTACGCAGGCTCGAAAATTAAAAATTCCCTATATAACAAAAAATCTACAAACTACTCAACTACAGGTTCCGTCTGGACCGGCACATCAACCGACCTGCGCTTAAATAAATCTATGTTCATCCACCTGTTGCTTTTGAACCTCCAGCGATTAGCCAATCCCACCGCAACAATACTTAATGTGGCAGTGATCCACGGCCCCATAACATTAAGACCGGGAAGGTACGTGGCCACAAGAAGACCGCCAAGTCCTAATATCAGCAGGGCACTGGCCGCCGAGATAAACGCAAGCCATACGGTATCTCCGGCACCTCGAAGTGAACCGCTGTATATAACACCTATGGAATGAAATATCTGATATAAAGCGGCACAAGCCAGAATCTTGGCTCCAATCTCAATAACCTCTTCGTCCGTGGACCAAAAGGCCATCATAGTATCTCTAAATATAAAATAGCATATCCCCACTATTACCATATAAACCAGCGCAACTCTCACACACACACTTGTTTGCCTGATCGCCAGGTCTTTTCTGCCCTTACCGATCATTTTACCCACTGACGCCGTCAATGCGGTCCCAATACCGACAACCGGCATCGTTGCAAGGTTTGTATATGACAGTATTACGCTTGTCGCGGCCAGGGCTTTGGTCCCGAATTTCCCGACCAATCCGAATAAAATTACGCCCCAAAAAGCAACATTGACCATCAAACCGAATCCTGCCGGAAGCCCGACCTTCAGTAAATCCCACATTTTGCCGAGATTGACTTTCAATGTCTTTCTGGTTTGAAAAGCCGCGTTCATACTTCCACCCAAAAACACATAGACGTTGACAAAACTGGAGACTGTCATACCGATGAATGTCCCCCAGCCGGCGCCGGCGATTCCCATCTCCGGAAAACCGAACTTGCCGAAAATCAACAGATAATTGCATACCACATTAACCACCTGTCCTAACAATGAGGCATACATGGTGATAATCGGCTTATGTATCCCCATAAAAAACTGGTTACTCGACCAGTTAACGACCGCCACCAGGTGAGCATAAAGCATGATTCGAAGGTATATCACTTCCAAACCGAGCACTTCCTGCGGCTGACCGAGTATTTTAAATATCCGGGGCGCCGTCGGCCACATTATCACCAATACAAACAAAAAATACGTGAATCCCATATATAACGATTGCCAGAAGTAATTTGAACAATCCTTCCTGTCGCCACGGCCGAGGCTCTGGCTGACAAAAGTATTAAGGCTTGTCAGCGAACCTATCGCGAAGGCTCCGGGCAGAAAACTCACAAAACCGGAGGGCAAAATCGCTGCAAGGGCGTTAGTCCCGAGGCGTGAGACCATAAACCTGTCCACAAACTGCATGATGGTAAAAGATATGGTCGTTATTACCATCGGCGCAGCCAGCTTCAGCATATATCGCAGTGAAGCCTCATCTACGGCAACATTTTGTGCGGGCGAGGTTGATATGTTAGTCATTAAACCAGGTCCTGTTTATTCAAGATTCAATTTCTTCAGCAGAGTATCTTTCGAAAGGCCTGTGACCTGTATATGTTTGACCGGCGAGGTTTGGCCGGATATTATGTTAATTGCATTTTTTTTTACGCCAAGTTGCCCTTCCAGAAACTCAAGCAGACATTTATTGGCTTTTCCCTTTTCCGGTGCGGCGGAAACCTTGACCTTCAGCATTCCATCGAGCAAACCGCAAAACCGCGTCGGCGAATTGCTGCCAGGCACAATTTTCGCCAAAAAAACCACGCCCTCTTCAACTTCTCGAACTGTCAAATCCGCCATCTTGTTTATCAGCCGGAACTTCCGCCCCGATTATATTTATCCAATTAAATACTTTCCCTTAAGTTCACTCCAACCGCCAATTGCACATACTTTTCGATCTGCTCGGCAAGCTCACCCAGCAAAGCAAGCTGGAAGTCCTCGTAATGACCGGGGATTAAATCTCCATCCAGCGCTCTTTTGAAAATCCTGACGCGTATGACCGAAGGCTGCCCTGTAGCGCTGCTGAAATCATTGTCTTTGTGCTCGGTCAATTCGACACGCCAATCCTCGCTGATAAATACCAGGCACCTTCCCGTAAAAACCGCCGTCGGAAAATAATCACGTAATAATTTTAGCGTTTCCATTTACAAATCCGTTTTAATTCTATTCTATTTCGAGTGATCCGATTAGTTCCTTGATGTTGGTTATATTACTGCGCATACAATACTGCCTTATGCCTTCGATAATCTTTACCGAGCAATCCGGCTCCATAAAATTAGCAGTGCCGATACCCACCGCCGATGCGCCCGCGATAAGAAACTCGATTGCATCCGAAGCGGTTCTTATTCCTCCCATGCCCAGAATCGGTATTCCGCCGCCCTTTGCGACATCGTTATAGACCTTGTTGACTAAATAAACCGCGATCGGTTTTATCGCCGGTCCGGACAGACCCCCGGTCCTGTTGGCCAGAACGGGACTGCGCGTCTCGATATCGATGACCATTGCAGTAAAGGTATTAATCATGCTCAGTGCATCGGCCCCGGCATCGACCGCCGCTTCGGCGGTAGCGCTAATATCTGTCACCGCCGGCGCCAGCTTTACCATTAGTATCTTTTCGCCGCACACTTTCTTCACCGCCGAAGTTACCTCCGTTACCTGTTTCGGATCCGTTCCGAAACTTATCCCGCCTTGCTCGACGTTAGGACAGGAAATATTCAACTCGAATCCGGCTACGGCGCTTTGCGAAGCCAGCCGCTCGGCGACTGCAACATATTCATTGATTGTCTGGCCCGCCAGGTTAACGAAGACGGCGGTATTCATCTGTGCAAGAATGGGAATCTTTTCTTCGATGAATTTATCCAATCCGACATTCGCCCATCCGATTGCATTGAGCATTCCCGCATCGGTCTCGACAATTCTCGGCGCAGCGTTGCCTTTTCTGGGTTTGAGCGTAATACTCTTCGTAATAAATCCGCCGAGGCTGTTAATATCCATAAAATCAGCTAACTCATCGGCGTATCCGCACGTCCCCGAAACGGTAAAGACCGGATTGGCCAATTTCAATCCCGCAAAATCAATCGAAATATCAACTTCGTCCGCCATTTCTTACCTCATGCTTTTTTTAAGAGCGAAAATAATCACGGCAACCTTTCTGGTAGGCAGGCATCTGCCCCGGCAATCCCGCTACCCCTCGATGGTCACGACCGCCGCCGACAATGGCGGAAGTTTAAATTTAACCTGCTGACCGTTTCTCTCAACATTTCCATCGACCGGTTTAACCGCAGTTAGTTTGTCTAACGTATTTCTCGCCTCCAACGATCCCGGAGCCACGATCTTCATGGATGCATTTTTAACCTGATAATCCTGATGGATGGATAAATTAATCTCTACTTCTCTTGTGCTCGGATTGACCGCCTTGAGATACACTGACTTGCCGTCCTGTGATTTTGTGGCGACCGCATTGAGAGTTTCAAGGTCTCCTTCAATCGCAATCCTGTTCGGGGCAAAATGGTCCCGCCAGAGTTTCATGACTACGTAATTCGGGGCGGGGAACCAGCCGGTATGGTCGAAGTTGATAAAGGCGTTGTTCCACGCCGTCGCGGAGGTGTGTCGTAAAAATAACGCCGGCCCGCCTATCTCGAAAACGTCACCGCATCTCTCGAATGCGTTGAGCACTCCACCGGCGTAAAGTCCGGTCCGCCAGTCGGTGCTCTGGGCGTTCCATTCCGAGCAATATATTTTGAGATTCGGATTTTTCGATTTTACGATAAGCTCGCCCGTTTGTTTGATAAAACGCTCATAATTATACGGCCCTTTGGCAAACTGATCCGGATTTTCATAATGGTGAATACTTAAATAATCAATCAATTCAGCGCATTCTTCAATCATCCTGCGATTCCATTCAAGGTTAAAACCGCCGCTTCCACAGGCGGCAAGTTTGATCGCTGGGTCTTTTTTCCTCATCGGTGGCGCAAATCTCTTGACCGCTTCAATATAACCATCCACACCCATGTGCCAGGTCTCGTTATCGATTTCCCAGTATTTCACATTGTATGGTTCGCGGTGGCCGTTTTGTGCTCGAACTTTGCCCCATTGGCTCGTTGCAGGGCCGTTGCAGTATTCGATCCAGTCGAGCACATCCTGCATAAATTCTTCCGGGTCGGGATCACTGTTCCAGTTGCTCGTCCCAATATTCACAACAATTAAAGGTTCGGCCCCGATTCGTTTACACATCCGGATAAATTCGTCCGTGCCGTAGGCGTTGATCTCAAGATCGTCCCAGATTTGCCGCGGATAAATCTTCCTTTTGTCCTGAGGCCCGATGCCGTCCTTCCAGCGATAGGGCGATGCAAAGCACCCGCCCGGCCAGCGTATAATCGGTGGTTTTAAATCCGCAACGGCTTTCAATAAATCGGGACGATAACCGCCGATTCTTTCAGCACTTTGAGACATCAAACTGACCTGGTCCAGCCAAATCCTGCCCTGACCCTTGATACCGATTTGGAGTTTTCCTTCTTTGGAATCCACATCAGGCTTAAAATTCAGTTGATATTTTTTCCATTGTGGATCAGGCTTTGCAAGATCAATCTCAATAATACTCTTATCTCCATCAAGAAATCTGACCACCAATCCATCCGGCGCTTTGCCCCGCACCCACAGCGAGCCCTCATAGGTTTCTCCCTTGCGGAAATTGAACAACTCCTGCTCCAGGCCCGCCTCGCCGGCTTCGGAGACAATCGTCTGTGACCAATCGCTGTTAAGGGGATTCTCTTCGGTCAGGAATGTGCGGCCCCGGCCGTAAAACTGCCAGTGCTTAGCAACGGACTGTTCGGCTTGCAATTCCGGAAGCCCCTCGAAGAGAGTTTTGCCGTCAAGCGACTTAACCTGAATATTCCGATATTTCGCTTTCGTATTCCATGTCCCTACACCCACAGCACCCCGGAGATGCGGATTGTTTCGGTCGGTAAAATCGAGCAGAGTCTTTCCATCCAATGACACTTGAAGATGGGCTCCTTCGCAACGCACCTGAATTTTATACCACTTGCCCGTTTCGACTCTGTTCTGGACCTCCGGCCCGATGGCTCCCCAACCACGGCCCTTGACTCCCTTTTCCAGCGCGCTTCGTACATTGCCCCAGCCGCCAAGGTTATACCAGTAAAAATCTTCGTCGTTCGCCACTCGAAATAAAATCAGAAATCCTTCCGAACCTTCCGTTTTTTGCGCCTCGAAGGTAAATTCGTAATCGCTCCAACTATTGTCTCCAAAGACCAGCCTGACATTATCGGATATTTTCGACTGGACCAGGCAATCATCCTGGATTGTCCATCGCCCCATATTTACGGATTCTTCAAAACTACGATTCCAGACCAGCTCTCCCCATAAACCGCCATTAACGGAATGGTAAATATGCTCTAAGAAATGGCCGTAAATTTTCTCATCGATCCTGCCTTCGACTTTCGACGGATCGACCGAAAGTGAGACGGTCTGCTGAGCATTCACAAACTGTACATTGATTAAAGCAATCAAAATTAGAACAACAGTGAATTTGATTTTGTTGTGTATTCTTTTCATGGTCTAATCTCCTAACTTACTGATCCAACTTTTCACTATTTTTCAGCTTTTCGATGGCAAACTTCGCCACACGGTTGTGGTCAAAGGCCATATCATCAGGTAGATTCTTTATATTGAACCACTTCGCTTCGGCCGCATCGTCACCGGCTTTAACGCCAGCCTGCCGCTCGTTCGCAATTCCCATAAAGACGATTGTAATCTGCCTGCCCCGCGGGTCCCGGCCGATTGTACCGAACGTATGCATCTGTTCCAAATGAATACCCGTCAAACCCGTCTCTTCGGCCAATTCCCGGACCACGGCGTCCTCCAGCTCTTCATCCATATCCACAAATCCGCCGGGGATTGCCCATCTGCCTTTGTACGGCTCGTTCTTTCGCCTGATAAGCAATAACTCGATTCGGCCGTCCGTATATCTGAAAACCGCCGCATCCACGGTCACCATCGGCCGGGGCCAGTCGTATGTATATTTGCCTTCAATTGCCATTTTAATTCCTTTGCGTGCATTTTAATATGTAATCCGGCTTTTTGCATTCCAATTCTTATTTTTCTAAAGCTGATTGCCTTAAATCGAATCTTTATATAGAATGGCTGGTTTATAACAATTTTAACCCAGCAGAGTAAATATGCCGGATAAGCTTAAAAACATCCTTATAATAAAACCGAGCGCGTTAGGCGACATCGTCTTGGCTTTACCGGCTTTGACGGCGTTGCGAAAGAGCTTTCCCGATGCCAAAATCAGTTGGCTAATCCGCCCGGAGTTCGCACCGCTGCTGGAAAATCATCCCCATCTGGACGAGATTATACCGTTCGACCGCAATCTTCTGGCTAAGGCATTTTTCTCCCGCAGGGCGTTCGGTGCACTTTTCCGGCTTATCCGAAAGCTGCACAGGGGTAAATTCGACGTCGTCTTCGATTTTCAGGGCCTTTTCAGGACGGCGATACTTGCACGGGCTACAGGCTGTAAAAAAGTGTACGGGATGTCGGAATCACGCGAAATGGCGCACCTTTTCTACACACAACAAATCGAGCACAATTTCGACAGTATCCACCTTGTCGATTTCTATATAAAGATGGTAAAAGCAGCCGGTGCCGAGAGTCTTGATGCACGTTTCGAACTACCTCCCAGTCCGGCCGATGCCAATTCGGTCAGCAGGATACTGGCAAATCTCGACATCCAGCCGGGCCAGTATATTGTTTTCGTACCCGGTTCTGCCCACGTCGATAAATGCTGGCCGGTAGAACGTTTCGCCGCTTTGGCGGACAAAATCGCGTCGCAATTCGAGATGCCGATAATTGCCATCGGTACGAATTCAGAAGGAACTCTTATCGAAAAAATACAAAACGCTGCTGAAGCTCAAATCACCAGTCTCGCCGGCCGAACTTCACTCAAAGAGCTGGTAGAATTGCTGCGGGCCGCCCGGCTTGTTGTCAGCAACGACACCGGTCCCGGGCATATCGCCGCCGCGTTGGGAACGCCTTTGGTAATGATGTATAGCTGGTCCAATCCGGCCAGAATCGCCCCTTACGGCAGGCCGGAATGTATGATAGCGCGCGAGCCGTACGGCAGGGGACTCAAAATAAAAAGCAAAAATCCAAAACACAACGTCAAAACCATCACCGTCGATGAAGTCTTCCAAAAAGCCCAACAACAACTAAATTTGCATTGATTATCCCGTATTTTTATGTGAATTTAAGGAAAACCGGGCATGGGATGGATTACTCTTGACCCTACAGCAGGCTTTTT
>Ga0315548_1002942_pt1 | contig 13016 bp, 6 predicted proteins | sample SalMarSW160110MG_2_FD_202540 | JGI IMG/M metagenome (GOLD analysis project Ga0315548, IMG submission 202540) | Salt marsh sediment microbial communities from the Plum Island Ecosystem LTER, Massachusetts, United States - Salt Marsh Sediment SW1601-110 ... | reverse complement strand
CCGTAGGAGAAACGGATTCCGTCGGTGACAATCAAATCGGGATTGATGACTTCGAGGAGATCAACTATTTTCTTCGGCAGGTCAATGTTGTGATGATACATCCGCTCCTTGCTGTCAATCGAGCCAATGTTCAGTTTGAGTGCACCGGAATAAGCCTGAGACAGGACATTGGTTTTTAACTTCGGTGCAAAAACCAGAAAATCCCGGCTGGCCAAATCCCTCGCAATGCGGATACTTTTATGGAGTTGGCCGTTATCCAGACCGATGCGCATCTGGCGGCTTTCCTCCATTGCCACGAGCCGGATCTGGTATTTGCGGGCGATCCGGCGGTAGCCGGCGTGACGAAAGGCAGTTGCAGTGGTAATACCCAGACCGGATTTCTCGACGATCGAGATCTTTCTTATTTCCTTCCCGACTTGCAGAATAGTTCGCAAGATCCCTTCAATCACTGCGCTGTTAGTAAAGGAGTCAGTGGCAACTTTCGGGTGCGCCATTACCAGGTTAGGCTTAATCACGATATTACCGGTAATCGGTTTTGTCAGGTTCAGTTGAGGCAGTGCTTTGAGGAGAATTTCCGCTACTGTGTCGGGATTGTAGTCAGGACAGCTGGCGATGATGACTTTATACGGCTTCAAGTTTGCTCCTTTTGAAATGTAAGCGAAAATATACATAAATTTATTCAAGATGAAAATGGCAGGCAGTTTCATTGTTAGTTAATTTCAAAGAAATGTATATTATGCTTGGAAATGAATACTGAAATAGAAGCTGATATTGTTGGAAATCGAGAAGGGATTTTAATGATTTAAATTTAAGGTTCATTCCAAGGTAGGAGAAACTAATGCTGGACAAAATTAATCCAACCAGTACCAAAGCCTGGAAATTGCTAAGGCGACATTATCAGGAAATGCAAAACTGGCCGATGCGCGAGCTGTTTGCCGACGATCCTGAACGTTTTACCCGGTTTTCAACTCGCTTCGAAGATATTTTGGTAGACTATTCGAAAAATATTATCACTGAAGAAACATTGAAACTGCTGATCCAACTGGCTGATGAAGTTCATTTGCAAAGCGCTATTGAGAAAATGTTTTCGGGGGAAGCAATCAATGAGACCGAAAATCGGGCAGTGCTGCACACGGCTTTACGGAATCGCCCGGAAAAGCCGGTTTATGTGAATGGTAAGAACGTTATGCCAAATATTAGTCGAGTTCTAAAACAGATGCGGCGCTTTGTTGATGAAATTCAAACCGGCAGGTGGCGGGGTTTTACCGGGCAACCAATCAGCGACATAGTCAATATTGGCATCGGCGGTTCCGATCTGGGTCCGGTAATGGTTACCGAAGCTCTGAAACCCTATTGGAAAAATATTCGCCCGCATTTTGTCTCCAATGTCGATGGAAGTCAGATTGTTGAAACTCTAAAAACATTGAATCCGGCGACGACATTATTCATCATTGTCTCCAAAACCTTTACTACTCAGGAGACCATGCTGAATGCCGCAACTGCCAAATGCTGGTTTTTGGAAGCAGCGGGGGAAGAGCGTTATATAAGAAGTCATTTTGTGGTGGTCTCCAGTAATGAGAGTGCTGCGGTCAAATTTGGGATTTCACCCAAGAATGCCTTCCATTTCTGGGATTGGGTCGGCGGCCGTTATTCACTCTGGTCAGCGGTGGGATTATCTATTGCTGTTTCCATCGGGTTTGATCGGTTTATGGAGTTGCTGGAGGGTGCTTCTGCCGTAGATCGGCATTTTGCTGCGACCGCATTCCGGCAGAATATCCCGGTAATCTTAGCATTGCTGGGTATCTGGTATCGCAATTTCTTTGGTGCGACAACCTATGCCATTTTACCCTATGATCAGTATCTCCACCGGCTTCCGGCTTATCTGCAGCAGGCCGATATGGAGAGTAATGGGAAACTGGTTGATCGTGACGGAAAAGCGGTAAATTATCAGACCGGACCAATTATCTGGGGTGAACCGGGAACCAACGGACAACATGCCTTTTACCAGCTAGTCCACCAGGGTACGGCGCTCATCCCTTGTGATTTTTTAGCGGCGGCAATGAGTCATAATAATATTGGCGATCACCAGCGGGTCTTGTTGTCTAATTTTTTTGCTCAGACGGAAGCACTGATGCGGGGCAAGACCGCGGCAGAAGTCCGGCAAGAGCTGCGTGCGCAGGGAATTACTGATGAGCATATCGCGCAATTGGTATCCTTCAAGACATTCCCCGGCGATAAGCCCACTAATTCGATCATTTATGAAAAGTTGACTCCGCGGACTCTCGGAAGTTTGATTGCCATGTATGAGCATAAAATTTTTACCCAGGGGGTCATCTGGAATATTTTCAGTTTCGATCAGTGGGGCGTGGAATTGGGTAAGGTATTAGCCGGAAAGATCCTGCCGGAGTTGGGAAAAACCACACTTATTGCTACCCACGATTCGTCAACTAATGGATTAATAAATTATTATAATACGATTATTCAGAAGAAGTAAGGATAACTATGATTGACTGGTTTGCCGGATTGCATCCGGTTATTCAGGCGCTGCTGGCGACCTGTTTTACCTGGCTAATGACCGCGGCAGGCGCGGCGGTTGTATTGGTGTTTAAATCAATTAATCGGCGGTTGCTCGATGGGATGCTGGGCTTTGCCGCTGGGATTATGATTGCAGCTAGTTTCTGGTCGTTACTCGCGCCAGCGATTGAGATGAGTGAACAGTCTGGGGGGATTCCCTGGATACCGGCAGTGATCGGTTTTCTTTTGGGTGGAGTTTTTCTGCGGATTGTAGATTATCTGCTGCCTCATCTGCACCCCGGTCTCTCTGATGATCAAACCGAGGGTATTAAAACCCAATGGCAACGCAGTGTGCTACTGGTACTAGCGATCACGTTGCATAATTTTCCTGAAGGTTTGGCAGTTGGCGTGGCTTTCGGCGCCCTCGGTGCCAATCTTCCTGCAGCTACGTTGGCCGGTGCAGTGGCGTTGGCAATTGGTATCGGGATTCAGAATTTGCCTGAGGGCTCTGCCGTCTCGGTGCCGCTTCGCCGGGAGGGACTCTCACGATTGAAATCCTTCTGGTATGGCCAGCTATCAGGAATTGTTGAGCCAATGGCTGGTGTCATCGGTGCAGCTGCAGTAATTTTTATGAAACCGATTTTGCCCTATGCACTGGCATTTGCTGCAGGAGCGATGATTTATGTAGTTGTTGAGGAACTGATTCCCGAATCCCAACTGAAATCCAATAGCGATGTTGCCACTACGGGAGCCATGCTAGGATTTGCTTTAATGATGCTGCTGGATGTGGCTTTGGGTTAATTTAATGGAACGTTGATGATAAGGGGCAGGTGATTTTTACGACTGAATTCTGTAACCCGGATCACAGATTATGAATCTAATAGCTTTCATTGTGTTAAACATCACAGCCGATTGATTATTTATTGAATACATTTTTTGGTGTAAATGAACAAGTAAATTCTAAAGAGTGTTAATAATTCACACAGGAAGTATCGTTATCGTATTGTAAAATTGACGAACAAAATGTATATTGAGATGTAAATTCATGAAAATAGCCCCAAAAATTTATCCTACTGTAAAACAAAATAGGAGGAAACGATGAAAAAGTTTGTGTCAATTTGTATGGTTTTAACTCTGCTTATTTCGTTTGTTTGGGCGGCGAATGCCAATCAGACGATCAAACGGGTTCAATGGAGTCGTGAGATGACAGCCAAGTTCACCACCGATGAAAAATCGGATGCCAAACTGGCTGCCAGGCAAATTGTGCCGACTCGATTCAACGAGAGGGAAATTCGGCAAATTCAAAAGGTTAGTGCGCTGCGGACCGGCTCTGCTGTAAAAGAGCATAAGGCAGTTGAGCTTTTCAAATCGGGAGCATTTCAAAAGACTGTATCCGTGGTGCCGGATGGTATGGGTGTTGACACTCTGATTGTTGGTCCGGATGGAATCCCGGATACAATTTCTTATGTTGTCGGTGATGAAGTTGTCCTGGTGGTTGTTACCGGTACGGATACGGCAATTGTTAATTTTCTGGTAGACGATGGCGATGGTATTTATACCCCCGGTAACGAGCTTTTGATGGATGATAAAGAGATGGTGGATGTTAAGTTATGGGATGGTGTCGAATTTGACGAATCTTCTGCTGGTGATGGAATCTTTATGGTAACTATGAACACCTCCGAATTGGGCGATGGCCCCGGACCGCTCATGGCTATCCAGAACGCCATTGTTTACTTAGATGTAGCCTGGGTAAACTCCATGGCGACCAACTACGGGGTGATGAATATTGGTGCACCTGATGAGAATACCAGCATATCGGGTGCGGTAATAATTGATGATGGCTCCGGCATGACTTTTCCTGCTGCTAATGTGATAGTGGTGGCGGTAATGACTTTTGAAGGTGAAGACCCACTAATTGGTTTTCTGACCAAGACCGATGTAAATGGTGAATATCGCATTGAGATTCCGGATATGTATCGAGGGTACTACTATGTTTTCGCAGGAGATGCCTGGCAATTGTATCCTGATATGTTGCCAAATCCACCTAATTATGAATTGGATGTATGGGGTGATGTCCGCGGTGTAGGGTTCAGGTTGACTATCGGCAGTGAGCTCATATCTGGGTATGTCAAAGATGAAAGTGGAACAGGTGTAGCTGACGTTCCGGTATTTGCCGAAGGTGAATCTCAACATCTCGAAACGGTCACCGACGAGAATGGTTATTATGAGATTAAGGTCAATCCTGGCTGGTGGTGGGTAAATGTCCAGGGGGACTTTGTCCACGGTCAATATATGCTTGATTACGGTCAGGATCTGGAAGTTTTCCAGGGCGACGATCATCCCGTTAATTTTATCCTGTATGATCTTGACTCCGGATTTGAAGGACATGCCAGCTTAAGCGATGCTACACCTTTGGCTGGGGTGGAAGTTCATGCGGATATCTGGATGGGTGACCATGGTTATTACAACTATACTGAGACCGATGCGAACGGTGATTACTATGTGGGAGTTTCTACGGCTTTGCAGGGACAAGAAGTTAGTGATGAATACGGGAGTTGGACTACCAAGTACTGGCTGGGTGCCTGGTACGAAAATGCAATCGTTATGCCCGGAGGCTATGGTGATTTGCTCGCACCTCAGAGTGATCTGGATTTTACTATCATAATGCCTGATGCTTCCCTGAGTGGAACTGTGTATAACGCCAATGATAATACTGTCCTGTTTAATGCCCAGATTCATGCTTTTCTCCAAGATTCGACCGGTAATTTCCTCGATTACTGGGCATTTACCGATGAGAACGGACACTATGAAGTTCCACTTGTGGGTGGTACGCCACCTAACGGTAATCCCTGGCAAATTGAAGTATATTGGCCTGATGAATGGATACCCTCCCTTATCGATCCTTTGATGGTGTTATCCGGTAATAATTTGACAAAAGATTATTATATCAATCCACCGGTTAAAAACGGTTTTATTGAGGGTTACGTGTTTGATAAAGACGGCAATGGGATCCCGGATGCCCGAGTTGAGATGTATGGGCCGGACTACTATGAAGTATATACCAATAATAATGGTTACTTCTCCATCAGCCGGATACCATTTGGTTGGTATGGTGCTACTGCCTATGCCGAGGGATACGATCCGTATGATATTTATGATATAAATGTCGGCAGTGATCCCGTTTATCTGGAATTCTGGATGGGTTCAATTGTCGGCAATATTACGGTTAATGGTCATATCAAGAATACCCAGGCTGTGCCGATTCCCAACGCCATTCTAATGGCATTTAACTGGAGCTATAACGAGCCGTTTACCCTTTTCACCGACTCATCCGGTTATTATGAATTGAAAGTAAAACCCGATAATTATGATTTTCAGGTTGGTGCCAACGGTTTCTTAGCGCAGCGACTCTCAGTAAATATCATGGTTGACACCACGATAAATTTTTCTCTGGAATCCGCTGGTGCAATCGCGGATACGCTGAAAGGAAATGTAGTTGACGAATCTGGCAATAAATTGCGAAAAGTGTTCGTTTACTTGGAATCCGATAGTTACATTGGGTTTGCCTATACGAATTTAGAAGGTCAATACAAGGTTGCATTGCCTGCTGGATCCTATAATGTCAGCTATTCTAAGAGAGATTTCAATACCGAATGGCGGGGTTTTAACTGGCCAAGCGAACGTCCCGAAGATCCGATAATACTTTATCCTTTTTCTCATGTCATTGGGCCGATGATTACTTCAGTTGTGGATGTGCCTGAAGATCACGGTAAAAAAGTACGTATATCCTGGAAGCGGGCTGAAGGGCTGATAGGCGCGGTGAAGGAGTATCAAATCTGGCGGGCTATCCAGCGATTTACTGGTCCGGAGCCTAATCCCGAGACTAAATATGATTGGGATTACGTTACTACTGTACCGGTAAATTCACAAATGGATCAATATAATGTAGTTGTACCGACGCTATATGATAAAGTTAGCACTGACATTTATTGGACCGGATTCATGATTTGCGCCATCAGCTGGGATGGCTGGACCTTCTGGAATTCCAATATCCTTGCGGGCTGGTCAGAAGACAATCTGCCTCCGGCAGTCCCGGCGAGCCTTGCAGCAGCGCCTGCTGACAAGGCGATAACCTTGAGTTGGGAAGCCGTGACCAGTGAGAAGATCAAGTATTATACTGTCTATCGCCAGGTCAATGTCGGTTCACTGGAAAAACTGAATTATACCACTGATACTGAATATGTTGATGATGCGATTGTGCGAACCAATGACTATACCTATACGGTTACCGCGACCGATTTCGGGCTAAATGAATCTGGTCAGGCTGAACTGGTAATCGTACCAAAGAGTACTATTAATGGAATTGAAGCAGCCGAACTGCCAACTGAGTTTGCGCTGAAACCAAACTATCCGAACCCGTTTAATCCGGAAACCACGATCGAGTTTGCTCTGCCAGAGGCCAGTAAAGTAAATCTGAAGATTTACAACCTTACCGGTCAACTGGTACGTGAGTTGGTAGCCAGCGATTACCCTGCAGGCTATCAAAAAGTGATCTGGGATGGTCGGGATGAGTATGGTAAAAATGCTGGTAGTGGTGTTTATATCTATACCTTAAAAGCCGGTAGTTTTTCCCAGACACGGAAGATGATTCTGATCCGATAGGGTGAAGGTAGTAAAAGAACCAAGGGGGGCAGGTTAAACCTGCCCCCCTTGATTAATAGCCGTTTGTCAGAATTTCAAAAAGGCATCTCCATTTCAGGTGACAATCCATATTTTTATTGGAATTTTGGAAATTCTCTCTAATAAATTACTTTACTATTTCCCAAGTATTCGTTAATCTAAAAGTGTCATGCAAAAAGTAATTATTATCCTGATTGTTTCATTGATTCTTTTCGGATGTGCCGCGCATCCGACAATTAGTCCAATTCCCCTCAAAAAGGGCGAATCCTTCACAGCAATTACGTTCTCCTTTGAGAATGTGCTGCCGGTGTTTGTCTACCGCAAGGGACTTAGCGAGTTGAGTGATGTTGGTTTTCGGGTAGGATTGCCGATCTGTGGATCTGGGATTGATTACTCACATACGGTATTTCAGCGTCGTGACTCCCGGGACGTGATCAACTTTGGATTATCGTTAACACCCAATTCCAGCATTGATATGACCTATTACAGTATCAGAACTTTTTCTAAAAAGCCCGGGAATGCCTTCTATACTGGTTTTCGGGCGATGTATATTCCTCGGGGAATAAATGATCGGGAAAGTCTGCGAGTTGGGGCATTAGGTGGATTACGATTTAATAATAAAGTGGGCTTGGAACTGGGTTATTTTCACGATCTGGATAAAGGACAACCGATCGAGAAAATCTTTTCTATGGAACCTGAGAATGACCCCCGCTATCCTGCTAAAACCGAATTCGGTTTTCCATCGGAAAATTCGCGCCTGGTCGGATTATCTCTGCAAGTTTCGTTGAGTACGACCATTTTTCAAAAAAAAGAACCAAGTCAGAAAAAAGTTAAATCTAAAAAATAGCACCTCGATTTCTTAAATAATCAGTCTGCTTCAGAAATTGCAAATTTTATCCGACTGATTTGATAAGTATTGGTGCAGCAACTTATAATTGGTTAAAACCTTTTTACATTTTGACCGTCTAATTAGTGTGTTAAATATTTTGAAACTTTCTGTAAATGAGCAGGTTAAAACGATGTGAAGAAAACAGGAGGAATGTGAAAATGGATCAAAGAAAAATAGTTATGGGTACCGGCGCGATATTGCTGATTTTGGCAGGCATCCTGTTGGGCCAATTATTTTTTAATTCCCATCCGGAAAGGGTAGTGCTTTATGAAAGTTCTCCCCAAAATACCCAGCCGGCTTTTATTAATGCTGCGTATCAATCGGGAGAGCAATCGAAGATACCATCCTTAGCAGACTTAAATGAGGCATTTGTCAGCATCGCCAATAATGTCAATCCCTCAGTAGTTACCATTATCACTACCAAGGTTGTAAAGATTCGCGGTAATCAGATGTTTCCCGGTTTTGATGATGATTTTTTTAATCGTTTTTTTGGAATCCCACCTGAGATGGAGCAACGTGGAACAGCCTTGGGCTCCGGGGTGATTGTGGATAAAAAAGGGTATATTCTGACCAATAATCATGTTGTCGAACAGGGTACTGAAATTTTGGTCAGACTGATAGATAATCGTGAGTTCGATGCCGAGATAGTTGGCACGGATCCTAAAAGTGACCTGGCGGTAATTAAAATCAAAGCTAAAGATCTGGCCCCGATTACCTTAGGTGATTCGGATGCGCTGAGAATCGGCGAGTGGGTGTTGGCGATTGGTTCACCATTCTCGGACAATCTCGACCATACGGTAACCGCCGGAATTGTCAGTGCAAAAGGTCGGAGTAACGTCATCAATTCTACCAGTTACCAGAATTTTATTCAGACGGATGCCGCAATCAATCCCGGCAATAGCGGTGGTGCCCTGGTCAATATCCGCGGTGAACTGGTTGGTATCAATACTGCAATTGCAACTACTGGTTCGGGAAATCTGGGAGTCGGGTTTGCGATCCCGGTCAACCTGGCGAAAAAAGTTATGCGTGACCTGATTGAGCACGGTAAAGTCATTCGTGCCTGGTTGGGAATAAACATTCAAAATGTTGATGATAAAACGGCTAAGGCAATGAATCTGGAATCGCGAAATGGTGTTTTGGTGGGTGGAGTTGTAAAAGATGGTCCGGCAGAAAAGGCTGGGGTCAAGGTTGGTGATGTGATTATCCGGTTTGATGGAACTGAAGTGAAAAATTCCAGTCAGTTACAGCTTCTGGTATCCAATTCGGATATCGGCAAGGAAAAAGAGGTCGTCCTGATTCGAGGTAAAAGGGAAAAGTCCATCAACGTCAAACTAGGTGAAATGCCTGAGTCAGTTGGACAATCAGCTACACTATCCTCGACAACCCAAAGTAAACTGGGTTTAATAGTTGATGAGTTGACTCCTGCCCTGGCTCGGCAATATGGAATCCCCAGCAATGAGGATGGTGTCATTATTACCGGGATTGATAGAGATAGCGAAGCGGCTCGCTCCTTGCGAGTTGGTGATCTGATTCAGCGTGTTGGTGATCAGGAAATTCGTTCGCTGGATGATTATAACAAAGCGCTCGAGGCAGCTTCCGGTGAATATATCCTGGTGCTAATCAGACGCCAAGATATGACCTTCTTTGTGACCCTAAAAATTGGCGAAAGCCAATAGAGTGATCCTCTTTCTCGAGTAAAAATGGGCGGACCTGATGTAGCCGCCCATTTTTATATCGGGTCAATTAGTAAGGTTTATTTAATTGTTTTTTTTATTACCTCCGGCTATATTTTAAGGTCAAGAATAAGAGAGATATGGAAGCAAAATTAGGAATATGTGGGGGCACTGGATTTTATCATCTGGCAGATTTTAAAAAGGTAAAATGTATTTCTTTGAATACTCCTTTTGGCAAGCCATCGGATGATTTTAGTATCTATGAGAAGGGTGGGAAAGAGATTGTTTTTATACCCCGGCATGGACATGGTCATACAATCTTGCCCCATAATGTGAATCATCGCGCTAATATATATGGTTTGAAGCAGCTTGGGGTTACGCATGTGATTTCCATTTCCACCGTTGGCAGTTTCCGCGAAGAGATTGAACCAGGAACAATTATTTTTATTGATCAGTATTTAGACCGAACCAAAGAACATCTTCACGATACCTTTTTTGATCAGGGTCTGGCAGTCCATATCTCTTTTGCTGATCCGGTCTGTTCCTGCATGCATAGTCAATTCATTGATATAGCCGGGAAAAGGAGAGTGAAATACACCGCTTCAGGGACTTACGTCAATATGCAAGGTCCAGCCTTTTCGACCCGGGCCGAATCAAGATTATACAGATCCTGGGGAATGGCAGTAATTGGGATGACCAGTATGTATGAGGCTCGCCTTTGTCGGGAAGCCGAGCTACACTTCGGAGCAATTACCCAGGTAACCGATTATGACAGCTGGAAGGAAGAGGCTGTGGATGTTGCAACAATCTTGGGCAATTTGAATAAAACTGCTGCCAGTGTTGGTCAAGTCATTAGCGATTTTATTGAGCAATTTCCATTTCCGGAGTGTTCCTGTAATTGTCATAATGCCCTGAAAGGTGCAATCGTATCTGATATCAGTAAACTAGCGCCAGCCTTGAAACGGCGTTATGCACTTCTAATAGCAAAATATTTGTCTTGAAGTTAACACTTTATTTATTAAAATATCGTCCTGTTTGAAAGCGAGACGAAGGTGATTTGTTAAGGAGGTCTGAATCGTTGATCCGAAAGGTACCCACTGAAATTGATTTTATTGCCCAGGAACATGAGATCCTGGACTTCTGGGAAAAGAATCAAATTTTTAGGAAATTGGTTGAGAAAAATGCCAGTAGCCCCAAATGGTCATTTTTGGACGGACCGATAACTGCCAATAATCCCATGGGCGTGCACCACGCCTGGGGTCGTACTTATAAAGATGTCTTTCAACGCTATAAAGCGATGAACGGCTACCGAACCCGCTATCAGAATGGCTTTGACTGCCAGGGATTGTGGGTCGAGGTGGAAGTGGAAAAGGAGCTCGGATTTAAATCCAAAACCGATATTGAGAAATACGGGATTGAGAAATTTGTCAATAAATGCAAAGAGCGGGTTACAAAATACTCACGCATCCAGACCGAGCAGTCAATTCGTCTGGGATATTGGATGGATTGGGAAAATTCTTATTATACGATGTCGGATGAAAATAACTATACTATCTGGTTATTTTTAAAAAAGTGTCATGAGAATGGTTGGATATATAAAGGGCATGATGTAATGCCCTGGTGTACCCGCTGCGGGGCGGCGCTCTCCGAGCATGAAATTGCCACCGAGGGCTACCGCGAAATGACCCATCCCGGTATTACCGTCCGTTTCCCGATTAATGGTCGCAATAATGAATATCTGCTGGTCTGGACGACGACACCCTGGACTTTAACCAGCAATACGGCAGCTGCTGTTCATCCGGAAAAAAATTATTTAAAGGTTAAACAGGGAGAATCAAGCTACTACCTGATTGAAGGCCGGCAAAACGAAGTGTTATCCGGTGATTTTGCGATCGTAGATACTCTGTTGGGTAAGGAGATGCTGAACTGGAGCTATCGTGGTCCTTTCGATGAGCTGAGTGCTCAGCGAAATATCAAACATATTGTAATCCCCTGGGAAGAGATTAGCGAAGCAGAGGGAACCGGCATCGTCCATATCGCTCCCGGTTGCGGTCAGGAAGATCATGAATTGGGAATCAAATATAATCTTGGCGTTCTGGCTCCACTGGATGAGTTTGGCAATTATATTGAAGGATTCGACTGGCTTACGGGTAAGAATGTCAGTAACGTGACTAATGAAATATTCAGAAATATCGAGGAAAAGGGCTATAAATACCGGCAGGATTCCTATAAACACCGCTATCCTGTCTGCTGGCGCCACGGAACCGAACTTGTTTTTCGCCTGGTTGATGAATGGTTTATCTCCATGGACGGTATTCGTCAGGCAATGATGGAGGTAACCAGTAAAATCCGCTGGATACCCGATTACGGATTGCAGCACGAGCTCAACTGGCTGAAAAATATGCATGACTGGATGATTTCCAAGAAGCGCTATTGGGGATTAGCCTTACCAATTTATGAGTGTAATACTTGCGGTAGCATTACCGTAATCGGCAGCAGGGAAGAATTAAAGGGGCGGGCAGTTGCCGGCTGGGAGGAATTTGAGGGTCATTCACCGCATCGCCCCTGGATTGATGCTGTTAAAATTAAGTGCCCGAAATGTGCAACTTCAGTGGCTCGCATCGAGGATGTCGGTAATCCCTGGCTGGATGCAGGCATTGTTCCTTTTTCGACGCTGCATTATACAACTGACCATAAATATTGGGAGGAGTGGTTCCCCGCCGAATTTATCTGTGAGAGTCTGCCAGGTCAGTTTCGCAACTGGTTCTATTCATTGCTGGCAATGAGCACGGTGCTGGAAAATCGCGAGCCATTCCGAGTAATTTTAGGGCACGCCCTGGTGAAAGATGAAAAAGGTCAGGATATGCATAAAAGCGCCGGCAACGCCATCTGGTTTGATGATGCTGCCGAAAAGATCGGTGTTGATGTAATGCGCTGGCTGTATATTGATCATAATCCGATTAATAATCTGAATTTCGGATACAATATCGCCAAGGAATTTCGGAAACAGATGATTACCCTGTGGAATTCTTACTCTTTCTTTGCTACCTATGCGGAATTAGATCACTATTCACCGACCATCCATCGGATTGATCGGCAGCAATTATCTGAGTTAGACCGCTGGCTATTGGCCCGCCTGAATCTCCTGGTCAAACAGGTCCGGATTGAGTTTGATGACTATGTGCCTTCGCGGGCGATGCAAGGAATTGATGATTTTCTGGAGCTGCTTTCCAACTGGTACATTCGCCGCAGTCGGCGTC
>Ga0315548_1002939_pt1 | contig 13031 bp, 11 predicted proteins | sample SalMarSW160110MG_2_FD_202540 | JGI IMG/M metagenome (GOLD analysis project Ga0315548, IMG submission 202540) | Salt marsh sediment microbial communities from the Plum Island Ecosystem LTER, Massachusetts, United States - Salt Marsh Sediment SW1601-110 ... | reverse complement strand
GACGGTGCCTGGAAAGACCATCTCTACATGATGGACCATCTGAAAGGTAGTATCTGGACACGCTCTTTTGCTGAAAAAGACCCCAAGGTGGAATATAAGCGTGAAGGCTTCAGGATGTTTGAAGAAATGCTTGAGACTATTGAGAACCGGGTTACTGATATTATATTCAAGGTACGCTTGGAAGCCGGCGCCCGAGCCAGGAGTGTCTGGACGGTAAGTCAAACAGAGCATGATGAGGTTGGCCAGTTCGCAATGGCCGAGCGCCAGCGAGCCGCAGCCCAGGCCCCGCAGGGCGAACAGAAGGTAAAACAGATTAAGTTGGAAAAGCCAAAGGTTGGAAGAAACGACCCCTGCCCGTGTGGTAGTGGGAAAAAATATAAAAAATGCTGTGGAAGGAACACGTAATTTCGCACCTGCTTTGAGGGTTCACCTTCAAGCAAAAAATCGAGCCCCGACCGTTAAGGAGGGGTAATTAAAAGCCGGTTGTAGATTCTCAAAATATGTGCTGGATAAAAGAAAACATCGAGTAACTTGCGCTACCCGATGTTTTCCGGAGGGGAGAAAAAATTATATTCAATTCTATTAGCATTATCGGCAACAGCGAAACGCAACTTTAACCTTCTATTTTTATTTACGCTCTGAGCGTTTAAAGGTTCGATAAATAGTAAGTGGAAAAAGATAATTGATGTAAGTCCCGTTAGAAACGAGACATCTGGAATGTGACTTCGCCAAATGGCGGGCGGATTTTCCAAAGGATTTTCTTTCTAACGGGATAAATTTGTGCTTTCATAGACTTTAGGTACCGCGCCTTTTAGTAAGCCATCTGAAGCGAAAAACATCGCGAATTTTCTCGGTAAATCGGACCCCCATGCGCTGCGTACTGGTCTTGAACTCGATGCGTTTGAAATCCTCAGCTGTCGGCTTGGTTCGGGATTTGCCGAGTATTGACAACAATGCCCCGGCAAGAAGACCTAAAAATGAGTTTATTTTAGTGTGAACTGACATTTATTTCGTCGCTCGTTTTATCTTTGTACGGCTGTTTTTATACCGGCCAATAATTGTTCTCCGGTTCTGCTTTCAAAAGCATCTTTGCTGAACAATTGATGTCTTTCGAGAATTTGCGGCTTTTGGTCATAATATCTTTGTGCCGCGCCGGTTCCGCCTTCTACTGCGCCGGCGGTTTTATATTCGCCTTCTAATAGCCATGAGCTAACCTCATCGTCATACTCCGCGGGATAAATAAATGCGACAACAAATTTATCATCGCTGTATTTGGCAAGGTGGACCTTAGCTCGGCAGGGGGGTGCGGTCTGAACTGCTAAATTTACGAGCAGTTTGGAATCTCTATTGGCTGTTTCGAGGTCAGCCGAATAAAAGAACATACCTGCTTCAAGCTGGAAGGTCTGGGCGGGGACGCCTTTTAGTTCGAGCCGGCCGTCGGGATAGGCCTTGTGGATTTTATAGACCTTGCAATCTTTATACTTTTCGCTTTCCAAGAGTTCAGCCACTTCTTCGGCGGTAAAGCCCACGCCGGCATGGTCGCCGCCTGCGGCGAGCTTAGCCGAGCCGAAGTCAAATATATACAGGCCGACGTATTTTTCGTTATTTTGTATTTTCGGTAATTCCATAACTAATTTATTATAACCACAGATTTCACGGATTGCACGGATTTTTTGATATGGATTAAAAAACAGGCCACAGGAAAGATCCTATGGCCCGTTATTGTTAGCAAGCATTTTTCGCTTCATGCTTTACTCTTCACGCTTCACGAATCATCCTCTCCGCCGCCTCACCAACGCCAGACCACCCAAACCCAGCAGCAGCACTGTGGCTGGCTCAGGGATGACCGAGATATTCACGTTGCGTAACTCAACGAAGGTTTGTAAGCTGTCAATTTCGGGATTGAGACTGAACTGAAGGTACGCATCCTGACCTTGAAAACCTGAGACATCAAGAGTAACCGTTTGACCGTCGAATGTTCCAACTGTTACCAATGAGCCGGGGGGTGGGTCATTGGGGTTCGGGTCGTATAAGTATCCGGTATCTATGTAGAAGAATTCATTAACGTCGACTCCGTTGGAAATGAGGGGGGTGAGGTTTGTTCGGTTATCAAACAAAGATGCGGTGAACGAGTCGGATTCATGACCTTCAGGCGATAACACTATATCGAAGGAGAGCGTCTGGGCATCGTTAGGGAAAGTAAATTCCTGGCCGAGAGCACTCTTTACGATAATTCCATATGGTTCCTGGCCATCTAAGACCTCCGTGAAAAGTGCAAAATAGCCGCCTCCCTCATCCGCAATGCGGGTAATAATACCGGATTCAACCGTCCAATTCAGAGTAGGATACAGTTCTTCTGAGAAGTCGCCATTTTGAAGTGTCGGTAAAGCAAAAGCCGTTAATCCGGCTAATAAAAGGATGATAATAACAACAGTGCTTATCTTATGTAAATTTTCGCTACTCATTATAAGGCCTCTATCGACAATCACCAATCGTAAATACTACTTTACAAAACTATGGATTTTGCCGCGTCCCTCGCTTTATTGTCACTCCTTTAAACTATTACTGTACTCGATGTCACCGAAAAAGTCAAGGATTTTTTTCATTTTTCTTATTTTTTTTGTGGAGTAATCCGGATTTTTCAAAGCCGCGGATTACGCGGATTGCACGGATTTTTTGATATGGATTAAAAAACAGGCCACAGGAAAGATCCTATGGCCCGTTATTGTTAGCAAGCATTTTTCGCTTCATGCTTTACTCTTCACGCTTCACGAATCATCCTCTCCGCCGCCTCACCAACGCCAGACCACCCAAACCTAGCAGCAGCACTGTGGCTGGCTAACTCCATGCTGTTGCGAAACCATGGGGTTTGGATTGTATTTGAAATGCCGGAGAATAGCCAGTTTTTCAGGCGGTTACTCGGTTTAGCTTTCGCAATCCACAGGACGCCTTACGGCGCAAAGCTCTTGGAATGCACGGTAAATTTTTCATTTGGGCCTTTAAATCTTATAAGTCTTTAGAACAGATGGAATTACGACTAATATCGACTGTGAATGGTTGGTAACTTGGAAAAACCCTAAGTTTGAGGCCTTTTTTGCTTGACATTTCTCAGGGGAATTCTAAAATAAGTATTGGATTTGCGGTCGGTTAGATTGTAAAACTAGACGAGTCGTTCAAAGGAGGAGCAGCGCAGCTTAAATTTCACACGGATGGTAGACAGGATATCAGAGTATCTACTGGATGCTTGATGTTGGTGGTTGGTGAGAAAAGCCATTAATTATTCAGACCGATAAACTTTGTGCTCAGCCGCCCAGCAATCGTTTGTGCCAGGCGAGTTTCTTGGGTTATGCATTCGGAAATATATGAGAAAAATTGCTAATATCGTTAAAAAAAAGATGTTTTTTCTGAAATGCCCTTCCTTTTATGACGATAATCTTAGGTAATTAAATGGAATATAAACAATCTTTGCGGTCGTGTATGTGTTAATATGTTGAGTTTTAAGCATTGTATGTCGTTGCAAGTGATGCGGAGCCGGGTGTGTCAATCCGTAGCAGATGGATTGTTTCATCCTAAAGGTCTCGCGATGACAAGTAAGCACCGTTTTACCCTCCTCATGAATGGTACCGCAAGCTATCGCGATGTCACTGACTTTAGATTTTGAAATATTATAGCATGAGGTATATAATGTGGATAATACGAGAAAGGTAACAAGCATAATAAGGATGAGGATTAGAGCTTACAATTTGATGGTTTTGGCTTTGGTCTTACTTATGGCAGCGATTGCACCAGATGCCCTGGCTGCTCCCGTAGTCAGCAGTGAATATCAGGTTAAAGCTGCATTCTTGTATAACTTTATCAAGTTTGTAGACTGGCCGGGAGAGGATGCAACTGATAGCAATGAGCCGGTAGTTATAGTCGTTTTGGGCAAGAACCCATTTGGTGGTGCATTTAAACCTATCGAGAATAAACAAGTCAAAGAAAGGGATGTCAGTGTCAAATACTTTAAGGGGCTTGAAGAATTAGAAAAATCGGGCGAGAAAGATAAAGCAATCGAGGCCATCAGAAAATGTCAACTTTTGTTTATCTGCCCTTCTGAGGAGGCAAACCTTAGGGAAATCATAAATTTGGTTAAAAACCGCAGCGTCCTGACGGTGGCAGATTCTAAAGATTTTCTCGATTCAGGTGGTATTATCGAATTTGTTATGGATGGGAAAAAAGTACGCTTTGGAATCAACGTTACAGCTGCCAAGAGTGCTAAACTCAAAGTCAGGTCTCAGCTTCTACGGCTGGCGAAAAAGGTGGTCGGAGAAAAAGAAACAAACGGGGCAGAGGACTGATTATGGCTGTTATGCGAAATATGGCAATAAAGCATAAGCTGATATTTATTATCATGCTGACGTGTGTCACCGGGCTGGTGTTGGCAGGGATATTATTTATCAGCTGGGAGACTAATGTATTTCGCCATAACATGGTGCAGAATGTATCAACTCAGGCAGAAATGATAGCAGAAAACTGCAAAGCGGCTCTGGCCTTCCAGGATGTGGAGGATGCAAAGGAAACATTACAGGCTCTTCGTGTGGAACCTTCTATTGTCTTTGGAGGTATTTATGCCAAAGACAATAAGCTCTTTGCAACTTATTATCGGGATTATGCTGAGATAAAAGTCCATCCACCCGAATTTAAGGAAAGCGGTTACAGTTTTGATGTAGGTTTTCTAACTGTCTTCAAGTCTATTGTTCTCGACGGGGAACTTATTGGAACAGTTTGTCTGCGGTCGGATATGGGCCCTATGTATTCGATGCTCGAGCGTAATATAGGCATAATCATTGCCGTGTTGTTTCTTTCTTCTTTGGTGGCTTTTCTGATGTCATCGCGACTTCAGAAGGTCATTTCCGAACCAATTCTAAATCTGGCTAAGGTCACAAAAGGCGTCTCTGAAGAAAAGGACTATTCTACTCGAGCTGTCAAGCGCAGTAATGATGAGGTGGGTTTGCTTATCGATGCATTCAATGAAATGTTGCAGCAAATCCAGCAGCGGGACATAGAATTAGTCGATGCCAAGGAAAAGCTTGAAGTGAGGGTCGAGGAGCGGACTGTTGAGCTTACGACTGCCAATGAACAGTTAACCCAGGAAATTCACATACGTGAAAAGGCAGAAGAGGACTTACGCAGAGCCGAAGAAAAATACAGAATGCAGTTTGAGGGGGCATTAGATGCTATCTTTGTATGCGATGCCGAAACAGGCGTAATAGTTGACTGTAACCCTGCAGCAACGAAATTGGTTGGCCGAGAAAAATCAGAGCTAATAGGTCAACACCAGCGGATTCTCCATCCTCCGGAAGAAATCAAAGATGAATTTAGCAAGACTTTCATGGAGCATCTCAAAAGTAAACATGGCCAGACGTTAGAAACGCAGATTATTACCAAAAAAGGAGATATAAGAGATGTTGCAATAAAGGCCAGTTTACTTGAAGTTGGGGGCAAAAAAGTAATGCAGGGTATATTCCGGGATATCACCATACGCAAGAAGGCAGAGCAGCGTCAGAAACAGCTTTTCGATAAGTTGGAAAGTGCTAATAATGAGCTTAAAGAATTTGCATACGTAGTCTCACATGATTTGAAAGCCCCATTGCGCGGAATTAAAACCCTGACCGATTGGATAATGACCGATTACGCAGACAAGCTTGATGAAGACGGCAAAAAGCAATTGGATTTGCTTGTAAACAGAGTGGACCGAATGCACAACCTTATTGATGGCATCTTGCAATACTCGAGGGTTGGACGTGTAAAGGAAAAACAGGTTAAGGTCAATCTAAATGAGCTTCTTACAGAAGTTATTGATATGATTGCCTCGCCGGAAAATATCACGATTAAGGTTGAAAACGAATTGCCTACTATTACGTGTGAGCGAACACGCATCCAGCAGGTGTTCCAGAATCTGCTGAGTAACTCTGCGAAGTATATGGATAAACCGCAAGGCCTGATAAGAGTCAGCTGCGTCGAAGAGAAAGACTTCTGGAAATTTGGTGTCACTGATAACGGCCCTGGGATTGAAGAAAAATTCTTCGGAAAAATCTTTCAAATGTTCCAGACATTGGCACCACGTGACGAGTTCGAAAGCACCGGTGTTGGCCTTACTGTGGTAAAGAAAATTGTAGAGTTGTATAGTGGTAAGATTTGGGTTGAGTCAAAAATCGGTGAAGGAAGCACATTCTTCTTCACCCTGCCTAAGAAAGAAATGGGGGTTAGAAATGAGAACCTCAAGGCCAGTTTTGTTGGTTGAAGATGATGACGTCGATGCAATGACGGTCAAAAGAGCGCTTAAAGATTTGAATGTGACAAATCCACTGGTCCATAAAGTCAACGGTGAAGAAGCATTAGAGTATTTAAAAGTTCATCAAAACAACGGCAAGCCCTGTTTGGTTTTGTTGGACTTGAATATGCCAAAAATGAACGGCATCGAATTTCTAACAGTTATAAAAGAAAATGGAGAGCTGAGAAGTATTCCGGTTGTAGTCTTAACTACATCCAGAGAACAGCAGGATAAAATTGCAAGCTTTAAACTTAGTGTTGCCGGTTATATGCTCAAGAGCGTTGACTATCATAAGTTTGTGGACACAATAAGGACCATCGATCTTTATTGGACTTTAAGTGAGCTGCCGGAAAATGGGGTGTAAGATTATGGAATATACAAGACATAAAATTTTGTTCGTTGAAGACGATAAAATGGACCAGTTGGCCTTCGAACGATCGGTGGAGGAGCAGGAGCTCCCATACGATTGCACAATGGCTACTTCTGTTAAAGAGGCCAGGAGCATACTGGTCTCCGGCAAGTTTGATATTGTAATTTCCGACTACGCACTTGGAGATGGCACTGCATTTGATGTCTTAAGTTCTGTGAGGAATACCCCCGTTATAATCATCACCGGAACCGGCAATGAGGAAGTGGCTATCAAAGCCTGGAAGGCCGGAGCTTATGATTATCTGGTGAAAGACATCGACCGAAACTATCTCAAAACTGTCCCAATAACAATCGAAAATGTCATCGAGCATAAGAGAATGGAAGGGAAACTATACTTGTTATCAGGTGCTGTTATGAGCACCGATGATAGTGTCTATATTACCGATATGGAGGACAAGATTATCTTTATCAATAAGGCGTTCCTTGATACTTACGGATATAAAGAGGAAGAAATTGTTGGACAATATAGCAATATCTTGTGGATTGGAAAGCCTCAAAGCAACAAAACCAGAAGTGTCTTTCAAAGTCGGACTGTCGGAAGCACCTGGGAAGTTGGATTTTACCATAAACGAAAAAATGGAAGCATATTTCCAGTTTCCCTGTCAAGGTCAATCATAAAAGACTCAAAGGGCGATGACTTCGCTGTTGTTGCTGTGGCTCACGATATTTCGGAACGTATTCTTGTAGAAGATGAGCTCAGAACTGAAAATCTAAAATTGGGTAGACAAAATCAGCTAAAAAGCGAGATGGCTATTATAATTTTAGAAGCGTTGAAGGCATCTTTGGAAAAGAATTACATTAACAGGGCCCAAGAGTTTATTGATGACTTCCTTAATATTTCAAAAATCGAAGCAGGCAAAATAAACTTAAGGCTGAGCGATTTCGATCTCCGCGATGTCATTTCAGAAGTTTTAGAAGCCGGGTCTTCTCTGGTATCTGAGAAAAATATTAAACTTGAAAGTTTTATTCCTGAATCTGAGTTGATTGTTAATGCAGACCACAAAAGTGTAAAAAAGATTTTAGATAGTCTTGTTAATAATGCGATAAAGTCGGTTTCCGTGGAGGGCCATATTAATGTCTTGGTAAAAGAGGCTGATGATCGAATTCGAATAGAAGTGCAAGACGATGGGCCGGCTATCGATAGCAATGCGGTACATAAGCTTTTCAATCACTTTACTGTGATTAAAGGACAGCTCGCAAACCTGACATCATCAGTTGACAAAGATGAAGGTACGCGAGCGAACGGTTGTAATTTGCTTCTACAAGCTTTGTCCTTACCAATAGCTAAAGTGCTGGTGGAATTGCATGGGGGACGGTTGTGGGTTGAAAGCAAGAGCAAGCAAGAGAGAGGAAACAGCTTTTGTTTCACGCTGCAAAAGGAAGCTTCTAAATGATAAGTGATAAATGATAAATGATTATTCCTTTTTTAATTATCACTAATCACTAGTCATTAATCATTTAATTATCACTAATCATTAACCATTTGAAATGGCGAGAAATGAAAATAGGGCAAAAGCTAACTTTGGCATTTGTAGGCATTGCTCTGTTAATCGGAGTTGCAGGGTATATTTCTCTTAACACAAGTCAGGAAGCATTACAGGAATCTATCGGTGAAAGCTCCGCATCTTTAGCTGCCGGAACTTTAAGAAATATTGATAGAGCCATTTATAATAAGATTGAAGAATTTCAAATTTACTCTGGAAATTCAGAAGTTCAAAAAGTTACGAAAGAGTCAAATAAGGAATTTGAAAAGCTAAATGACATTCAACGTTTTATTGAACAAAAAGACAAAGAATGGATAGCTGCACCAGAAGAGACTGTAACTGCCTTTATGGAACAATTGGCAAACAATGAGCCGGCGAGAGAGTTAAAACGGCGACTGAGATTCTGTGAAGAAAAATATGGCTACAGAGTTCTGGGGGAAGTTTTTGTAACAAATAAATATGGAGCAAACGTTGCCCAAACTGGAAAAACCACCGACTATTACCAGGCGGATGAAGAATGGTGGCAAGTTGTGAAGGAGGACAGCTTGTATGTAGCAGACGTTGAATACGACAGAAGCTCCAATGTTTATTCTACCGACATCGGAATAAGAATCGACGATGAAAATGGAGATTTCATAGGTGCTATAAAGGCCGTTTTGAATATTGAAAGTGCTATTGACATAATGAGAAAAGCGAAGGCAACTTCGCCGTATGAGACTACGGAACTCAAGTTGTTCGATAGAAATGGCAAAGTGATTTTTGACACAGCAGGAGAGTTTAAACCTTTTAAAGATACACTTGATGAAAAAATTCTTGAGCAGGTAAGACAAGGTGCAGGACATCGACATCTGTTAAAAGCAGGAGAACTTGGTGAGGGTGAAGAACTATTTGCCTATGCTCGTTCAAAAGGACATAATGGTTATTATCCTTTAGGATGGGTCTTAGCGATAGAGTACGAAACGAAAGAAATATTTGCGCCTGTCGCTGAGTTAAGAAGCATGATGATAATTGTTTCCCTTACTATAACAATAGTTGCCATTCTTATTGGCCTGTTTGTCTCTCGTACTATTTCGAAACCTATAAAGAAGCTTAGGGATACAGCAGGCCAGATAAGCAAAGGTAAATTCGATGTAACGATAGAAATTAAAACAAAGGATGAGATTGGAGAACTGGCAAATTCATTCAATAAAATGACTGGGCACTTGAAGAAGATGGTAGATAATCTCAGCGGTGAAGTTGCCGTGCGCAAAAAGGCCGAAGATGCGCTGGAAAAGCTAAATAAGGACCTGGAATCAACCGTTCAAAAGCTGAGCTGGTCAAACAGGGAGCTTCAAGAGTTTGCCTACGTAGCAGCCCACGACTTAAAAGCACCACTGCGAGCAATAGGAACTCTGGCAGATTGGTTATCAACAGATTATAGTGATAAGTTTGATGAGCAGGGCAAAGAGAAAGTTGAGCTGCTTGTGGGAAGGGCGAAGCGAATAGATAAACTGGTTGATAGTATTCAGGAGTATTCAGAGGTTGGTCAGATCGGGCTCAAAAAACGAGTAGTGGATTTGAACTTGGTGGTATCGGATGTAATTCGTGAAATCGGACCGCCGGACAACATTGAAATAATCATTGAGAACGAATTGCCCACCGTAATGTGTATCAAAAAACGGATTGTGCAGGTATTTCACAATCTGCTGAGCAACGCTGTAAGATACATGGATAAGCCGAAAGGCCAAATTAGAGTCGGTTGTAGCGAAGAGGATGGTTTCTGGAGATTCAGTATATCCGATAATGGACCTGGGATTGAACAGAAATATTTTGAAAAGATATTCAAGATTTTCCAGACGCTTTCGACTCGCGATGAAGTCGAAGCAGTTGGTATTGGGCTTTCACTGACAAAGAAAATCGTAAAGTTATATGGTGGAAGAATTTGGATTCAGTCGGAACCGCGGCAAGGGAGCACATTCCATTTCACATTACCAAAGCAAGAAATGAGGGTTAAAGATGCGCTATGCGAAGCCAATATTGCTTGTTGAAAATGACAACGTCGATGCGATGACAGTCAAGAGGGCACTCGAAGATTTGAAGGTTGTAAATCCGCTGGTTCGTTCAAACAACGGCAGAGAAGCTCTGGAGTATTTGAGAAATAAGGATAATAAACTGCCGTGTGTTGTTCTTTTGGACTTGGATATGCCGGAAACAAACGGCATCGAATTCCTGAAAGTTGTCAAGGCTGACAAGAGGTTGAAACTTATTCCAGCTGTTATTTTAACTGTATCATCCGAGGAAGAAGATATTATCCAAAGCTTCAACTTAGGTGTAGGTGGTTATATTATTAAACCCGTTGATTATTGGAAGTTTGTGGAGGCAATCAGGACACTTGCTATGTATTGGACCCTGAGCGAATTACCAGAAGGAGAAGGAGAAGGAGAATGAAATACCAATTTATGGTGAGGGCTTCGACTGAGCTTAGCCGAATGTCCTTGTCGAACCTATTACCCTATCATCTCAAGGGTTGCTAAAGCAATAAACTTATCATCAACGATTTCAAAAATCCTGTCAAGGCCGGTTACCGCGAAAACTCCTTTAATTGTAGTATCAATCCCGCAAAGAATAAGCCGACGCCTGCAATCGGCTAAAGGCTTGTGTATATTTAGTAATTTTGAGAGATTCGAAGAAGTTACAATATCCACGCCTGAAAAATCAATTACAACGTCATAGTTTTCTTTATCGCACACGATATCGATGACAGCGTCGAGCTCATCGCTCATTTCCGGCTCTTTGGATAAATCCACAAGAATGATATTCTCGGACCACGGTTGAATGCCCATTCTAAATACCCTTTCATTTTTCGTAGCACTACGAAGGATGAATCGACATAAGCTTGAGCTATGTTAAGCAAAAACGTATTGGATTTTAGTTTAATTTTGATAACGACGGTTAATACTCCTTTCCTGCTTCGGCGAAGCGTTTCGCAGAGATGAGCGTTTTTCTTTTATTTTTACTTGACGTTCTCTGATATTTATATATAGTGTTTTTTTTTCTTCTGTCCGCTGCGACACATCGCGGCGAGCTGGAACTATAATAAGTAAAGTAGCGAATTTTTAAAGGGGAAAAGTTATGAAAGAGAGACTTTTACTCGTGCTTCGTAGCCCCCGCAGCTTCGCTTTTGCGAAGCAAAATGGCGGGGGCAGAGTAGCATTGGTTGCTTTAATATTGATGGTGAGCAATGTTGAACCATTGTTATCAGCAGAAAATGTAGTTCAAGCCAACCCGGCTACGGCACGCTCCGCCGTGACGAGAGAAGATAAGCTGGGGCTTACTTTTGATATAACCTATCTGAGCAAATGGCTCAGCAAAGGAGCTGAGGCCTATGGGCAGCAGGGGGCTTTATTTAAGACTATCGACATTGACTTCTATGGTACAGGATTCGGTGTCAAGGTTACCCACCGCAACGCTACATCAAGTGGCTACGTTGACAAGCAGAGATTTGATTACAGGCCATATTATAAAAGCCGGCTTTTTGAAAATAAATCTTACACCACAAATTTTAATATTAGTGCCGGTTATGAGCACTACCCGGGCCTCGCCCCAAATGTAGCTAACACTACATGGGAGTGGATATTTGCATTTTCCTGGCCAAATATTTTGCCGAAAGGTTTTGTACCCGGCTATATTGCTCATTACGAATATCCGGCAGGCCGCAATTATCGTCATAGTGGCATTACCGGCTGGGTTCATCGTTTCCAGCTGGGCTATGACCTGGATATGCCGCAATTGCCCATGCCTCTAAAACTTTCCTCAGAAATCGCCTATACAGACGGCTTAGGCGGTGCAGCACACGATTGGTCGTATGCCAATTTTGGTATTTCAACAAAGCTGAAAATCTGCGAAAACCTCACTTTTGTACCGGCACTCTACCAGCAGATTAGTATGGATGATTCCGTCTGCAGGCGCAAGGATATAACATATTGTGCCTTGAGTATGAAATATAAATTCTAAGGAAAAAGTTGTATTCTTAATTGACTTGCGGGGGGGAAAATGATAGTCTATTGTTTTTTCCTAATTTAAAGAAATCGTATTGACTTAAACAAAACCTAACTGCACTTAAAGGAAAGACTTATGGCAGAAAAGCAGAAAGCTATTGACTCTCTTATGACTGAAAAACGTACGTTTCCTCCTCCGCCTGAAATCCAGTCTAATGCCCATATATCTGGCATGCAGCAGTATCAACAAATGTGGGAAAGGTCGATTAACGACCCGGATGGTTTCTGGCTCGAACAGGCAAAGAGCTTGACTTGGTTCAAAGAACCGACAAAAAGTCTTAGGTACACATGGGATACGAAAAATCGCAAAATTGAGCACACCTGCTTTGAAGATGGTCAGTTGAATGTCGCATACAACTGCCTCGACCGCCATCTTGGAACACCAATCGCAAAGAAAACGGCTTTGATTTGGCAGGGCGATGAGGAAAATGCCGTAAGAAAATTGACTTATGAAGAGCTGCACAGAGAGGTATGTAAATTTGCCAATGTCTTAAAATCAAAAGGCATAAAGAAAGGTGACCGGGTAGCGATTTATCTGCCGATGGTTATCGAACTTCCCGTAGCTATGCTCGCCTGTGCGCGTATCGGCGCTATCCACTCAGTTGTCTTTGGTGGTTTTAGCGCTGATTCGCTTAGAGACCGTATTAATGACTCTGACTGCAAAATGCTAATTACAAGCAATGTTTCGTTGCGTGCAGGAAAACACATACCGCTCAAAAAGATTGCCGATGAAGCATTAACAAGTACGCCCACGATTAAAAATGTAAT
>Ga0315548_1002934_pt1 | contig 13049 bp, 12 predicted proteins | sample SalMarSW160110MG_2_FD_202540 | JGI IMG/M metagenome (GOLD analysis project Ga0315548, IMG submission 202540) | Salt marsh sediment microbial communities from the Plum Island Ecosystem LTER, Massachusetts, United States - Salt Marsh Sediment SW1601-110 ... | reverse complement strand
GCGCCGAGGCTGGATTACCTCCTCTCTAAGTTCCTCACTTTACCCCTATTCCCCCTGGCACGATGGCCTTACTGGGCAATGTGGCGCAATCTGAAAGGAGAGGATGCGGAGCACCTGGCCCTGCTTTTTGCAACGAGCCTCAGGGAGAGCCTTGAGGAGATGGGGTTGAATCCCCTGGGTGTCAAGTTTCTGGGACCTCTTCCGCCGGAGAACCTCAAGATGTTTGACCGCATCATTTACCCCATGGTGGGTTGGATCGCTCGTCAAAGGCATTTCCTGCTCAACTGGGAGGTAGAGCGGATCGTGTATATCCCCATTGGAAGTCTTTTGAATCCAGACCACTATGCCTGCTACAGGCTGAACATGGCACCACGTGGCGAGGAGGGAGGAGAGGAGGAGACACAGGATTTCCCCTGCTTTCGGCATCGGATCCAGGATGGGGAAGAAGTGCTTTGGGGTGTGACCTACCGCATCGTGATGGTGTTTCTCGAACTCGTGCATGGCTTTAAAGCCCCGGAGCTCGACACATTGCCTATCATCCATGGGCACCTGGAGAGGCGCTACTTCAACCGCGGGAAATAGGACTCTGAGTTGAGGTGGGCTGTATGCATGGATTAGCAAGGTACCTAGTCAAACAATCAGCATATGAGGAGCTAAAAAGCGATGCGACATGAGTGCGCGTGCCAAGGAGGAGTAGCATTATGGCTAAAAAAATATGTATCAAGGTAAGGCCCCATGAGGTGGAGGCATACTCACCTGCGGGCCACAGGGATACTCGTAATCGGCGGTTGATTGGACCGGAAGCGGGCTCAACCCACGTTGAGGTTATCGTGGGGGAAATGGGGCCACAGGGGATTGGTGAGGCCCATGCCCATGGGAGCTGCGATCAGATTCTCTATCTCCTGGAGGGGAGGCTAAAGGTAATCTCCGATGAAGCAGAGGAAATACTGGATCCGGGCGACCTGGGGTTTATACCCGAGGGCGTGCCTCACGAGGTAGTTTGCATGTCGGAAGGGGCGAGATTTCTCGTGATGTTCGCCCCGCCAATACGTGATTAGTGGAGGAAGTGCCTCGTGCACCTAAGATCGTGTCAGAAGGCGAGAATGTTAAGAGAAAGGGGGTCGCATGGGATTCAAGGTGGTCGTACCGCTTAAAGTGGGTGGGGAATCTGAGAAATACCCGGAGCGGTTTAGGGAGCTAGGGGCGGAGATTGTGATGGAACACTGTCCTTCCGATGAGGAATTTATCACCCTTGCCAGGGATGCAGACGTAGTGATCACCGTGGGGAGCATTCGACCGGTACCGAGGCAGGTGATTGAAGCCCTGGAGTTTTGTAGGCTTATCAGTAACACCCAGATAGGCTATGATAGTATCGACGTGGAGGCTGCTACGGAACGCGGCATCCTGGTGACCAATGTGCCTGACTATTGTGTTGAGGAGGTATCGGATCATGCAATGGCCTTGATATTGGCCTGTGCTCGGAGGGTAGTGCAGCTGCATGAGGCAGCCAAGAGGGGGCAGTGGGGCCTCTCGCCCGACGGCATAGAGATCCAGAGCCGGATTTGGCCATCCTTGGTGCGACTTCAGGGCCGAACCCTAGGCCTCCTCGGCCTCGGTAAGGTTTCCAGGGCGCTTGTGCCCAAGGCTCAGGGATTTCAACTTCGGCTCATTGCCCACGATCCCCACGTGCCTCCGGAGATATTTCAACGGCTGGGGGTCAAGATGGTAGACTTACAGGGCCTGCTTAAGAAGTCCGATTTCATTTCCATTCACGCATCCCTGACCCCGGAAACCACGCATATCCTTGGGGAGGAGGAGTTCAGGCAGATGAAACCAACTGCCTGCCTCATAAACACCTCCCGTGGCGCCATAATTGATGAGCCAGCCCTCTCTCAGGCCCTGAGGCAGGGGGAGATCGCCATGGCGGCACTTGATGTCACCGATCCAGAACCACCTGAGACAGCGAGTCCTCTTGTGAGCATGGAAAACGTTATCGTTACCGCTCACTCTGCCTTCTTTTCCCCTGTCTCCGAGGCTGCTCGCTGGTACCGGCCAACAGAGGAGGTAGCCCGGGTGATGAGGGGAGAGTGGCCCATAGCCCTTGTCAACCCGCAGGCAAGAGAGAAATACACGGAGATATGGGGGCCAATGAGGCAACCGAGCCGGTGAGAGAGCAGGAGCATGCGATCGGTATATTCGCGCCCGGAGCACTCAGAGCGGGTATCATGAAAAAGGCTGACTGAGGTGTGCTTCTCAGCCATGAAATTCCATTGAGATTGCTTCGTCGCCATGCTCCTCGCAATGACAGGTAACATGCTATGTTATTTTGGAATCGTACTACTAGTCTCCATCCAGGAATCGATGGTTTCCGGATGGGGCATTCAGCTATCAGAACTCAGCAATCAGCCTACGTTCTTGTTATCATAAAATTTTTACAAATGCTGAGACCTCTCATCAGGAAATAGGTATCTCTGGATGGGCACTGCCTATTATAGAAAGGCCTTATGAAAACCATGAAAGGGTATAGGAGCACCGTCATTGTCGTAGCAATGTGTATGTGGTTGTTCTCGGCTTACTCCTATGCCGCTTCCGATAAGGATCGTGAGATCACATTTGTGATCCCGGAGAGGGTTTTGCAGGAATTCATCAACGAGGTTCTGCCGGTTGAGCTAACCGCTCATGAAAAGGTTTCAGGGGCTCTCTGGATTCGATCAATCGAGGATTTGAGGCTCGGGTTAGACAAGGTCTGTTTTACCGCAACTATCCACGGCGAGAACATCGCCTACAAGGGTAACATCGGAGGTCTTCCTGCGAACCTGCGTTTTGGCGCTCTTGACAGCACCTTGCATTGCGAGGCGACAATTCGATATGATGGCGAGAAGCGGCTTCTCTATATAAGGCCGAAGGTCGTGGAAGAGGGAAAAAAGGGTGACATCCTGCGGCTATTGCTTATGTCGATTGTAAGTGAGGGGGAATATCCGGTGGAGATCCAGAAGCTCAAGCCGCTAGAGGCGAGAGTGAGCGATAAAACGGTCGAAATAGATATGGATATATCCAACATCTACACCGCAAACGACAGGCTCTTTATCGCGGTGAGGCCCAATATAATGGGCGGAAAAGAGTAGGCATATTCAGCACTTCTCTGCACTACTGCAACCATCTGATCACGCAAAAATTTTTCGATAGCGGCAAAGAAATAGCTCGGAAGTTTTCTGAGGCACTTGGCGCCAAAAAGACCTTATAGCTCGGGCAATGGCCCAAGGGCTTTGCGCCTGCGTATGGCCTCCAGCACGCCTGCTGGTCCCGTCATCATGTTATCCCCCAAAGGGGCTCCGAATACGATCGGCAACCGAGATTTCCGGAGCATCCCGCGTTTGGGGCCGGTAGCAACGATGATCTCAGCGGCCTCAAAACCAAAGGCTTTTCGGAGGTATGCACCGTGCCCGCCTTCTCGCAATATCCCTGTGTGATCGAGGTTTCCGTCGGCCACCTGAGGCAAGAGCGTTTCCAGACGCTCGATAGTCATATCCCGGGTGTGGTATTCGAAGAATCCGCAGACTTCCCCTCGATCAAGGGCCGCGCCCACGGTATGAGAGGTGGCCGCATCAAGGGTAAGCACCCTCTCGTTTCGCGCTGCTTGGGGGTCCAGGGTTGCCCCGAGGATGGCTGCCATGCCGCTGTCCATGAGGTAAATCTCATCGGCGGAAAGGGCCTTGGCGCTCTTCGCCATAGCCGTGAGCCGGCTAAAGGTCGGCGGCACCTCATCGCTTCTGTAGAGCAGGGAATGGGGGTAGGGATTTTCATCGAGGCGTGCCGTGAAGAGGGCATGACGGTAATCCAGGTGGGACACCCCCTCGGGAGGTATACCATGGTCTTGGGCGCAGATGCCGACCACATCAAACGAAAAGGGCACGCCCAATCCCTGGAGGAGCTGTCTCAGCCGATCTATGTCGAGGTCGCCAATGCTGAGGTGGCTGAAGCCTTTGCCGCCCCGCATAGCCTCTGCTTCTTGATCATTGACCACCGTTATGCCCAGGGACCGAACCCTTTCCAGGTCGTGATGGAGCGTGGCGGCAGCGGAAACGGACATGAGCACCCGTGTGCTCTTCGCCCTCCGGATCAGGGCCTCAGCGATGGGCCCTCCTCCCATCTCGCAGCCGGTGATGAGCAAATCGTTTTTCAGACTATCAACTACCCGGGCCAGGTAAAGGGCAGGCGAGATACAGACGGCCTTGTAGCTCAGGCCTGTTTCGGAATCGTAGCAGAGGACATCCATGGTCCCGGCTCCGATATCGAGGATCAGAAATCTGCTCATAGATCAGGCTCTCCCCGATGAGGTGCAATAGTCCAAGAAGATGGTAGACTAAGACTGGCCCATTAGAAGGGCGTATGTCAAGGGAAATGGCTTTAACCGACAAGAAGGAATTTCTTTCCTGCATGGGTTCTACCTGAAAGAGGTAAGGCGATACATGAGGCCCTCGCCCTATGCTGACAAGATTTGACAGGCATGAGATTTATGGGTTACTTTATTTTTTGAATTAAGCATACGTGAAAACAGGAGGATGTCCCTCTCTTCAGCTCTTTGCGGTCGAGTCTGTAAAGGAGAATCCGGATGCAAAGGGAGGCATGGCCCCTGTATATGGAATGGCGGCCAGGCTGCCGCTGAGAGGGGTGGTAGGAGACCTCTTAGAGAGGTACATGGACCTCTTATACAAGGCTTAGGCATCTATAGACTTTTTCTGTTACCATGTTTTGAATGTTGATCGTGGAAGAAGCTACGATATGCTCCGTCGGAGCGTATGGTAAACGAACCAGGCAAGGGATCAGCGTGCGGCTCAATCATGGTTTCACGTTTTCCGCTTGGGTCGCTTTAAAAGATTGATAAAGCGCATCAATCTTGCTAGACTTCCCCATGATTAATGAAGACCGAAAAGCGGTTCATCGGCAGCTGTCGGCCTGTACATGAGTGAAGGCCTGAGAAATCGGAGGTTCACCTTGAAGGAGTTTTATATTATAGATGGTCCGATGAGGGGAAACTCCTTTCCCCTCAATGAGGGCGTTACCACCATTGGGAGGGCTGCTGACAACGACGTGCGCATCTTAGAGAAAGACATCTCTCGACATCACGCCCAGTTGATAAAAAAAGACGATACGGTCTTCGTGTTGGATCTTGCAAGCCTTCAGGGCGTATTTATAGACGGAGAGCAGATAAATCCAGGGGTGGAGGTTGAGATAACACGGGAGAACAGGATCAAGATCGGGAGCACTATCCTAGCCTTCCAAAAGCAAGTATCGGCAGAAAAACCGCCCGCAGAACCGTTGGAGGATGCCTCCAGGAACTATATCCGAAGCTTGGAGTTGCTGCTGAATGTATCGAATATTCTCGCTCAATCCTTGGATACAAACGGTCTCTTCGATGAGGTGATGGATCAGGTTTTTAACCTCCTGAATAGGATTGATAGAGGCGCCATACTTCTACTGGACAAGGAGACGGGAAAATTAAGGGAGGTGGTTTCAAAGGTCAGGCCTGGACATGAGAAAGGCCTTTCCCCCACGATTCATTACAGCAGGACCATAGTGAGGAGGACCATAGACAGGGGCAGGCCTATTATCATGTCCGATACGAGTTATGCGAATAGGGCCGAGCTCTCCGAGAGCATAGAGAAGATGAATGTTCGCTCCATCATGTGTGTGCCGCTCACCTATAAAGGCGACACCAATGGGGTCGTGTATGTGGACACGATCGGATTGCCCGAGGGTTTCAGAAAGGATGATCTCAAGGTGCTCAGCGCTTTGGGCAATACCGCGGCAATTGCCATTGAGAACGCATGCCTGCATGAGGAATTGAGAAAAGAGTTGGCAGAGCGGAGGCGGACAGAAAGGGAGCTGCGGCAGGCCCGCAAGGAGCTCGAGAAGGAGATCGAGAAGCGAACGGGCGAGCTCTCAAAAACCATCGAGTTTCTCAAGCAGGAAATATCAGATCACATGCAGGCAGAGGAAGCCCTTCGAGAGAGCGAGGAAAAGTACCGGTCGCTATTCCAGGAGTCCCGAGATGCTGTCTATATTACCACCCACGATGGGGCATTTGTTGAGGTGAATCAATCATACTTAGATCTCTTCGGATATGCCAGGACAGAGATAGCGAATCTGAAGGTCCAGAATACCTACATCGACATCGATGATCGATCGAGGTTTCAGGACGAGATAGAGAAAAATGGATCGGTGAGGAACTTTAGAGTAAAGCTCCGCAGGAAAGACGGTACCGAGATGAACTGCCTGGTCACCGCTACTGTGCGAAAGACGGAGGAGGGGCGTGTTCTGGGCTACCACGGCATTATACGCGAGATAACGGAACACGAGCAGGCGAGGAAAGACTAGACCGAGTCCTAAATCCCATTCCGTGCCTCGAAAAACAGGGGCGCACAGAGAAATCCCGAGCATACTACCCAACGCTCCAGCCTTTTACTAATAGAAAGAGGTTCTGGATGAGAGGATTGAACAGCGATGAGATTATGCGAATTGCGCTGGATTTGGCAGGATTCTCGGAGATCCCGGAGGATTCAGGTATTCATGTGCCCGGAAGGGGTATCAGGAGGGTTCTTCTCGCCATGGATGTAAACGTGGGGCTACTCCACATGGCAAAGCAGATGGGATTTGACGCGGTGATTGGCCATCACCCGTGCGGCGTGCTGCTTCAGCAGGGGGAGGTCTATCGAAGACACATAGATCTCCTGGAGAATCACGGGATATCGAGGCAAAGGGCCCGGGATGCACTTGGAGAGTCCATTGACACCGCAGTGCGTCGTATGGAAAACCTCCGCTTTCGAATGTTGTACTTTGAATCGCCAAATCAAACTGTGCTTGAGGTGGATGCGGCTCGGTTTCTCGAACTACCTTTCATGAACGTCCACAACCCACTGGATGAGACGGGCAGGAGGATCCTTCAAGAGCGGATTGATGAAGCCGCCTATCGAAATCCCAAGTTGAAATTACGCGATGTGCTGGCGTTGATCGAGGAACTGCCGGAGGCACGCCGCTCGAAAGATCAGTACGGAATATCGCCTCGCATATTTATTGGGGACCCCTACTCTTTGGCCTCAAAGGTCGTATTCGTTCACGGGGCGAAGTCTGCGCCGGGCGCGGATATCATTGAATTTTACTGGGAGAATGGCTTCAAGACCCTCGTTGTGCTCCACACCGAATTCGGAAACCTCGAGAGGTTGACAAGGGGCGCGGGAAATCTGATCTGTACGGGACACTTTCTCGGCGATTCCATAGGGATAACGCCCTTTATCCAGGCATTGCGCGAGAGAGGCCTCGAGGTGGTCTGTATGGGCGGCATTATCGATATCGACCGCTAGAACCCTCCTTTTTAGCGATAATATCTCACGATGCCCCGCGCAGTTCACAAAAATGCCTATTTTGGGCGCTCAATTTCGCCAGCCGTCTCGGAAATCCAACATAGCGTAAGACATACACGTTACTCAGGGAGAAGGGGGAACGGTCTTCCACGGGCCGTTCAACAATCCCGGCAATGCATGTTACCTGTATGCTACATGATATAAAATAGACTTTTTGATTCCCTAAAAATAAGAAATAAATATTTAATTATTTTATTTGACAGCTAATTATGATCCTATTATAATACATTTAAAAAATTAATCAGTTTTTCCACTATATGTTGTTAAAAATTCTAGTTTTTTACTACATAGAGTAAGGAGGTGCTCTATGTGAAGGGAGCACAACGCCGGGGCTTCAATGCCGATAGTCCCCCGGATAGATCCTGGGGTAGGCAGGGGGTAAACGCATGAAAGTTTCCAATCATGCCAACAGACGATCTCAGCAGAGAGCTATCCCTAAGGATTATATCGAGTTAATCCTCGAGTATGGAACCCCAGTGAGGAGGCAGGGTGATACCTTGGAGTATAGGTTGCACAAGAAGGACAGGGACCGCCTCGTCAAACACCTGAAGCACTTAATCAATTCTATTGACCGATGCACCAACAAAGCCGTTCTGGTCGACTCTGACATGAAGCAAATCGTGACAGTCTATAACCTGATGTGAGGCCGGGGTCAGAGCGACTTTAAAGGAGATATTCGATCTAACAGGGGTATACCGAAGGGGCACGCTCATCTCTCAGGGATAATGCATCCAGGGTTCTCCTTAGTGGAGAAATCCTCGGCGACCCTGAGGCCTCTCTGCACGAGAAATAAAACCTCTTCATTTTTCGCCAAACTGATGCTAGCTATTGCTCCGAGTGATGAAAACCTTCAGGCAGGAACGATTGTATTGATAAAAAAGGAGCGTCCATGAGATTGCATCACGTGGGGCTGGTGTGCAGTTCAGAGGAAAGAGCGGACAGATTCTATGAGGGCATTCTTGGCTTGGCGAAGATCAAAACCTCGGAGCTCCCTGAGGATGTAACGGAGCGAATATTTCACAGCGCTCAGCGATGTCTGATGATCTTTTATGGAAACGATGGGCTTGCTGTCGAGGTCTTTGTGCCGGAGAAATCGCCCGTGCGAAAGGGTACCTTTGAGCACCTCTGTCTTGAGGTTAGAGAAAGAGAGGCGTTTCTTGAAACCTGCAAGGAAAACGGCCTTGAGGTGCGCCGTATTGCAAGGGGAGATACATTTCTCGCCTTCGTAGCGGATTTCGACGGGAACCTGTTTGAGATAAAAGAGGCATACTCTTGAGAAATAGTCTTGATCCAGAATCACACAGCACTCCCGCTCCACCATCTTCGTCACTTCCCTCGGTTGCCTCCATGGCTCCCAAGGGGAAGGGCCCCAGCGACCGTGTGGCGCTTGCTGTGTTTGCTCTTGCCCTGATCGCCTTTGTTATTCTCGTCTATGGCTTCTTGAGCCGCATGAAAGAAGAGGGTCCTCACAGCCCAATGAGGGCGGCTTCTCAATTCTTGAACGATCTCGAGCGCCAGGTCATGGGGTATCTCGGAGAGATTGAAAGGGTCTTTGAGCCTCATAAGAGCAGGAAACGAGAGGCGAAGAAGCATATCTTCGTAGGTTACACCAAGTATAAAGAGAAAAAATTCGACAAGGCCCTTGGAGAGTTCAATAGGGCAGTAAAGGTTGATCCCAAGAACGCCGAGGCATATTTCTGGAGAGGGCGTGTCCTTATAAGCATAAGCCGCTATGATGAGGCCACCGCGGATTTCAAAATGGCCGTCAAGCTCAACCCCGCCTATGTCGATGCTTACAATAACCTGGGCTGGCTCTATGCGAGAGCGGGTAACCACCGTGATAGCATTACATGCCTCACTAAAGCCATTGAACTAAAGCCGGATAACGGCTGGGCATACTATTACCGGGGGCGTATCCATCAGGAGATAGGCGAGGTGCGCATGGCAATGGGAGATGCTAAGGAGGCCTGCAGGTTGGGCCTCCAGGATGGCTGTACGATGTACGAGAGGCTCAAAGAGGAGTTTTTTTAAAAAGAGAAGCGATGAACGGGACCTTTACAAAATATGGGTTTAGCCATATAGTATCAGATATCATGAAGGACTATTTGTTAGAGATATAGGATCGATATAAAAATAGGAAAAGAAGCGTATGCCCATCTACGAGTACCAGGCAACAATACCCTCGAGGGGATGTGGCGTGTGCCGCGAAGGCTTTGAGTATATCCAGGGCGTTGATGAAGAACCCCTTGCTCGTTGCCCGAATTGCGGCGAGGAGATTAAAAGGATCATCTCTTGGTGCCATGCCGCGATTGTCGATTCATCTCTGGAGCATGCACGTACGGAGCAAAAGATAGCAGAGTATGAGAGGGACGGTCTTTACAGCCATGCCGCGGAACTTGCCGATAAACAATCACACAAGACAAAAGACAAACTCCTGAAAGAGAGGGCCCTGGAAAATTATAAAAAGGCCGGTTACAATTTCGACTGGACCGCAGGTGATGATTCCTTGTAACTCTTCCCTGGGTTGATCGGTTCAACGTTCACGATTCCCGGTTGAAATGCCTTTGAACACTGAACTGAGAATGCTGAACCTCTGAAGCACCCCGTGAGATCTACTGTCATGATGGCAAAGCGTATTTCACTGGGGTTTGACTTCAGAAGGCTTAAGCTGGAACAGCTTATTTTGGGTCCTTTCCTCATAACAAGATAGGGCGAATGAGTGGCCCTAACGCGCCTTCTGAACCGCTTCTATTTTAAAAGAGCAGAAAAGGAGAGAAGAGATGTCTGATTTCTTTCAACATGGGGAGATCGCAACCTTTCATCGGCTCAAGCAGAGGGATTTGGCGGAACTAGAAGCTGAGCTGGTAGAGGCCACGAGGCACAGGCCTATTTCCCTTGTGCTTCCTTACATACCTGTAGAGCTTCAAGGGCCGGGCCTCCCGAAGATAGCAGAGGAACTCCGGCACGTGTCTTACCTCAAGAATATCATTGTCACCATAGGACGGGCAAATGCCGAGGAGTTTAAGGAGGCGAAGCGGTTTTTTTCCGCGCTTCCTCAGCACCCGAAGTTGATCTGGTGTACGGGACCAAGGATTAAAGGCATCTATGAGCTGCTTGAGGAGAATGGCATCAATGTGGGTGATGACGGCAAGGGAAGGTCCGCATGGACTGCCTATGGATATATCCTCGGCCTTGAGGATAGCCAGGTCATCGCACTCCACGATTGCGATATCGTTACCTACAATCGGGATCTGCTCGCGCGGCTCTGCTATCCCGTTGCCAACCCCAACATGGGATTCGGCTTCTGCAAGGGTTATTACAGCAGAGTTACGAATCAGATGCACGGCAGGGTAACCAGGATCTTTGTAACCCCGCTGATTCGGGCCCTCAAGGAGACCTTGGGCCCCAATCAATTCCTCGATTATCTCGACAGCTTCCGGTATATCCTCGCGGGGGAATTCTCCATGGATGTGGATGTGGCACACCTGATCAGGATTCCGGGAGATTGGGGATTGGAGGTTGGGGTGCTGGCCGAGATACACAGGAATTGCGCGCTCCGAAGGATCTGTCAGGTAGACCTCTCTGATAACTACGAACACAAGCATCAACCTTTGACCCTCGAGGATCCCAACAAGGGGTTGTTAAAGATGGGAACGGACATTGCCAAGTCGGTGTTCAGGACCCTGGCAAGCATGGGATATACCTTCAGCAATGAGGTATTTGTGACCTTACGGGCGAGCTACCTGAGGATTGCCCAGGACCTCATTGCGCGCTACGAGTGCGACTCCGAGATCAATGGGCTGACCTATGACAGGCACAAGGAGGGAAGCGAAGCAGAGGCATTCATGAGGTGCATCGTGAGCGCCGGTCAACAGTATCTCGACACGCCCTTCGAGGTTCCCCAAATAGCAAACTGGAACCGGGTGATATCGGCAGTTCCCAATATCTTCGAGCTGCTGAACGATGCTGTTGAACAGGATAATAAAGTCTAGCCAAACATATTTGAAATTCGCTTAAACACTGAATCAACGTTGATCATTGTTTCGACGCCTCAGGTAATGCGAGTGTTCAGGGGTTCAGAGTTCAGGAGGGATGATTCCCCCTGTGCTGTCCACCGGCGCTCTGACTCCGGCACGTGTTTCTCCAGTGATTTCTCCAGGCCGTTTAGCATGCGGATACATTCCTTGTAACGGCCTCGATATGAGCTGTAGACGGACGGTTCAATGTAGCCTTTGAGCTGTGCGATGAACAGGTGGTGAATCGTCTCGCCGGCTTCACCTCTGCTCCGGTTGATGCCTTCAATCTTATTGCGAATATGCCGATCATCATGCCTTTCAGCCAACTGTGCCGGAGAACTGTTCGCCGAGAGCAAAGGGATCGAAGAGGAGGTTTGTTTCCAAGAAAAGAGCTCGAATAGATTTTTAGGATAAGGTAATGGTTCTTTCTTCGTCGCATTTCGAACTATCCGGGGTGATGATCCTAATAATCTCAGGTTGGTAGGATGGCCTCTCTCCGAGGATGTTGCTCAAGAGCCTCACCACGATCAGCGATATTCCCAATCCCGCACAACATCCTATAAGGGTGGTGAGGTTGTAATCCATGCCGGATGATGTTCCTGCGAAGTAGCCCACTGCCGAGCCTCCCACGAGGCCGATGGCAGGGATCATATAGACCACAAACGAGGCCTTGGCAACCGTACCGGAGGGGATTCCGATCCATACCGTATCCCCTGGCTTCGCGCCGATGGGGTTGAGCGCCTCAGCGATCATCTCCTTGCTCCCTCCGAGCATGTGGCAGAAGCCCTTCGCCACACATTGGCCGCACATGGCTTGCCGGTCCGTCACGACCAGGGCCTTTTCGCCCCTCACCTCTCTCACCGTTCCCACCTCCTCGTTCATATAGGATCTGGGAACCTTGAACATCTCAAATGGTATCTGATCTATATCCATAGCGGCACGCCTCTCCCGGAACAAAACCTTTTGGCCCAAGCCTTTTGTTGACTATAGGGAAATAAGGTACTTGTCAAGAAATTTGGGATGATCGAGGTTTTGAGCAAAACCGTACTCGCCTTTGAAGCTGCTGTTCAGACAATAAATCCCAAACTGTTTAACGACATATCTGTTTCATCGCCGAGACGCTGAGCACGCTGAGAGAAATCTTTTTTTCACGTGCCGTTGACCCCAGTTAAATAGGCTCTCGCATTTAACGGGGCATGAAGGACGGCACTTGAAAAGAGACTCAGCCTTACGGCAAATAACAAAATAACGCGTTACCCTATACACAAATCTTGGTATCTGCTCTTCAAATTGCACAATTCCTTTTTGCCTTGCGCGCTTACTTTGTTGACGGCCTCAGCAGTAAAGAGGCAGCAAAACGGTTCGGGTACACGGAAGGAAGCTTTCGCGTTTTGATTGAACCCTTCGTCTTATAGAAGAGGGTTGTTCAGTGACGAAAACCCATTGATAACTTTCCGGTATTAAGCATTTTCTCCATTGCCTTTTTCCCCTTTCACAATTCTCAAATCCGGACGTTGAGGCTCTTTTTTCTTTTTCTCAGATTCCCTTCGGGCCATGGCCTCCTTCACCATTCTCAGGCGCCAAGTATCCCAGGACTCATCCTTCCTCTTAT
>Ga0315548_1002933_pt1 | contig 13052 bp, 10 predicted proteins | sample SalMarSW160110MG_2_FD_202540 | JGI IMG/M metagenome (GOLD analysis project Ga0315548, IMG submission 202540) | Salt marsh sediment microbial communities from the Plum Island Ecosystem LTER, Massachusetts, United States - Salt Marsh Sediment SW1601-110 ... | reverse complement strand
TACATGGAGTTTCTCATCAATGAATTATCATTTGTCAGGAGAAGTCAGCTCCACAATAGTTGTTCCGAATAACTACACAACAATACAAGCAGCCATAGACAACGCTGATGAAGGAGACACCATTTTGGTGTTGCCTGGAAAATACGTGGAATGTTTAACGATAGATAAATCTTTAAAACTTGTCGGCAGTGGCAACTCAACGGTTATTGAAAATTCAGGACGTCAAAATACCATAGCAATTTCTCCGGGAACTACAGGAGTAACCATAGAAAGTTTCTACGTGAACGGCTCTGGAACTGGCACTGGTATTTATGTGCTTCGCTGTGTAAATAATATTATACAGAACAATATTATAGCAAACCATCACATCGGAATACACATTTATGATTCTTCAGAAATTATAATGCGTAACAATCTTATGGTGAGAAACCACTATAATTTGAGAGTTTGGGGTCTGTTTCTTTCACATTTTCTCCACAATATTGATACTTCAAATCTTGCAGACGGAAAACCTGTTTATTACTGGATTAGCCAGCACAACAAGACCGTTCCTCTGGATGCAGGATATGTTGCAATAGTGAATTCATCAAATATCATTGTAAAGAACTTGAATCTGTCGCATAACCTGTCAGGAGTGCTTCTAGCATACACGAACGATTCCTTTGTAGTTAATGTTACTGCATCAACAAATGAACGTGGCATATACATGGTTTACTCTCACAGTAATACTGTTGTTAACAGCAACTTTTTTGGCAACGAATGGTGTGGAATTTCAACAATTTCATCCACTGACAACTTCATTGCTAGAAACACATTACGTAACAATAAATTCGCTTTTCGTCTTTCACATTCTTTCCCTCTTTTGCCCTGCTATTCAACAAATAATGTAATTTGTGGAAATACTGTTGAAAACTGCATGGACGGCGTTTATTTTGAAGAGTCCAACGATAATCAACTTAGTGGAAACCTTATCGTGGATAACAAACGTTATGGCATAGTGCTAGATGGGTCCACTGGAAACAGTATATACAAAAACCTCATAGAAAGCAATGAATACGGCATCTGGGTTTACCGTTCCAACAATAATATGCTTTACTGGAATAATTTTGTGAACAATACTGCTCAAGTGGACATTTTCAGTTACTATCCCTCCGTCAATACTTGGGATAGCAGTTATCCTTCCGGTGGAAACTACTGGAGCAATTACAACGGTACGGATGCTTATCGTGGTCCATATCAAAACGTGACGGGTAGTGATGATTTAGGTGACACTCCATACGTCTTCGGCTCTAGTAATCAAGATAGATATCCTCTTTTCCATTCTTCAAATGGAAACAGTGCACCGAAAGCAAAGTTTACGTTTTACCCTGCAAGTCCCCGAGTAGAAGAAACGGTGTATTTCACAGATGAATCCGTGGACTCTGATGACAAAATTGTTGTGTCCATTTGGAACTTTGGCAACGGCTATCTTTCTAGAGGGGTGAACGTTTCGAAAAGTTTTGAAAAAGAGGGAAACTACACAATTACGTTGAATGCTTTTGATGATGAAGGATCTGAAGGGATTTATGTTGAAAACGTGTTTGTACGGCGATTTTTCTGTTATCTTTTTCTTTCAGCTCCAAATTATGTTACGGTTGGGGAAGAAGTGGAAATGTCGGCAATGCTTCTAAGTGAAGAAGGGGATAGGCTGTCAAATTCGACAATAAATTTTTATTTGATTGATGGAAATTTGAGCGAGTGGATAGGGTGCTCCGTGACTAACTCGTCTGGAACGGCAATATTTTTGTATAAACCTGTTAAAGCAGGAGACTTTGAAATAGAAGCATCTTATGGGAATGATTCGTTGTATATGGACTCGATTGATATTCAACCGTTAAATGTGGCAGAGGAGTTCCAATATCTCAGGCTGGTTTTAGCTATTTCGGTAGTTCTGACAATTATTGTAGTGATAGTAAAGAAAGTGTTCAGGAAAAGCAGAGAGGCAAAAAATGGTGCCAATCGTTAAAACGTTTACCTTCAATACACGAAAGAGCAGGATGAAAATGGTTTTCTTAATTACAGCTTTTTTGACGGCATTCTTGTTAACCTTAACGTTGCCTAAAATTCCATCATGTGAAAAAAGCTTAGCATGTGATGTTGAAAACAGTTCATTAAACATTGCACGGACTATTGTGGTTCCGGACAATTTTGAGAGAATTCAGGATGCAATAAACAGCGCTAGCGACGGAGACACCGTTCTAGTTGAACCCAACATATATGACGAAAATGTTGTAGTTAACAAAAGCATCCACCTTTTGGGCGAAGATCAAAAAAACACGATTATAGATGGACACGGCTCTGATGTTATAACCATAGTTGCAAACAACGCAGTTGTAAGCGGATTTACAATTCAAAACGGTAATCCTTTCAAATGTGGAATTAGGATCCATAAGGCGAATGACAACGTTATCTGTAACAATATCATAAAAGGTAATTTTGTCGGTGTGAAATTGGGCGATGAATCACAGGAGACAACTGCGAATGTGGTTAGAAACAACACTATCACGAAAAATCGCTATGGAGTTTTCCTAGCTCACTCGAAACACAGTGTAGTAGATGGCAACATCATATTTAATAGCAAGTGGAACGGTGTTGAAATCGATTGGGGGGAAGAAAACATCATTTGTGGGAACACTATTTTTAACAACACTGCGTATGGACTTGAAATTCCAGTTTCGACTCCTTCTTATCGCAATGTTATATATCATAACAATTTTGTTAACAACACCAAAGGATGCACTTCTTCCAGCTATGAAAATAGTTGGGATGATGGTTATCCCAAAGGCGGTAACTTTTGGAATGATTATGCTGGTGTAGATTTTAACAACGGTCCAAACCAAAACTTGCAAGGCCATGATGGTGTAGGTGACACACCATACACTGTTGATCAATACATGAAAGATAAATATCCTCTTATGGGTCAAATTTCCGTGTTTAACGCCAATAAAGCAAATGTGCCCTATCGTGTCAGCACAGTTAGTAATTCCACGATCTCACATTTCAGTTATAGTTCTATCAACTGCAAGATTAAGTTTCAAGTTAATGGTGCTAATGGAACACTCGGTTTCTGTAGAATCAATATTCCTCATGCTTTGATGACTGAACCTTACAATATCACTGTTGACGGTTGTAAACCGATCTTTGTGAATTATGAATTGTTTGATAACAGCACTCACAGATGGATGTACTTCATTTATCAACATTCAACTCGTGAAGTGATGATAGTTCCAGAGTTTCCGATTATAGTTCTACCATTCTTTGTCGTGTTCATCGTCGTTACGTTTGCAAAAGTTTTTCAGTAAATTCAGAATGACTTCATCTTAAGCTTGCTCGCGTTTTTCACTCTCACTTTCATTTTCCTTTAGAAGCGAAAAATATTCTTTCGATATTTTATCCAAGTCCCATTCAAAATGTCTTTGTTTCACCTCTGCGTTCCACATGTTAATAACTCTTTGAAGCTGAACCTTCACGAAAATTAAGAAGATAACCGTTGGGATGCTGCCGGCAAAGAAAATGTTTATTGGAAAAGGAAAAAGTATCAGTAAGAAAATTGCTATAAAAAATTCGAGTGTAATAAATATTGGCACAATTATAGCCCAGAAAATTCCTTGAAGATTTTCTGGGAGAGATTGGCTAGCAAAAGGCAATTTTAGAACAAGCCTATAAAACCACGGAAGTTCATCCTCTAATTTTTCGGATTTCTTCACTTCAGCATCATATTATTGTGGATTTTACAGTTACATAAGGTTTTGCTGGTTAAAATGTTGTTTCTGCAAGGAATTCAAAGAGTCGCTGGAACTTGAATGAATCTCATCTTCAACCCTTGGAGCCTATAGAAACAATAGCTCGTAACTTCTTTTTTCAGAAAACATATATATCTTTCAAACCTGTTATTTTATGGATAAAATTGTCGAGTGCAATGTTGGATAAATGGGCTTGGTTTACTATTTTGTCTATAATCTTGGTGATAGTTGTACCGCTTGCTCTAATATGGCTGATCCTGCAAATACCTGAGATATTCAGGATTGCGGCAACGATTGCTATTTTTGTGGTTTGGGCCGTTGTGTCTGGATATAAAGATTGGGTGATTTCTAAACGCAAAGAGGCTGAAAGCTAGTAAACGAAACGCTCACTAATTTACATACAATTATTTTACGCATGAAAATTTTGAATTAGGACAATGCGTGCCTATTTCTTCCTAAAAACCCCTAACAACATTGCGATTATCGCCGCGACAGTTATCCCCATAAGGATTACCCATGAAGATTGAGGCATCGCAAGTTGGACTTCTACGCCAGGAACATTTAACGTTGGAATAATAAACATATGATAAATTAGCCAGTATAATGTTCCTCCAAAAATTGCAACTCCCAAGGCTTTTCCTTTCGTAAAATCAAATGTTCGTGTGACGGCTACTACAAGAATGATAAACACCCAAAGCCTGGAAATAACATATAATCCTAAAGGCCAATTATATGATAAGGTAGGTTCATTTGAGAACATGAAGGGCATGAATACTTGTAGGATTTCCGGCACATACACAAAGGCTGTAATTCTGACTACTTTCTCGTAGTTCACTGGTATAGCAGTGAGTCTTGCTCCAATCCAGTAAATAGTCAGGGAAAGAATAAGCCATTTCACAACGCCCATACCAATAAGAGATGTAGCTGTAATGAAAGGGGTTTCATTACACATCATTACACATCCTTGCAAAAGAATTGCAGAAGCTGCATCTCCCCCCTTCTTTATTAAATCAAGGTTGTAAGTGTATAAGCCGTTACCTATCCCGCTGAGAACGCTAACAAAAATCACCGTGAAGGCAGCTATTCCAATAGTCTCACTATTATCCCGAATCATGGTGTAAAACTTTGAGTTACCCGTAGCCGCCCTTGTTATTTTGCCAAAAAAAGTTTCCTTGAAGGATTTGGACCATTCTATTGAGGCAGCACCACCAACGAATCCGAGGATGGCACCTATGTAGAATCCTCCTCCTATAGGGAGGCTTAAAAGCGAACATATCATCATCAAAAGGCCGTTCGTGCGATATTTTCTCGGGTTTTTATAAACGAGTATGCCACATGCCAATGTAGCTGCTGCGAATATAAGCCAGAAAAGTGTCCAATAACCTTCTAGGAGTCCTGGGATTCCGAACGCTATACGTCCCCAGAAAGCTTTGGCGTTCATAATTTCTTCAGCAGAAGATGCATTAAAGGATGAGAGTATTATAGGGGTATCGTTCGTTAATATCCATATGCCGTTTAGAAGGATCATAATAAAACTGACTAATGATAGGATGAAGACAGCACTATACTTTTTCTCCATCGGTATACATCCCTCTTAGAGTGTAATTTTGCTTCCGTTATTTAAGACTTTGTTTATAAATGTAGAACCATGTTGTCTTCGTGGAACCTGTCTCTGAAGATGTTGAATTGACTTGAGAGCTCTATGGTTTGTTATAGTGGAGGGCAAAAGCTTAAGAAGGTTGATCATTGTAATTCTCAAATGGGAGGGTGGAATATATGGGCCTTAGGATGTATATTGGGAAAAGGCTAGTATATTCAGTATTTCTCATTTTAGTAATTGTTATGTTAAACTTTGCTATTTTTAAGATGATGCCTGGGGATCCTACAGCTTTTCTGATGCAACCTTGGAGCAAGGAAAGTCCGGAGTCAAGGAGGGCGCATCAAGAGCAGATTAGAGACATGTGGGGGCTTAACGAAACTTTTTGGGTTCAGTTAGTTAAGTATTCACGTAATTTGCTTACTTTTCAGTTTGGAGACGCTTTCATTAATAGAAAGCCTATTTCGGAAACGTTAGCAAGTAGATTGCCTTATACGCTTGTGCTTTTGGGTTTATCCACAATTATAGCCATCATAATCGGAGTTCTTTGGGGTATAACTGTAATTCAGAAGCGAGGCAGCATTTTTGATAGCGCATCAGTCGTTTCTTCACTGTTTTTGGGTGCCTTGCCAACTTTCTGGCTTGGTTTGGTTTTGCTTTTGTTTTTTTACGGGCAGTTACATTGGTTTCCAAACGCAGGAGCCTTTCCTAGGGAATGGGCTGGAAATTGGCCTGTGCCTTCAACTTTGAATCTCCAAAGCTCTGGTAGCCAATTGAATATTGTTTATTCTTTTAGTTCTGAAGGTTTCTTTACGCTTATTGGAGGCTACCTGTCTCACGTTTTCCTTCCGTTATTAACTTTAACTATTTTCTTTTATGGAGGTTGGTTGCTTTTAACTAGAGCAACGATGCTGGAAACAATTACTGATGATTATATTCTGACAGCAAGAGCGAAGGGACTTACAGAAAAAGATGTTCTTCTTAAGCACGCGTTGAAAAATGCCTCGTTGCCCCTGATAACTGCTGCTGCATTGAATTTCGCGTTCATACTAACTGGCGCGATAATTACTGAAACAGTTTTCACATATCCAGGTGTCGGTACGTGGATATGGGAGGCCATTCAATTCCTTGATTTTCCAGTGTTGATGGCTGTTTTCTACATAAGTTCTATTGCTGTAGTCATAGCTAACATTATTGCTGATCTCATTTACGGCCTGGTCGATCCGAGAATAAAATATGGGTGATTAATATGTCAAAAACTCAAAGCAAATTCGCATTCACCATGCGTAGACTAGGGCATTTTCTAGTGCTTCTTTTGCGGAAGAAAAAATCAGCATTCGGATTAGCCATCATCATATTGTTTGCCGTAGTTGCCATTGAGGCTCCGTTGTTGACACCATATAATTCCTTAGGAGAAGATCAAAAAGAACGGTTTTTTCCTTTAGCGGTCGGTAGTGCCGCACCCACGTGGCTCCGCTATCTGCCTACATGGCTGGGAGGAAATCCTGACTTGAGCGAGAATTTGGTCATCACAAAAAATAGTGGTTTGCCGAAGTTGGTTGAAGAAGGTGGCGAATGGAACATTACAACGGAAGGCGAAGGAGTATCTCATGAAACTTGTGAGGATGTGGGATTTTGGTCAGCCCCTCCAGGCTTTAGGACTTATAGCGAGAATGGATCATTAGAAATAAAATTCGACCGTGAAAGTGGAATTGCTTATAATCAAAGTAAAGTTTTTCTTTACCACGAGTTCTACTACCCATTCACTGGGTTTCTAGGCAGGTTCATCGGCAACATTGAGTTGTTTGTCAACGGGTCAACCACCCATGGAAAACTGGATGTTCCCATTACCGTAACAGTTTACTTGGGGCATCTTGATGGTAAATTGTGGAAGGTGTGGCCTTGTCCAAATGAGGCGGGTTGGTCTAATGCTCCTATCGGCTTTGCATTAGATGAATATCGTCAACCTTGGGGAATTGATAGGCCTGAAAGTGGGCTTGCTGGCGCTCCTCCCTTTGGTGATTATGGTTGGATAATCAGTAGGTCTAGCACAGCTTCTGTAGCCTCGCATATAGACTCGGAGTCTTCCAGCTTGGTGAACAATAAGACTGAGTTTAGAGCAGGACGTTATCCTCAACGAGTGATTTTCTCCACTCCAGGAATGTATGTTTACGGTGTTGAAATAACTTTTCTCGACCAGAAAAGTCCTGATAAACAGGTTGAAACATCTGTTTTCATTGATGATTTTGGGCTTTTGTTACAGGGAACAAGCTTTGGCCTGTTAGGCACAGACCATCACGGTCGAAGTCTTTTTGCACAACTTATTTATGGCACGCGGATATCCCTTTATTTGGGTCTTCTAGTCGCAGTGTTCAGTGTTGTAATAGGTTTAGCTGTTGGGCTGGCAGCTGGTTATCTTGGAAAATTTGCGGATGAACTTTTGATGCGAATCACTGATGTACTGCTTGTCCTACCTGGATTGCCTCTGCTAATAGTGTTGGTTGCAGTATTAGGGGCAAGCATAGAAAATCTGATTATTTTGTTAGGTGTTTTAGGATGGATGGGGTTCGCTAGAATGATAAGGTCTACAGTGCTTTCAATTAAAGAAAGACCTTTTGTTGAAGCAGCGAAAGCTGTTGGAGCTGGACCTTTGCACATTATAATAAATCATGTTTTGCCAAGCGTGATGTCGCTAACATACGTTTCGCTTGCTACTGCGGTACCAGGAGCCATAACTGCAGAAGCCTCGCTTGCTTGGCTTGGCTTTTACGATCCGCTTAGAATGTCTTGGGGACGCATGTTAAATGGAGTATTCGAAGCAAACGCGATTACAAATTGGTGGTGGGTTGTGCCTCCAGGTCTGGCAATTTCGCTTATATCAGTCGCGTTCATTCTGCTGGGCTTTGCTTTGGACGAAGTTTTGAATCCGAAGCTGAGACTAAGAAGGTGACTTTGCAGAGCCAACAAGTTCTGTAACTTTTTTTTCTACGTACTTCCAGAAGTTCAGTTTGATCCGTTGATAAAACTCAGCTGATTGATGGTATCTCAAAAGTAGTGGGCCTCCTCCAAAAAAAGAAATCAGTGGACTCAACTTCAAAATTGATTGCATTTGCTCTCCAGCTTTCAATTCAACTGTGAAGTTATCGGGTGTTCCCGAAACTATTACAATAACCCTTCTGAATCTTCCATCTGGTCTTCGATGGCTGCCTAAGATTCTGTTTGAACTATTAAAATTTTCCCTTAAGGTTTTAAACTTTTTGTTGTTGAGAAAATGTTCGATCGAGTCTGTCAACTTGTTTAAATTGACATTTTTCTTAATCCACTTGTATTTCAAGATTCACATCTCAATGATTTATATGTTTCAGCTTGTGGAAACTGTAATTTGTACGTGTTGCCTAAAAAGTTAAATAGATTACTGTTGTAATGTTCCATAAATCTGACGCGCGTGGTGGCCTGTTGATGGCGTTATTGGAAGTTAAAAACCTTAAAACGTATTTTACTACGTTAAGCGGATACGTTAAAGCTGTTGACGGTACCAGTTTTGAAGTAGAGGAGGGTAAAGCAACAGGTCTTGCTGGCGAGTCAGGATGTGGAAAGACAACTACTGCACTTTCAATCTTAAGGATACTGCCTACAAATGGTAGAATAGTAGGTGGGAAACTACTGTTTGAAGGCAAAGACATAGTTAAACTTGATGAGGATGAGGTGCGGGAAGATATTAGATGGAAGAAAATCTCCATAGTTTTTCAAGGTGCGATGAATGCTCTAAATCCGGTGTATAACATTGGAGATCAGATAGTGGAGGCTATCATGTTGCATGAACGAGACGCTGACAAAGGTGAAGCGTTGGAAAGAGCGGGGAAATTAATGGAGCTTGTGGGAATAGAGGCTTATAGACTGAACAACTTTCCTCATGAGTTCAGTGGCGGAATGAGACAGCGTGCCATGATAGCTATGGCTTTAGCCTGTAATCCTTCGATGGTAATAGCTGATGAACCTTCAACTGCCCTTGACGTTATCGTAGCCGCCCAAGTTCTAAGGCTTATGAGAGAATTGAAAACGAAGCTGAAGCTTGGAATGTTACTGATAACTCATGATCTCTCCATAATTGCTGAGTTATGCGAAAAATCAGCAATAATGTATGCGGGAAAAATCGTGGAATACGGAGATATTGTAGCAGTTTTTAAGGAATCCTTGCATCCTTATACGCAGGGATTGATAGGTGCTTTTCCTGACATTACCAGTGAACGTCGTGAAATGAACTCTATATCTGGAACACCACCTGACCTTCTTAAACCTCCAAAAGGCTGCAGATTCCATCCAAGATGTAAATACGCTATGGATATTTGCAGAAAAGAGGAGCCCCTTTCAAAAGAAGTGAAGAAAGGCCATTTTGTAGCATGCCACTTGGTTTCATAGGAAGGCTGAGAAAATGAGTGAAATGTTATTAGATGTTCAAAACTTAAAGAAATGGTTCCCAGTTAGAATGGGTTTCTTCCAGTCGATTCTGGGGAAGCGACAATTATTCGTAAGGGCTGTAGATGGAATAAGTTTCAATGTTAAAAAGGGAGAAATCTTCGGTTTAGCTGGGGAAAGTGGAAGTGGAAAAACAACAACTGGACGAGTTCTGCTCAGGTTAGTTCAGCCAACAGAAGGCAAAGTTTTTTTTGAAGGGAAAGATATTGCGTCTATGAAAGCAAGTAAACTTAAACCTATCAGACGGAAAATGCAGATAATTTTTCAAGATCCTTATGAATCATTAGACCCGCGTAAAATCATTTACAGCATTGTGCAAGAGCCCTTAAGTATTCAGGGAATAATTGGCAAGGAGGCGGAAGAAAGAGTTTACAGAGTTATGGAGGATGTGCAGCTGGTTCCTCCTGAAGAGTTTCTTTTCCGTTTTCCTCATGAGCTCAGCGGAGGACAGAGACAGAGAGTTGCTGTCGCCCGGGCACTTGTGTTGAATCCTGAGTTTATAGTTGCCGATGAGCCAGTGTCGATGCTTGACGTTTCTATAAGAGCTGATATACTTAAACTTGTGATTAATTTGAGAGACAGGTACAATGTTACTTTTCTCTACATCACCCATGACCTAGCTCTTTCCCGTCACGTCTGCGACAGAATAGCCATTATGTATCTTGGCAAAATAATGGAAATGGGTTCCACGGATGTGGTGCTTAGAAAACCGGTACATCCATACACTAAAGCGCTTATAGCTGCTGTTCCAATTCCAGATCCCACTTCCAGACGTGTTGAAGTGGTTCTTAAAGGGGAAATTCCCAGCCCTGTAAATCCACCTTCAGGCTGCAGGTTTCACACACGATGTCCTGTTATGATGAGTGGAATTTGCCGAAAAGATGAACCTTCACTGATTGAAGTTGAGAAGGGACATTACGTAGCGTGTCACCAATATTCAAAATGATGTAGTAAACATCTCCTTTTAAATTTCCAATACCGCGAAACCTCAAACTTTAAAGATTTTTGTTATGGAGCTATTTTCCATAACACTTTTAAAGCTGCGTTACTCTTCAATAATTGCTGAAAATGAGAAAGGAGAAAGAAAAATGCAGAAGAAAAATATTTGTTCAATATTAGTGACTATATTAATGCTTTCAATGCTACTTTCAATTGTTCCTGTAAATGCATGGTATTTTCCAGATGGGACAACAAAATATGAAAAATTCGGTCCAAGATCCAAAAAACTGCTAATAAAACTGTACGGAGACGACACTGCAGAGTTCGAAGCTTTAAAAAATGGTGATATAGACGTTTGTGACTGGCCCTTATCAAAAACAGTTTACGATGACATCACCGCGAGTTATCCTGGAATTGACACAATCAGTTACGGTCCTGAATTCGGCATATTTATTCTGGACATAAACTGCAACAACAACGAGTACTTAGGCAACCCGCCTGACCCAGCGTATCCGAACCCTGTTTATCCGAACCCAACAAGCGACGTTTGGCTGAGACGTGCAATAGACTACCTAGTCGACAGACCAGGCATTGTAGCTGACCCATCCATCGGTGCAGGCTTTGGCTTGCCAATGTACACAACTATACCCATAGCCACCATGAAATACCTGTTTGACCTTTATGGAAACACAAGTATTCCGTGGGCTTGGCAGTACAATCCACCAGCAGCTAACGCAACATTAGACGCTCACGGCTTCCCAATAGGTCCTGACGGATGGAGATATTGGGATAGAAACACTAACGGTGTGAAAGATGCAGGCGAAGAGTTCTCGTTGATATTCTACTCTAGAAGCGACCACCCAGGTAGAGTAATGATTGGTGACAGGCTTTACGCAGAGCTAACGAGTGTAAGGATACCCACTACTTATATTCCTGCTACAAGCGGCACAACCTTCGTACAGGTCATGACAGACAAGAATTTCCACTTGTACACTGGCGGCTGGAGTCTCGGTGTAACTCCAGACAGCTTCGTTCTTTGGAGCTGGGATTGGTATTGGCATCCAGGTTTCTGCTACGACTATGCCGGCTGCAACTGCCCTGAATTTAACGAGGCAGCTGAGATGGTTATGTACGCTAACACGCAAGATGAAGCTGTCATGTGGGCTATGCAGGCTCAATGGTGGCAAGCTAAGGAAGCGTTGAGTGTACCAATCTACTGTGTTTCAGGAGTCAAAGCAGCAAGCCACACATATGTAGGTGCAGAAGCGCCGTACACGGGTTTGAATTGGACAGGAATAGGCAACGTGCCTGGCTACGGAATTGACAACGGCTACACTTTCCTGAACATGCATCCAGTAGGCTACCCAACAGGCGCTGACATGACGATAAGATGGGGATTCAAAGTTCCAGACATGAAACAGCTTAACATTATATATGCAAGCTGGCTGTTTGAATCGAACGTTTTAGGCTTAGTCTACTATGACGCGTTGATGGCTACTGAACAGCCTGATCCAAGCAACTTGTTCCCATGGATGAGTTCAGAGTACGTGCTTGACACTTACGCGCATCCAACGTTAGGCGAATGCAGCAGAGTCACCTTCACTATGAAACCGAACATGTACTGGAGCGACGGAACGCCAATTACAACAGCTGACGTGGAATTCACTTACGTGGAACTGAAACAGATCTTGGAAGCCCGTGGTTTACCACCGCCATGGTGGTTCAGCAACGTAGAAAACATCTTATCGTTCAGCATCCTTGATGCGTACAGGTTCGAGGTGTTGTTGGATGTTAAGAGCTTCTGGGCACTGTTCTGGGTAGGCGGCAATTACATACTGCCTAAACACGTGTGGAAGCCAATCGCTGAAAGCGAAGACGTACAAGGGTTCTGTCCAGATGCGAATATGATTGGTTCTGGACCGTGGAGATACGGCGAATACACAGAATACAGCCACGTGCTATTGTACGCAAATGAGCCAGGATCAACAGTGACCACGGGTGAGCCTGGTGCAGTACCAGTTACTTCACCTTACGGATACTTCAGGTACGAGCCATGCTTACCAGACATAGTTGGTTTAACATCAAAGATGGATGCGGGCACATACTCGTTTGACGTGACAGTTGACAACTTACTGCAAGCAGGCATGACAATAGACAAAACCGTGAAGATTGACGGCGTCGTAGAAGCAAGCGCTGCAGGAGTAGTTATCGCAGCTGATACAACACACACTGAAGCAATAACCGGTTACGTCTTCACT
>Ga0315548_1002931_pt1 | contig 13058 bp, 12 predicted proteins | sample SalMarSW160110MG_2_FD_202540 | JGI IMG/M metagenome (GOLD analysis project Ga0315548, IMG submission 202540) | Salt marsh sediment microbial communities from the Plum Island Ecosystem LTER, Massachusetts, United States - Salt Marsh Sediment SW1601-110 ... | reverse complement strand
CGAAATGGGAACCATCAATAACCCTGTCAATCTCTTTAGTGATTCTTTCCTTGATCAGTTCATGTTGCCGCTTCAGGTCAACTAGTGGTATCATTTGATCACACACTGAGCATATAATGTTGTGGAATATTCTGGTAGTTTCTTTCCAACTTCATAAAAAGCATCAAGGAGTTTCTGTTTGGAGGATTCATTCTCCCATATTCCTTTATCAAGAAACCATTGCATTTGTGTGTTAGATAAAGGCTTTAACAAAAACCCTCCCATATCCTTTACCTCTAAGCCGCTCCTTTCAATATCATTTCTCAGGGAATCTAGATCATACATCCTCCTATGTCCAACCTCTATATCATGCGGTGTCATCCTGCAATCCTTAACAATACCCATAAGCTCTCCCACCCTCCTGTTTAGTGCAAGAGCGTTGGGAACCATTATGACAACATAACCATCCTTCTTGACCAGGGCCTTCATCCCTTTCAGAAATGATATCGGGTCATTCACATGTTCCAATACCTCAATTGAAATAGCGGAATCAAACAACCCACCTTTATCATCAAAACCTTCAAATGATGTCTGGATGAACCTCGCGTGTTTAAAGTTCTTGCGGGCATAATCAATCTGAATCCCTGACTCATCAATCCCAACAATCTCATCAAAGTGTTTTCCCAGGCCATTTGTTATTATACCATCTCCACACCCAACATCTAGAACTCGTGGACCCTTGCACAGCTTAATCGCCATTCTGAGCTGGTATTGACCAAGAACCTTCATGAATGGGGCAGATGTCTTCTTCCATTTTCCCCAATCAATCTCTTCATTCATATCTATTCATCATAATCTGGTTTTAAATTCATTATCTAATTCTGATCAAAATTAGCAATTCTCCTCATGATGCAATCCCTTTAGATACCTTTCCCGAAAAATTCAGGGATAGAGGTACAAGGATGATTGATATGATAGATGAATTAGACCTTAATATTGCTATCAGCTTTCCAGAAATCAGGATTATCTGATACCCAATCATAAAATCCCTTCACACCATCATTCAGATTCACCCTTGGTTCCCAACCAATCTTCCTTGCCTTTGAGTTCCCAAGAACCATCTGCTTAAGCTCAGATGGGATTCTCTTTCTCTCTGGAAAATGCTTGCTTGAAGAACCCTCTTTGACATCATCATGTATTACCTCAATATCCCCGGACACATTCTTCACGATAGCGGCGAGTTCATTTACAGAGGTCCCAATCGATGTCCCGACATTATAACCCCCTGACAAATCCCTTTCAACACATTTATCGTGCATGGTTACTATATCACTGACATGGATGAAGTCTCTCAGTTGCTGCCCATCACCGAATATGACTAATGGTTGCTTTTCTATCGCACGTTTTATAAATATGGGAAGAACCCTCCCAAACCATTCCCTTTCGCCGTAAACTATGCCATACCTCAGGCTGACTATTGGGATGTTGTGTTTGTTCTCATATATCTCGCAATATTTCTCAGCGGCCAGCTTGCTTATGCCGTATTCCCAGTTCGGGTTTTTTGGGTGATCTTCGTTTTCAGGTATCTCCATGGCTTGTCCGTATATGCATGCAGATGATGCATTGATTACCTTTCTGACATTGTTTTCTGCCGCGGCCCTGAGAATGTTTATAGTTCCTATGGTGTTGGTCTGTATGTCATATATCGGATTTTCAATACATCTGAATATTTCCAACTGGGCTGCTTGATGAGATATTATATCAATTCCACTCACAGCCTTATTCAGGAAATTATAATCAAGTATATCCCCTTTGATGAGCTGTATCTTATCTGAAACACCCTTTAGATTCTCTAACCTCCCGCTGCTAAGATCGTCAAAAACAACCACTTCATGGCCTTGCTTTACAAGATTATCTACAATATGGCTTCCTATGAAACCAGCACCACCCGTCACCAGTATTTTCATATCTCATTCACCATCAGAGTCTTGATGCCGGCCCTCTCACCGGCAATTCTATCAATATCACTATCGCCTATGAAGAGTGCCTTTTCCTTTTTTACATTCGTCTTATTTAATATTAATTCCAGACCCTCTGGATCTGGTTTAGGCTTTTCCACATCGTTTATCGATATAATCATGTCGAATTTTATTCCCATATCCTTTATCGCAGTGCTTATTGTTTTGTGCGTGTTCCTGCTGAATATAGCCAGTTTCTTGTCACAAAGACCCCTCGCGATGTTTACTACCCTTTCCCTAACACCAATGTTATCTATGTTCTCTAACTCAAACCTCTCGCGCAGATCCAGACATTTCATTACGTCTCGATTCCCACGTTCTTTTTTGTAGCCCTCCCAGTCAACATCCAAATCAACAAGAGTGCCATCCAAGTCAAATATGATCAGGTCATATTCTTGGAAAATTTATATCACCCTCTTTCTTGAGGACAGCCGGACAGTCTATATGTCTGCACCAGACCATATCTTTCTCAATCGGGTTGTATTTCTTCAGTTCTGGCATATCTTCCCCAAAAGCCAGTTTTACATAATAATATGGCATGTTTATCCCGGCCCTTGTGAAGAAATTGCTGGTGGTAAAGAATCTCCCGGAATTGATTTCTGTTGGGATAGGTATACCCTTATTATTCTCCCTCAGATCCACACAGAATATGCCTGTTGCTTCCTCATCTATGGCCTTTATACATCTGGTCGCAATATCATTTACATTCTCATCGTGAATGGTCCTGGCCACTACGGGGGTGTTTGTGCATCCGCTTGGAGCCAGGTACGGATAAATATACTCCAGCCTTACCCTTGCCTGGGATGTTATCAGCTCACCATCCTTCCAGATGCTCTGGAATGCCATGTTCCTTCCCGGAAGGTATTCATGTGCAACAAAATCCCACATCACTTCCCTGCTCCTCCAGTATCCCAGCCAGTGCTCGGCCGTTTCCCTTTTCTCAACCAGTGTGCTTCCCCTGCTGCTGAACCCGTGCGTTGCCCTTAACCAGAACGGAAATCCCAGCACTTCTATTATCTTATCGATATCATCGATGCCCTTGACAATGATGCTGTCAGATGTCGCAATTCCTTCCACCCTCCAAATTTCTGCTGACTTGAATTTATCCTGGCATATCTCTATTGTCTTGTGTTTGGGAAGGAATGTCTTGCAGTGGAGCATTTCCCTGTTCTTTGAGAGGACGAGTACCTCACCATCCGGTTGGGGATGAATCATATCGGCTTTGGTCTTGTCTATCAGCTCATTTAATTTATCTATATAATTCGCTTCTGTGAATCTTGGAACCAGCCACTTCTCGTCAACATCTGGCCAGAGAAGATGATACTTGTTGATATCTGCGCCAATTACATAAATCTTCTCCGGGGCCTGTCTTATGGAGTTAACAAAATTCACCCCAGCTGGGCCGCCAGACCCCGTTATGATTACCCTTTTCATATTTTCACTTCTGCACCACTGTTTCTCAAAGACTTTTCTGCTGCCTCCAGTACTTTAATAACATTCAATCCGTCCACGGCATCCGTAAGTGGTTTCTTACCCTCAGATATGCATTCCAGAAAATGCTTGGACTGGTTCTTTAGGGGCTCTGAATGTTCTATATGGGGAATGTATATGTCACCAATGGTAACGATGGACTGGTGATCACTGTATTCTGGTGTGCTGTCCAGTGAGTTTTTTTCTATTTCTCTTTCATAGATTTTCAGCATTTCTGATTTGTTGGCATCATCAAACACTGCCATGCCCTTGGAACCAACCACAATGGTCTTCCTTATCTTTTCAGGGGCTATCCAGCTTGCATGGATGTTATAAATAATGCCGTTCGGGAACTTTAGGTTTACAAAAACCAAGTCCTCTAGACCATCTTGTATGTAGGACTCCCCACTCGCGCTTACCCTTTCTGGGAGGGTGCCCAGCAGATAGAGCGCTATGGAAATATCATGCGTTACCAGGTCCCAAAGGGCACTTGCATGTTTCCTTATCGGCCCGAGACCCACCCTCTCTGCGCTTATGTAGTATATATTACCAAGACTTCCCATCATTCCCTTCAGCTTTCTGACTGCAGGATTATATTCATATACATGGCCTACCATCAGTACCAGGCCATTCTTGTTTGCAATTTCCAGCAATTCCCTTCCCTGTTCAGAATTGGATGTGAATGGCTTTTCCACCAATACATGCTTTCCCCTTTCCAGAAAATATTTTGCTATCTCATGGTGTGTGTTCAGGGGGGTTATTATTATTACAGCATCAGTATCAGCATCATCTGCTATTTTTTTATAGTCTTTTGTGGTCTTCACGGCAGGATATAACCGCTTCATCCTTTCCAGATTTCGCTCGTCCATGTCACAGCAATAACTGATGCCGCTTCCCTGCAATTCGTTGAATGTTCTGACATAATTTGGGCCCCAGTATCCGCAACCGATTATGCTGATATTCGTCATCCATTCACCTCATTTATAGGTTTTCTGAGTTTTCCCTAGTTTCAGTTTTAAAAAAACATAGGGTATGAGAAATAATAATATAGAATTGGTAATAAAGTGGTAAACATAGAATCCCCTTTTCGTTTGGATTATGCGATATAGCGAATAAAGAAATGGTAATATAATAGACAATGAGTACATTCCCCATAAGCATCTCTTGGTCTTGAAGTCCTTTCTGGTATCAATTCCAGCCATCTTGATTCTAGTCAAATTGTTTTTGACTCTCCACTGAAATTTCTTTATAAACAACCTTAAGCTCATTACCTGATAGTGAAACACCTTTGCTGTTCTGACATATGCCATATCTTCATCTCTTTTTATAATGTCTATTATAGGTCGCATATCACTAAGTTTGGTTCTAGAATCCCACTTGAACTTTTTCTTATCTACCATGAATCCTTGAGCTAATGCGAGCAAAGGAAAATCACTACTTTGAAAATCATATATTACATAATCCCTATTCTCATACTTTATACCATACACGTCTTTAAAGGTGCGAATGTTGCATGCCTTTCCATATAGGAATTCCGAAAAAGGTTCTGAACTATAATTGATATATTTATTGATCGACGGCTCATTTTTTGAGATCGTAATTAAAGGGAAGGCGCCTGTCACATGCTTTTTCAAAAAGGGTTTTATCATCTTTATAAAGAAATCCTTATAATTGACTATTATGTTATCCGCAGCAAAAGCGCAGCATAAATCACAATCAGAGTTTATAACCGCCTTATAAAATCCAGGCTCAGCTAATTTTTCTTCATTAAAAAGTATTTGACACCCGTATTTTTTTGCAATCTTCACTGTAGAATCTATTGACCCACCATCAACTATCGTTATTTTTAGTTTTCCTTTAGGATAATCTTGTCTTAAAATCGGCTTTAGACAATCCTCCAGGGCCTTTTCTTCATTTAAGGTTGGGATTATTACATTTATGCTGGGATGCCTATTCATTTCATATCACTTTAGAGACATTTATGTCACTTTAATAACTTAATATCATTTTCCCAAGACTGCTGCCAATACATCATGGAGCTCAGTGAATATCTCCTTTAAATTGATTTTAATGTCCCAATTTGGATAGTGTGACCTCGCTTTGTTAATATTCGAAATCCACCATTTGTGGTCTGCCTCTCTTTCGGGCATAAAATCATAATCAATAGACCTTCCTGATATCTTCTCTATGAGCCCTATTGCCTCAAGAAGGGATATGGAGTTTTTTCTTGAACCACCTATGTTGTAAGCTTCCCCTGGCCTCGGTTCCTTGATGAATTCCAGGAACAGCTTAGCCAAGTCCCTTGCATGAATTACATCTCTTACCTGAAAACCACCGTATCCGAAAATGGTTAACTTCTCTCCTGTCAATGCTTTTTTCATGAAATAGGGTTCCCAGTTGTGCATCTCGACTGCCTTAGCCATATCTCCTGTTATACATCCCATTCTGAAGATACCTGTTTTAAGACCGTATAGGTGTGCATATTCTTGGGTATACAAATCTGATGCCACTTTCGATACACCGAACGGTGTGTGCATATTTTGGTCAATTCTCAAATTCTCATCAAACCCATCTTTTAATGCAGGATCAACTGGCTCGAACCTTTTCCCGATTTTTTTGTACGCATAATAGTTTGGCATTTCACCATATACCTTGTTTGTGGAGCAAAAAACGAATGGTGATTGTTTATTATGCTTCCTTAATGCTTCCAGTAAAAATAGCGTCCCGTAGGCATTTATCTGAAAATCCTGCATGGGTATTTCTATAGATCTTGGATGTGAAGGCTGAGCTGCTGTATGTATTACAGCATCAGTCTTTTTTACCAATTCTATTATTTTTTCATCCCTGATGTCAATTTTGTGGTGTTCTATATCGAAATCTTTAAGCAGAGATTTAATATTAGATTCTGTATCCCCCTCTTTCCCAAAGATATCCTTTCTCATATAGTTGTCAACACTTATTACTTTGTAACCTTCTTCGGAGAGAAGCCTGCAGCATTCAGAGCCGACCAACCCTGCACCACCAGTTACTAGAATTTTCATCCTATCACATAAAATATTTTTTTCGTTCGTTTTCAGCCTCAGCAAATCGTTCTTTTGTTTCCTGGGTTTCACTCCAATTCACGAATTGCTCCAAACCCTTTCTTAATTTCCATCTTGGTTTAAATTTTAAATCCCTTTCCAATTTGGATATATCTGCAAAATCGTGTCTGTTATCCCCATATCTGAATTCTTTTGTGATATCACAACCGATGTCTGAATCAAAAATCTCCAAGAGGTGTTCAGCCATTTCCAGAACACTCGTAGGTTGACCTGTTCCGATATTGTAGATTCCGCTGATATCTCTTTCAATCGCCAAAGAAATTAATTTTGTAACATCATCAATATATATATAATCTCTCAGTTGTTTACCATCTTCAAAAACAACTGGAGGTCTTTTATTTTTTATTCTATTAGAAAAGATAGCTATCACACCACTATAGGGGTTGTTCAAGCTTTGTCTGGGTCCATAAATACTGAAGCCGCGAAACACAAATGTTGGTATGTTCAAGGCGAAACTGTAATTCATGGCAAGCCTTTCTGTGTCATATTTTGATAGAGCGTAGATTGAAAGCGTATTAACTGGTTTATCTTCCTTTATACCAATCGGTTTTGTATATTCCTTACAGTTGGGACAATGAACTTCCCAGTCTCCCTTTTCTAGTTGTTCCTTTTCTCTAAGTGGGGGATAAATTATACCACAGTTTTTACATTTGTAAGTTCCTTCACCGTATACTGTCTTCGAGCCAGGAATGATAATTTTTTTTATTTTTTTCCTAATTTCAGGTTTATTGAGCAGTACCTCATACAAGTTTGTGGTTCCAATAGTATTTGACATGAGATACCTGCGAGGTTGGTACATACTCTGGCCAATACCAACTAATGAAGCGAGATGTATTACAATATCTACATCATTTAAAGACTTTTCCCACACACCTTCCTTTGTTATATCACCCCAGATATATTCTGCTTCATGATTGAGATGCTCTGGTTTTTTGTTTTTATGACTTTCAGGCTCAAAATTGTCAAGAACCCTTACCTTGAACCCTCTCTCTACCAGTAAATCGACGGTATGTGAACCGATGAATCCTGCCCCGCCGGTAACTAATATTTTCATTTCCAATCACCATTTATTCCTGTTTTCAATATAATCTTAAAAAACTTTCTTAATAATCTTAGATTGATCTCTTGAGAAACGTTTTCAGGGTACCAAACAGAGCAAAACCCCCCTTTCTTTGGTATACGCCACTCATTAATGAAAGGGTTTCTCTTGGCGATAACAAATAAGAAAACAACTTTCTTCTGTTAACCGCTCTTGAGAATTCCCTATACAGTTCATCCAACCTTTCATTCGAGAGATTTGGATATGAAATAACAGCGTTTTTTGCTCCATCATAATCTGACCAATCATATGTTATAAGATAATTATTTTCCTTGGCCCATTTAAAGAAAGGCGTTCCAGGATATGGAATCGCTATTGAAACTTGGGAAGAATCTGCATTCAGTTTTTTTGCAAATTCCATACTCTTTCTTATTGTCTGTTCTGTATCCCCTGGCAAACCTATGCAATATGTGGCATGACTTCTGATGCCGACTTCTCTGCACCACTTGACAACCTTTTCAACCATTTCCAGTTTTAGAGGCTTGCCGATTCTTTTTAGAATCTCTGTATCTGTTGAATCAACCCCGAATTTCATTCCTATACAGTTTGCATCACTCATTTTTTTCAAGACCTCGAAATCTACAAACATAGCATCCCCCATACATGTCCAGGGAACCTTTATACCCCTTTTTATGATTTCGTCACAAATTGCCATCACATATTTTTTGTTTATAACAAAGCTCTGGTCGTCAAAATAGAATTGTTTTGCATTGAATTTCTTGATGCAAAATTCCATCTCATCAACAACATCCTTTGGATCCCTCATCCTATGTACGGGAGAATTATACATCACATGCCGTTCAATACAGAAAATACAACTACATGGGCAACCCCTGCTAGATAATATCTGAATGCATGGTGAATAAAAGGAAAAATCCGGATACATATCGCCAGGGAAATCATCCCTGTCTGGATAAGGCAACATATTCAAATTCTTTATTAAAGGCCTCCTTTCATTAATAATGATTTTCTTACCACTTCTGTAGGCAAGTCCCTTTATCTTACTGACATTTCTTTTACCAATTAATGATGTAATCAGTTCCTTGGCAGTTAACTCATATTCACCAATTAAAAGATAATCAACGTGGGGATTCTCTGCTAATAACTCTTTTGGATATGCTGTAGCAAATTGTCCTGAAACGATAATTTTTGCATTAGTAAGTTCTTTTATGGATTTTAACAACCCCAAGTCATCTTTTATAGCTATCGTAGCCAACTCGACAAGAAGAATATCTGGGCTTTCTTCTTGAACGTGTGCAGTAAATTGTTCTGTATCCATATCTCTAGCAACGCCATCTATTGCCTTAACTTGGGCCTCAGTATCCCTTTTCAATAATGAAGATGTATAAGCCAGCCAAAATGGAAATGGATAATAATCTACTGATTTCGAATGGCCTATTGTCATTGGCCATCTAGAACCAGCTTTAACAAGATGAGATATCTTACCGTCTTCCTTTTTTATACCAGGTAGGTTAGCGATCAGCATTTTCATACTTCATCATCTTAGATTGTTTTATATAAATCCGCTTCCCTTTCCATTATCCTTTCCCAATTGAATTCTTTTTCGACTAATTTTCTGCCGTTTCTTCCCATGACTCTTGATTGTTCTTTATTTTCTAGAATGCTGATAATAGCATCAGCAAGCTCTTTTTCATTTTCTGGCTCGACTATTAAGCCATTATCTCTGTCCTTAACGATCCTTGAAAGGGCCTTTAGCCTGGAGATTATAACGGGTTTGCCAACACCCCAGTATTCAAATAGTTTAAATGATAAATAACAGTTGTGGTTTAAGGTTGCCCTTAGGGGCATCATACCCACGTCAGATGCTGCAATGTACTTCGGGACTTCTTTATGCGGTATCCATCCAGTGAATATTATATTTTTTTCCAAAACATCATCACCCTTTACCCCTTTCACTATTTTATTATAATAATCACCGCCCCCTCCTATAATGAATAATTTCACTTCTGGTTTTTCCCTAACAACATTTTTAAATGCCCCAATTAGTACATCTATCCCGTCTGGTGGTTTAATATCACCATGGAAAATTAATACGGGATTATCCTCGATGTTGTATCTTTTTCTAATGATTCTCCCATCAACTTCCGGGTTAAACATTCTATGATCAACACCATCAGGCACTATACAGATTTTTTTCTTTGAGATACCCGTTTTGACTAATATTTTAGATGTTTCTTCACTGACAACTATAACCTTTGTAGCCGATTTTAAGATATAGTTTTCGATTTTCCTAAAAAACGGAACTAGTAATGGTGAATCATCTTTAGCTATATCAGAATAAAAATCAGTTAAATCGATGAATACACGTGCCCTGATAAGTTTTCCGCTTATTACTGCAGCAAGTCCGGCTAAGGGATTCCATGCGTGTATAACATCTATTTTATTCTTTGAATTAAGCAAGATTACAGATATTATCGAGAAGACCAGATGAATGAACCTTACAAACATCCTCATCCTTGAATACAGGTATCTGGCAAATCCAGGGTACTGATATATAATTATACCAGAATGCTTTTTGCATGTCCTGCTATACGGCGATGTGCTTGGAGTTATCATAAAGACCTTGTGGTCGCGCTTTGCAAGAGAGAGACCAAGGTTATATAATCTAATATTGGCCCGTGAGACTGGGGGGACTGGCGTTTCAACAACTAGACCGACGTTCATCTGCTCACTCCTTATATCTTACTTTGTTTCACATCCTTCGAAATTTATACGTATGTATTCTGTAGAAAATAGAAAATGTGTCTAAAAATATCTTGAATATGTCATCACTCCTTATTTTACCGAATCTGAACTTGAAATCTAACAATATAGGCGCTTCAACAATCCTGTATCCATAACGGTTCGCTATCACCATCAGCTCCAGGTCAAACGCGTATCTTTCGACCTCCATGACAGGGAGGGCCCTCTCCAGGATCTCCCTTTTCATTAGTTTAAGCCCGACCTGGGTGTCCTTCACCGAGAGATTGAACAGCATCTTGATTACCAGCCTGTAGGCGAGGCTGAGCATCTTCCTGCTCCACGGATAGGTCACCCTTGAGCGGGGATGTCTCTTGGAACCCACGACCATGTCTGCTCTGTATTTCTTCATGTATTCAATGAATAGCGGAATCTGAACGGGGTGCAGATCCATGTCCGCGTCAATGAATGTTATCAGCCTGCCCCTGGATGACTGAAACCCCCTTTTTATGGCGTGGCCCTTTCCCGTGTTCTTTTCATACCGAAGGCATTTTACATCCCCCAGCTTCTTGGAGCGCAACGCCTCCTGGTAGGTATTGTCGCTGCTGCCGTCATCCACCACTATGACCTCAAAACCAATACCGTGCTGATTTAATATCTTAACGGTCTCCCTGATTGTGTTCATTATCCTCGGCCCCTCGTTGTATGCGGGAACGATTACAGAGATATCCTCCACCATGCGGGACATTCTACCACTATTAGATGTTTCAGATAAGATTAAAATAGCTTGGTATCCCTTGTTTATGGCTTTGACCTAAGCATATAGATTGCCAGAGAGGCCAGAAGGCCTGCCATGGTATAGAATATCACCCACACGAACTCCATCATGGTGGAATGGAAAAGGAACAGCAGCGGTATCTCGGCCAGGGCGAATGCAAGAAGGATGTAGGCAAAGCCCATCCTGCTCACAGACATGTTGTAGAAGGCAATGACATTGGAGACAGCCAGAAGGCTCATGGCCATCACGAGCAGGCCTATAAGCATTGCTGATTCAGAGTAGCCGCTTCCAAAGAAAAACACCACAATGAAATCAGGCATTGCAAGATAGGACGATACCAGCAGGGTCAGAAGCAGTATCATGTAAAAGAGGCCCTTCTTCAGGAGGGGGCGGGCGTTGCTCTTTGCGCTGTGCATCTCCACGGCCTTGGGGAACATCACTGTTGTTATTATGCCTGAAAGGAAATAGGCAATCTTTGCCAGGACGGATGCAGCGACGTAATATCCTGCCTGCGCTGCTGTAAAGAAGTGCTTTGCCAGTATTACATCGATGTTTGTAATCAGGATAAAGCCAGTGAAAACCAGGAGGGTGTTCCAGTAGTATCTGTATATTGCAGGTACATCGATATCCCTGCTCACCTTCTGTTTCAGTACACCCCTCAGGGGCAGGAAGGTCACCAGAACGACCGATGCTGTGGAGACAGAAAAGGCCAGGGCAGCGCCGTTCAGGCCGAATCCCCATGAAACCAGGAACACGCCAACAACCAGCCTGAGAAGGAAAACAAGCGACTGGTTGAGACCGAGCTGCTTGAAGTTCTGGAGTCCCTGGAGCACCCCGAAATTGACGGGAATGACAAAGCTGAAGATGATGCTTATCCCTATCAGTATTATGGGAATAGCAGACGGGATATTCAGAAACCCTGCGACAACCGGGCTTAATGCGATAAGCGGAACAAACACAAGAAACCCATAGATGAAGAGCTTTCTGAAGGACCTGAGAAAGAGCCCCTTTATCTTGCCGAACTCCCCCTGCGTCTTCAGTTTTGACGTAAACTTTGCAATCACAATCTGCACTGCCCCAAGGGGTATTGTGGCAATGCCGAGTATGGCTATAAGGGAGCCAAGGATTCCGTAATCCTCAGGGCCAAGCACCCTTCCCATATAGGCATGGAACAGGTAGCCTGATATGTATCCTATAATCGAGAAAAGGAAGATAATGCTTCCATGCATTAGAAAGCTGTCTTTGAATACCATCTGGTGCACCTACACGAACCTCTTTATTATCCTTCTCAGAATCCCTATCCTTATCCCTAATTTCCTTTCCATGTATTTTAAAATCTCTATATCCTCCTTCCCGAAGCTTCTCATAACCAGAAGCAGCGAGAGATACATGGTGATAAAGGCCGCAAAGAGGACAGCCATGATGTGAACAGGGAATTCTGCAAAAAGCATCCTAGAAAAATAATTGACAATGACCAGCGAGAGCAGGCCGCTGACCAGGGACTTCACTATATTCTTGTCCAGGGGCATGACCCTGACAAAATAATATGAGGCCGCTATCAGGAGAAAGAACCTTATCGAATTGCTGATAACCACAGAGGCTGCGGCCCCCTCTATCCCGTATACCGGGATAAGCAACAGACTGAATGCAACGCTAAAGAGCAATGCAACGGCAGTGACATAGAAGACGCTCCTGGTCTTCTTGACAGAATTGAGAAGCAGGAACGGGATTGTGCTGATGCTGAAGAAGAGATAACCCGCGCCCAGCATGACAAGGGCAGTGTTTCCGGAGATGAATTCCAGGCCAAAGAATATCTTTATAATCTGTTTGGAGAAGAATATCATCATCAGCAGCGCAGGGAAGTTCACAAAGAAGGCCCACCTAGTGACGGTCTTATACATGTTATTGAAGCT
>Ga0315548_1002926_pt1 | contig 13069 bp, 10 predicted proteins | sample SalMarSW160110MG_2_FD_202540 | JGI IMG/M metagenome (GOLD analysis project Ga0315548, IMG submission 202540) | Salt marsh sediment microbial communities from the Plum Island Ecosystem LTER, Massachusetts, United States - Salt Marsh Sediment SW1601-110 ... | reverse complement strand
TTTTCTGAATCCTTTTTTCCCGGCACTATATTGTTTTGTTCTTGATGTATCGGTCTCGAAAGTTCCGGCTCGTCGACAAAATCAACTTGGTACTGTTTACCACTAACTTGAAAATCATCAAAAACGAGTTTCTTCATTCGAATATTAGACTCCTCTGATGTGAGAGAATGTTGATCCTCATCTGCTTCCTGGATAAAAAAACCTCTTCGTTTAGCTACTCTAACAATCACATAAGCGATCAATACAGCAGATAACAATAAGAGTAATATCTTCATCAATGTAGCTGAGAGAACAAGTCCCCCTAAAAATGAAACGACGCCCACCACTACAACCAATTCCTCTGCTAGCGTTAACGCATGCATCCAGGAAAAGAATGTATTGAACTTCCGGGCGTCAGTCATTGAGTCTCGAGAGTCTTATAGTTGCCCTCAAATTTCATTAAATTTACCTGTTTTGTGCCGAAAAGTCAACAAATCATATTGATATTAATTATTTCTAACCTTAATCCGCAAGCCGAATGCTTTTTTGGCATTACATTCGCCAATTGCTTGCGGCAGTATTTTTTTTTACATACCTTTTTTCCATTGAATCACTTTTCCTTCATATTCTTTTAGTTGGAAATGCCTATGAAAGCTGTCATCATGGCTGGCGGATTCGGTACACGCCTCCGGCCTCTCACCATCAACATCCCAAAACCGATGGTTCCAATGGCAAATAAGCCCATTATGGAGCACATAGTAGAATTGCTGAAAACGCACAATATGAAAGATATTGTTTCCACACTTTTCTATCAGCCGGATGCAATCACAAGCCATTTTGGGGACGGCAGCAGCTTCGGAATTAATATGCAGTACCGCAAAGCAGAAGCAGATTACGGAACGGCAGGAAGTGTCCGTAATGCAAAAGACTTCTTAAACGAGCGTTTTTTAATAATTAGCGGAGATGTTCTTACCAATTTCGATTTAACGGCTGCAATCCGCTTTCACAAAGAAAAAAAAGCAAAAGCCACTTTATTGCTTACACGAGTTGCCAATCCGCTGCAATACGGAGTTGTTTTAACGAAAGAGGACGGGAAAATAGCGCGTTTTCTTGAAAAACCTTCATGGGGAGAAGTATTCAGCGACACGATAAATACAGGAATTTATATAATAGAACCCGAAGTATTGGATCTTATTCCGGAAAAACAAGAATTCGATTTCGGTAAGAACCTTTTCCCGATTCTCCTGAAACAAGACCTTGGCCTTTACGGTTATATCGCCAAAGGGTACTGGAAAGATATTGGCAGTTTAAATGAATACCAGGATGCACATATGGATGTACTGCGAGGCAATGTAAAACTGCATATCGAAGGAACAAAGAAGAATAATCTTATCATTGGCGAAGGTACAACCGTTGAAGCTGACCCGCGTCATCTCACAGGAACAAGTATAATTGGAAAGAATTGCCGGATACACAATGGAGCAGTTATCAGCAATTCTGTTATCGGAGACGATTGTGAAATCTTTCCCGGCGGAATCATTCGCAATTCAATCATTTGGAATAAATCGAAAGTCGGCATTCGATCCGAAATATCGTTAGACGTCATCGGAGCCAGATGCATAATTAGTGATGATGTCTCTGTTCATGAGAATGTTTTCGTCGGCGATTCTTGCTTAATAGGAAAACGGAGCAACCTGCTCTCAAACATTAAAATCTGGCCTAACAAAAACATCGAGGACGGTTCTATCGTAACACGTAGTCTGGTATGGGAGGACAAGTGGTTACGGGAATTATTCACAGACGCCCGCGTAACCGGTCTTTCCAATGTTGAAATCAGTCCCGAATTCGGTGCTAAATTGGGAGCTACATTTGGAGCGCTTGTTGGAGCAGGTTCTACTGTTGTCACAAGTCGTGATTCGGATAATGTATCCCGAATGATAAGCCGTTCAATCATGTCCGGCCTTATGTCAGCCGGAATTCATTGTATAGATTTACGCACAACCTCGATTCCAATCGTACGGCATGAATTACGTACCGGTAAGGAACGCGGCGGTATTCACGTTCGCAAGTCTCCGTTCGATAGAAGCAGTACCGACATTATTTTTTTCGATCAGCGGGGTAAAGACCTGCCGTCGAGCAAAACAAAATCCATGGAGCGTTTGTTTTTCGGTGAGGATTTCAATCGCGCACATTACAGCCAGGTTGGCTCAATCTCATTCCCTGAACGAACAACGGAAAGTTACATCCAGCGATTTTTGGAGACGGTCAATACCGATGCTATTCAATCGTCAGGTTTGAAGTTAGTGATTGATTATTCGAACGGAATCGCTTCCACCATCTTCCCGAACATTCTTGGGAACATGAATGTTCAAGTGGTTGCTCTTAATGCATATCTCGACAGCCGAAAAATTATACGGACAAAAGATGAATTCGACGAATCATTGCGTCAATTGGCTTATGTTGTTACTTCATTAAAATATGATATCGGATGCATGTTTGATGCCGGGGCAGAAAAAATTTTCATTGTTGATGAAAACGGTAATATTATCGACAATGACCGTCTGCTTACGCTGATGCTGAAATTCCTGGTGCTCGCTAAAAACGACGTTGCCAAGTTCGCCGTACCAATTTCTGCAAGCGGGGAAATTGATATCATTGCAAAAGAATTTCGTCTGGAAGTTGTTAAAACACGCGACAGCCACCTTGCACTTATGGACGCCGCAACGGACAAACAGATCAAGTTCGTCGGCGGAACAAAGGGAGGTTTTATTTTCAACGAATTTCTCTTCGCTTCCGATGGCATGTATTCAATTTCTAAACTGCTGGAATGCGGCGCCAAAACAAAAAAACGAATCGGTCAGCTCAACAAAGAAACAGCGCGACTCCATTTCGTTAAGAAAAATATATCCTGCCCATGGCATACGAAGGGACGAATATTGCGTAAGCTTACGGAACAGTCGGAACAAATCCGTCGCGATATGATCGAAGGAATTAAGCTTTATCCTTCCAATCTCGGCAAGCATACTTCGGTTTTATTGACACCAGACCGTGCGCGGCCTATGTTTCATATCAACGCAGAATCCGGCGATGCGGCTGTAGCCGAACGTCTTGCAAATGATTATGAAATCCTTATTCGGAAGTGGATTGAAAGTGGACAACAGGAGGATTTATAATTTAATTTGTATTTTGTTAGAAATTCTGCAATCTTTAATAGTTCACTTCAAATCAGAAGTGAACCGCTGCATTCTTTATGCAACTGTGGCAATTTGGAGACTTGAATGAAAATTACTGATATATTAAATGAATCGGTTGTACGAACTAATCTTCCCGGTACAACAAAGGAAGAAGTAATTAATGGAATGATTGAACTCGCCGGCACTCAGAAACAGGTTACAGACAAAGAGCGTATGCGGACTACGATTTTTGAACGGGAAAAAATCATGTCAACCGGAGTCGGATCGGGATTTGCAATTCCGCATGGTAAAACAGACGCAGTAAGCGATATCGTTGCGGCGTTTGCCGTTACAGCACAACCTATTGATTATCAATCATTAGACGATCAGCCGGTGCGTTTGATGTTTCTCCTTGTGGGGCGTGATAATATGGTCGGCCCGCATATCAAACTTCTGAGCCGCATTTCCCGTCTGATGAATAAAGAAGAGTTTCGTAAACAACTCCTCGAAGCTGAAACACCCAAAGATATTCTCGAGATTTTTCGGCAGGAAGAAGCGGCTATTACTGAGGGATAGCTTCGCCGGCGTGTATACATTTCATATCAATACCCTGCTCATGAAAAGTTATTAAAAACTGCAGGAAGGGCTGCATATTTTGAAATTCCGCTCAATAAAAGGCACAAAAGATATTCTTCCTGATGAAATCACCGGCTGGCAGCAGGTGGAATCAATCGTCCGCCGAGTGATGCACGACTTCAACTACAGGGAAATCCGAACTCCTGAATTCGAACAAACCGGTTTATTCGCTCGCAGTATAGGCGAACTCACTGATATTGTCAGTAAAGAAATGTATACCTTTCTCGACCGAAGTGAAGACAGCCTCACACTTCGCCCGGAAGGAACTGCAGCAGTATTGCGCGCTTATATTCAGAATAATCTTGGTGAACAATCGCCGCTGACAAAACTATACTATATCGGCCCGATGTTCAGGCAGGAGCGCCCGCAGGCGGGACGTTTACGGCAATTCCACCAGTTCGGCGCAGAAGCGCTTGGCGCATCTTCGCAGCTGCTGGATGTCGAAATGATGATACTGCCGCTGGAAATCTACAAACAGCTCGGTATAGACCGCTTTTCTCTGAAGATCAATTCGGTTGGCTGCAAAAAATGCCGCCCTGCATATAAGAAGCTTTTACAAACCGAACTCCGAAAAGTATCATCCCGGCTTTCACCGGACAGTCAGGCACGAATAGAACAAAATCCGCTTCGTGTACTCGATTCAAAAGATGAAAAAGACCGCGATCTGACAGCCAACATGCCGTTAATGCGCGAACATCTGTGCGATGAATGCGCTTTACACTTCGCATCCGTTCAATCGCTGCTCAAATCACTCTCTGTCACTTATGAAGTGGACGGACGGCTCGTCCGCGGATTGGATTATTATACAAAGACCGCTTTCGAAATCACGAGTACTGCACTTGGCTCGCAGGATGCTCTCGCGGGCGGAGGCAGATATGATTTGCTTGTCGAAGAGCTTGGCGGTAAATCCACGCCCGGAGTCGGATTCGCTGCAGGAATTGAACGGCTCTTGATGGTACTCTCTAAACTCGGAAAGAATGAACTAAAACAGCCCGCTCCGATTCTCTACTTCGTCGGATTAGATGAACAGGCCCGAACATGGACATTTTTAAAAGCAAGTGAACTGCGCCGAAAAGGAATCTGCGTTGAGGTTGACTATCTTGGACGAAGTGTAAAGTCCCAGATGAGAGATGCGAATCGGCAATTAGCAAATTATGTGATTGTAGTCGGCGAGCAAGAGCTGAAAACTAAATCTGCAAAATTGAAGAACATGCGCACCGGCGAGGAAACAACGATCTCATTAGATGAGATCAAAATCCCTTCCTAAAATGGCAAGCAAGAAAAAGCGGGATCCGGACTATACGCTGAACATTTTTCATCGTTATAATGAAAAGACTAAGCGTAATGCAATAGTATTTCTCGTTCAGACAACAAGAATTTTTGTTAACTTCCGTTATGAAATTTTATTAGAGAATGAAATCGTTGATAAAGAGATACGTCTCCGCATCAAAGGACTTCATGTCCCTGAATTATTGATGCCGCAGACTGGTCCGGCACAAGGACGGTATGATTTTGAACAACTTGAAGGCACTTATCACCTAATTGTGATAAAACAGGATAACACTATTAGTAAATTCTCGGTGCAGATTTCAACGGAATCCATCGATATCACAGAAAAACCAAGGACTTCATTTATTACGGTTTCCAACGAACCGGTAAATCTTGCGTAATTAATACTAAATGATTCAAAGATAGAATATTTACTTTTAAATTGATGCTATTATGTGTCCACGACTTATCCATATCTGCCCTTTTACTGTTTATGATTACGGATTAATGCTTGCTCTTGGATTTATTATCGGGAGTTATATTTCCGTCTGTGATTATTGCACTGGGACTTTACGGCTGGCGGAAATTCACAAAGCCGGCTCAAGTATTAAAGGCGAAACAAAATGGATAATCTAATCATCGGCAGGCAGCCGGTTCTGGAAGCGCTAAAATCGCACCAACCGATTGAACAAATTTTAATTTTACACGGCACATCCGGCAGTCATATCGATCGGATAAAACAGCTTGCACGGAAGCTTGCCGTTCATGTAAAAGAAACAGACAAAAATAAATTTGCCGAACTCGCCGGCAGCACTCAGGCACAGGGCGTTATTGCAATAATCGATTCATACCGATACGTTGAAGTAGAAGAAATTCTTGCTGTTGCTCAGAGAAAAAAAGAACCGCCGTTCATCCTTATCCTCGATGAAATTGAAGATCCGCATAATTTAGGTGCACTGATTCGTTCAGCTGAATGTGCCGGCGTGCATGGAGTTATCATCCCGCTGCATAACGCTGCATCCGTAAATTCTACCGTTGTCAAAACTTCAGCGGGAGCTACGGCGCACCTTCCGATTGCACGTGTTATAAATATCGGACAGACTCTTGACGAGTTGAAGAAAGCCGGAGTATGGATTGTAGGGACAGAAATGGAAAGCGACAAACTTTACTATGAGCACAACTATGGCGGTGCGCTTGCCATTGTTATCGGGAATGAAGGAAAAGGTATACGCAGATTAGTCAAAGAAAAATGCGACTTTCTTGTTAAGATACCGATGCATGGAAAAATTGAATCGTTGAATGCTTCTGTGGCGGGTGCGTTGGCAATGTTTGAAGCAGCAAAGGGAAGATGAGAACCTTGACAAGGTTTATTATTCTTCTTCTCCTTCCTTCATCAATCCGTAGCGTTTCATTTTGGTATAAAGATGACTGCGCTGCATTTCCATTGCATCTGCGGCTTTGGTAATATTCCACTTGTGAATCTCAAGCTGTTTTTTAATATATGCCGCTTCTGCGCGTTCTTTAAAATCCTGAAACGTTCCGCTGATCTCGAGCGATTCGGTTTCCCCTCCTTTCGCAGAACCTCCGAACGCATTCAGCACTGAAATATCAATCGAAGTGCCGGGCGAAAGAATCACAAGACGCTCAATTGCATTCCGCAGCTCTCTTACATTACCAGGCCAGTCTTTTTGTGTAAGAACATTGAGCGCTTCTTTAGAAATAGTTTTTTTTGCAATACCGTTTCTCGAGCATACATCATCGATAAACGAATTTACGAGCACGGGAATATCATCACGATGCTCGCGAAGAGCGGGAGCATGGATTGGAATAACATTCAAACGATGGAAAAGATCATTTCGGAAATTTCCTTTCTCAATTTCCTTCTGAATATTTTTATTCGTTGCAGCAAGTACACGGACATCAACAGGAATAAGTTTATTGCCCCCCACACGCTCCACTTTCCCTTCTTCCAGAGCGCGCAGTACTTTCGCCTGGGCCTGCAGGCTCATATCGCCGATTTCATCCAGAAATAATGTTCCTCCGTCGGCTTGTTCAAATTTTCCAATGCGCTGTACTGTCGCGCCTGTGAATGAGCCTTTCTCGTGTCCAAATAACTCCGATTCGATCAACTCCGCAGGAATCGCCGCGCAGTTCACTTCAACAAACGGTTTTACAGCACGTTTGCTTTCGCGGTGAACGGCACGGGCAATCAGTTCTTTTCCTGTACCGTTATCACCTGTTATAAGCACACGTGCATCGGTAGGCGCCACCCGATGAATAACTTCAAGAATTTCTTTGATCTTTTCGCTTTTACCGAGAATACACCGTTTTCCTTCCACATGCTCCTGAAGTTTCTCATACTCTTCTGTAAGCTTTGCCTGTTGCAGTGCATTGCGGACGGTTACAAGAAGTTTATCCCTGTCAAGAGGCTTGGAGAGAAAATCAAACGCACCGAGTTTTGTAGCCTCTACGGCTGTTTCAATGGTTCCGTGACCGGAGATCATCACGACCGGCAGTTTTTCATTCTTCTTTCGAATTTTTGTCAGTACTTCAATACCATCCATGCCGGACATTTTTACATCCAGCAAGACTACATCAACAGGAAAGCGGTCGAGGCATTGCAATCCCTTTTCACCGTTCTCGGCAAATTCAACTTCATAATGCTCGTATTCAAGAATCATTTTAAGCGAATCGCGTACGGATTTGTCATCATCAATAACAAGAATAGTTTTCATAGAAATTATCTTCTATCAAATATCGATGCTTAATATTGTGATTTATATCTATTTACGGTCTTCATATCGAAAAGTCAAGTAGTCGGAAGGCAGCAGGTTAGTTACAATTAACAGATCTTCGCCGAATCTTTCTCCCTGCCTGTTGGCGCGCTTATCGCGCGGATCTTCAGAACCTCCGACAATGATCGTTTCTTCTCCCAATTCAATCAAGTTGCCTGCTATTCGAGTGAATTCCGGGGCTTCGGATACATAAGAAAGATAAGCGGATCCGAAAAAATGCTGAAGTTTATCCCGGTCTCCTTCAAGAGCAGCCGGTGAATCCGAGTAGATATGAGTTGGAAGATGCTTAACACGGGCGGTAAATATACTGTCCTTTTCGAATGTAAGCGGAACTCTCAGAAAACTGAAAACCGGCATTTTAACATCGACATTCCTGTGTTCTAATACGGCCATCAAGGAAAGAAAAAGCGCTCTGGCCATGTTGTGATCCGCTATCTTAAGCGATTTCAAATAGATGGCATCAAGAGCACGTATATCGCCGTATCGATCCCGTAAAATCTGAAACCGTTCATCGATTATATATTGGCGGATATACTTTATGTCAGTTACTATTTTAGGTGTAAAGATTTCTGTAAGAAATGTTACGATGGAAAAATCTTCGCTATTTTCTTCATCGAAATCCCACGAGGTTACATCAGCATAATTAGAATCGATATGCTTCGCATGTATATTGGAGAAAAGCAGCAATAAAAAGCATATGCATATACAACTGCATTTCAATTTATATTTTCCACTCTTCAATAAAATATTATATCCAATAGGATAGCCGCAATTAGAAGTGTTTGACGGGACAGAGGTTCCATGTGTTTTCACTTTCCCTGCGGCTGTTTAAAATGGACAATGAGTTCTTGTGCGACATCATACGGTGTAAGAGACCGTGAAAATACTTTTTCAATCTGCTGTGTTAGAAAAGCAGTACGTTCGGGAATCCAAAAATCAAAATGCAGCTGCTCATTTATTATTTCTTGTATACGCTGTTTTAACTGCTTTTTACGCCTTTCAACAAATGCATTGGATGTTTGGAGATAACTGCGGTGCTGATCGATCATCGCAGCTGCTTCAGTAATACCTTTGCCTTCATGGGCATGTGTCTTCACAATACGTACCTGCCAATCTTGTCCGCTGTGCGGACGAAGTCCAAGTACAAACTCGATGGAAGCCGACGCCTGATCAGCGCCAGGGCGATCAGCCTTATTCATTACAAATAGATCGGCAATCTCCATCAATCCTGCTTTCATTGCCTGAATACCGTCACCGGATTCAGGGACCAGTACTACAACAGTTGTGTCGACGGCACGCAAAATATCAAGCTCCGATTGGCCCACACCAACAGTCTCCATTAGTATTATATTATACCCCGCGGCATCAAGAATATCAGCCGCTTCTCTCGCTTTCCTGCTTAGACCGCCGAGACTTCCCCGGGACGCCATACTTCGTATGAACACGCCTTCATCTAATTCAACATCGGACATACGGACACGATCACCCAAGAGTGCCCCGCCTGTAAACGGACTTGTAGGATCAACGGCAATAATGCCTACTTTACATTTTTGTGTCCTGTAATGTTTCGCGAGTCTATTTGTCAGCGTACTTTTTCCTACGCCGGGCGGGCCGGTAATGCCTATTCGATATGCATTTCCGGTTCTGGGAAAAAGAGCGCGCAAAATATCGGTAGATTCTTTTACATTATTCTCAACTAACGAGATTGCTTGTGCAACAGCGCGTGTATCACCGTGTAAGATACGATCAACCATGATTTAGGTTGAAAATCAATCCGGTTTGGAAAATTTTCTCTTGAAGTATTCTGCCGTCAAACGCAAACCTTTTTCTAACTGGACAGTCGGACGCCAGCCGAGTTCTCGTTCAATTTTCTTAAAGCTGATAACACTGCGCTGCTGCTCGCCTGCTTTTGCCGGAGCATGCTGTTCAGGACAGGACGGATTAAGATGATTTCGCAGCTCGTAAAACAGTTTGTTTACATCGCTTTCTATACCTGTACCGACGTTATATATAGCAGAACTGCCGTGCTTCAGTGCCGACAGATTTGCTTTCACAACATCCTCAACGTAAGTATAATCGCGCGTTTGTTTTCCATCGCCATTGATGAAAGGTTTTTCACCTCTCAGCATTTTATTGCAGAAAATCGCGACAACACCGGCTTCACCGTGAGGATTCTGGCGCGGGCCGTATACATTGGCATAGCGAAGAACAACATGATCGATATTGTAAACAGCTTTGTAATAAAACAAATATTTTTCAGTGCAAAGTTTTGTAATGCCGTATGGAGAAAGCGGACGCACAGGATGTTCTTCATCCGCCGGAAAATAATCCTGCTCACCATAAATTGCACCTCCGGTGGAAGAGAAAATAATTTTCTTAACTTGATGCTTTCGTGCACATTCAAAAAGATTAAGTCCGCCTATTACGTTCACAGAAGCATCGAACTTTGGATCGGCAACCGATTTCCGCACATCCATTTGCGCTGCCAAATGATTCACAATATTAATCTTTTCTTTCAGAAACACATCTTCCAATTTTTCGCTTCGGATATCAAGCTGATAGAAACGAGCCTTCGGATTGACGTTTTCTAAAAATCCTCCCGATAAATCATCAACAATAACAACACTATGTCCCTCGGCAATGTATGCATCCGCAACGTGCGATGCAATAAACCCGGCTCCGCCTGTAATTAGAATATTCAAAGAGTCTCCTTATTGTGGGATATTTTTCGCTGTATGTAAATACTTGAGAGCTTTTTTGCCGATATCGCTGCGATAATAGGCGCCGTCGAATGTTATTTTCCCTACAGCATTGTACGCATTTCGAATCGTTTGATTCAGCTCGCCATTGAAACCAATCGCTGTTACACCAAGAACACGCCCGCCGGAAGTCACAATTACACCGGCGTCTTTTCGCGTACCTGCATGAAACACCACAATTCCATCTTCCATCTTGTTGTTTTCAAGTCCAAAAATTTGCTTGCCGAACTGATATTTATCCGGATATCCTTGCGAAGCCATAACGACACATACGGCTGTTGCTTGATGTAATTTTACTTTCGAAGGATCGAGCCTGTGTTCTGCGATTGAAAGAAATATTTCTGCCAAATCTCCATCGATAAGGGGAACAACAACCTGTGTTTCCGGATCGCCGAAACGGCAGTTATATTCTAGTACTTTTATCCCATCGGCTGTTATCATCAATCCGATATACAAGCAACCTCGATAGGGAAATCCTTCCTGCTTCATGCCATTGAGCGTCGGATAAATAACCTTACGTATGACCTGTTGGAGGATATCTTCTGTTACAATTGGAGCGGGAGCATATGCTCCCATGCCTCCGGTATTCTTACCAAGATCACCATCCAGAATACGTTTGTGGTCTTGTGCAGACGATAACGTGGCGAACCGTTCGCCGTCTGTCAGAACAAAAATGGAAGCTTCTTCACCGACCAGAAATTCTTCTATAACAATTCTATTACCTGCATCATCAAAAGTCTTTTGCAGAACAATTTCATCCAATGCAATGAGTGCTTCCTGACGACTCTTACAGATAATAACACCTTTGCCAGCCGCAAGGCCGTCTGCCTTCAATACCATCGGCGGATCAATGGTGCTTATATATTTTTTTGCCGCATCGTATTCAGCCGACGTAAAGTTGCGGTACCTGGCGGTTGGAATATGATATCGCATCATAAAATCTTTGGAGAAAACCTTACTTCCTTCCAATTGGGCGGCAGATTTACTTGGACCGAAGACTTTTAATCCGTTCTCTTCGAAAGCGTCAACGAGTCCCTCAACGAGAGGCTGTTCAGAGCCTACAACCGTCAGATCAATCTTTTTTCCCTTTGCAAATTTCAATAAGCCTTTTATATCTGTAGGTTTTAATTGTACAAGCGTAGCAAACTGTTCAATACCGGCATTACCGGGAACGCAAAAAATGGTTTTGACCCTTGGGCTTTGATGAAGCTTCCATATGAGAGCATGTTCTCTTCCGCCTGAACCGATTACAAGGATATTCATATAGATTGCTCCTTCACAGTGACAATACCTGCACGATCAAAATCCATTAATGACTCGAATTGTTTTGCTAATTCACCGGTCAGTGCAAGCCGGTCAAATTTTGATGAAAAGGAATTTGGAATTCGTTCCAATTTTTTATGTTCGAATCTATCGAACTGTTCAAGAATAGCAAGTTCATGTGCAGCAATATCTTTCAACGGAACGCATATCGCTGCATTACATTCACGTATAAGCTGCTTGGTATATCCCTCGACTAAAGATGCTATCATAGGTTTACGTGTTCCAAAATATTCGTACAGTTTGCCCGGTGTTTGGAAATCATTATCTATTACAAACCAGAGCACATCGGATTCGGAAAGAAATTTCACGCAATCGCGGTGCGGAAGATACCCGAGAAAATTTACAGTATCCTGTAAATTTAAATGCTTGATGAGCCGCTTATCTTCTTCACGCGTATTACCGATCAGGTTTACCTCGATACATCCCCGAATTCTCGGATTTGCTCGTAAAATGTTTGCGAGTGCTTGGCAAAATACTCCAGGACTTCTATTGGCGTAAAATGTGCCTGCATGTGCAATCTTCATTCGCACCGGTTTATTCCGTCTCTCATTAACTGTTGATGGTAAATCTTCGGAATCAAATCCTTGCGATATAATAGTAATTTCATTGTAATTAATAAACGGATGCCGGCGAAGAATACACTCTTTTACACGACGATGCGTTACAATAACACGATCGGCTGCTTTTAATACTTTCTTTTCCAAATGCTTGTGCCATAACCGATGTAATGGCGTGGGATAATATTTAAATGGATATTCCAGCCAAGCGTCGCGATAATCCACAACAAGGGGAATTTCGAACTTGCTTTTCAATTCGACACCTATTAAAAAATCCGTTTGAGGCGGTGCAGTAGCAAAAATCAGATTGAAATGCTCCTGCTTCAGTAAATTAGAGGCTGCTTTTAAAGCGGTTTTTTTCCATCCTATTTTAGTATCAGGAATGAAAAACAAATCACCGAAGAACTGCAGTATCTTTCGCACTCTTTCAGACGGCATTTTGACGATTCCCCGCTTCTTGAAAAAGTGATTTACATCGTATGAATCCGTACGGACAATATTCACACCGGCTTCTTCTGCTTCTTTCAGCAACGTGTCATCAAACGCATAATACCCTGCCGGTTCAACTGTAATTACGG
>Ga0315548_1002923_pt1 | contig 13077 bp, 12 predicted proteins | sample SalMarSW160110MG_2_FD_202540 | JGI IMG/M metagenome (GOLD analysis project Ga0315548, IMG submission 202540) | Salt marsh sediment microbial communities from the Plum Island Ecosystem LTER, Massachusetts, United States - Salt Marsh Sediment SW1601-110 ... | reverse complement strand
ATGAACCGGATAGGCTGCTGACGGTCATTCTCGACGGAGAGAATGCATGGGAATGGTATAAGTATGATAATGATGGGAAGAATTTCCAAAATGCACTCTATCGGAAACTTACAGATTTGTTCGAAACACGCCAGGTAATTACAACAACTGTTACCGAATACATCAGCGGAAATCCTCATCGTATGATACCGGCGCATCCGGTAGAGACTCTTAATAGGATTGAATGGCTGTGGCCTGGTTCATGGATTAATGCAAATTATGACACCTGGATAGGCCAGTCTGAAAAGAATAAAGCATGGGAATATCTTTCTATTGCAAGAAATGATTTGGAAAATTCAGGACTTCGACCGCCTGATCCAAAACGGCTGCCACCTAAAGAAAAAACAAAAGCCTGGTATGCTTACAGCGCATGGGAATCTATGTATGCGGCTGAGGGATCGGATTGGTTTTGGTGGTATGGGACAGACCAGAATACTCCTGCGGGCGAAAAGCCGTTTGATCTTGCTTATATTACTCACCTGAAGAAAATTTATAAGTTTGCCGAACTTGCCGGAGGAAAAATGCCAAAACGTGAATTTAAGCCTATTGTTACCAAGAATACTCCGATTATTGTGCCGCGTTCTCAAGGCGTGATGGCACAAAGTCAGCTTGATCTGGTTACGGTGGTATTTCAATGTGATGCGCGCGGCATGTATGTCCGGAAGTCTCTTTATCTTGTCGGTAACTGTGAAGAATTAGGGAACTGGATTCCGAATAAAGTGAGATTGTATGATGACGGTACTCATGGCGATAAAACAGCAAATGACAGCATCTGGACGACTGAGCTTAAGCTGCCGGCAGGGACTGAGCTTGAATATAAATTCACAAATAGCGGGGCTGAGGGAAGCTGGAATCCCGGCGAAGAATTTCAGGGAGTCAATCGTAAAACCCGGGTAGAAAAGACGGAATCGGGGAAGATGCTCTTGTTCGATAGATTTGGAAAGATATGATCAATGCATTTGAATCAAAAAGGGCCTAAATGAGTAATGAAATTACGATAAGTACTATTACCGTTAGCCTGATTTGCTGTCTTTTCTTGATCTTCGGATGTGAAAAAAAGAATTATTCAGTGCTGGATGCGCGCATAAGCTCCGATTGGATTAAAGATGCTGTTATTTACGAGGTTAACCTTCATTCGTTCTCTAAAGATGGAACCTTTAGCGCTTTCGAAAAACGGATACCTGAATTAAAAAAAATAGGTGCGACCGTCATATCACTTATGCCGATATATCCTGTTGGTGAATTGAATAGAAGAGGGATCTTAGGGAATCCATATGCAGTGAAGGATTTTTATGCAATTAATCCGGCATTCGGCACGTCGAATGACTTACATTCACTAGTGAATTCCCTGCACCGGCAAGGTTTAAAGATTGTTATCGATCTGGCTGCCAATTATGCCGCCTGGGATAGTCAACTTCTGATGGAACGACCTGATTGGTTCCAGCATGACGAAGAAGGAGCGATTGTATCACCGGAAATAGAATTATCCGATGTTGCACAACTTGATTATAATCAGCATGAAACTAAAAAATATATGATTGCCGTAATGAAATACTGGGTGAAAGAATACGATATCGATGGTTTTAAATGTACCGCAGCAGAATCTATACCAATAGACTTTTGGAATATTGCGCGAAAAGAATTGGACAGAATTAAAACGGTGATGATGATCTCGGGGTCCTCCAAACCGGAATATCATATCAAGGCGTTTGATCTAACAAATTCGTGGAATATATATGATATTCTTTTGTCAATAATGAATCAGACATTATCTGCTTCTGTACTTGATGATTCATTAAAATATGAATTTTTACAATTTCCTAAAGGATCACTGCATCTGCGTTTTGATGAAACACATCGGGAAACCGGAAGTGCTCAAGCATTTAATAAGTTAAGTCCTCAAGAGGCAAAGATAAAAACTGTTCTTAAATTTATGATTCCCGGGGTGCCGTTAATCCACAACGGCGAGGAAGTGGGCAATATTAAACATTTAAATCTTTACGATAAAGTAGAAATTGATTGGTTGAGTGGAGAAGATTTTACGAAATTATTTAAGCAATTGAGTGCACTTCGCCGAGATCACCCGGCCATTAGAAATGGTTCATATTTCTCAATCTCGAATTCGGAAGATGAAACAGTTTGCTCGTTCCTTCGTTCATCTGGAGAGGATTCTCTTATCACGGTTATAAACTTCGGTAATGAGAAAAAAGCAATAAAACTGAAAATGCCTGCGGGATTATCGCTTGCATGGAAAGAGCAATTCTCTGGTATACGATTTCAAGCTGTAGATTCATATTTAAATCTTACATTACTGCCAATGAGTTATGCAATATTAACTCCGTAATTTGAAAGGGCTGCAATATGAAATCTCATACAGGATACCTTTATTTCAACACAAAAAATCATCGTGAGTATATTAACATAACATCTGAAGTGGGACGTATTCTTGAAAAAAGCGGAATCAAAGAAGGGATGATACTGATTTCTGCGATGCATATAACAGCCGGAGTGTATGTAAACGATGCAGAACCGGGCTTAATACAGGATATCGATGAGTGGCTGGAAAAGCTTGCGCCATTTGATCCAGATTACAGACATCATCGAACAGGTGAGATAAATGGCGACGCGCATCTTAAAAGTCTTCTTGTACATCATGAAGTAATCGTTCCGGTTACAGACGGTAAATTTGACTTTGGCCCATGGCAGCAAATTTATTATGCCGAATTTGACGGCCAGCGAAAGAAACGTGTTATTGTAAAAGTAATGGGCGAGTGAGTAAAAGTTGAAAAATGTCATACAGGATTAAACATATTGTAGAATATATTTTATTCCAGGTTTTTGCTTATATAGTTCAACTTTTACCGCTGTCTATTGTTCGTAAAACCGGATCTGCGATTGCCCGCTTTGGATATCCTTTATTAAAGTCAAGGCGAAATATTGCTCTTCAGAACCTTCGATATGCGTTTCCGGAAATGGAGGAATCAGTTCGGCAGCAGATTGCGCTGCAATCATTCAAAAGTGTTAGTGTGACATTCCTTGAACTGCTGTGGCATCCGAATTTTACTAAGGCTTTGATTAAAGAAAGTGTACAAATAGAGAACTTCGGATTATTAAAACAATTCCAAGAGAAAAAGAGAGGAATCATATTTCTCACCGCGCATTACGGCAGCTGGGAACTTGCATCTCAGGCGATTACAGTCTATTCCGATACGCCCGTTTGTACAATTGCAAAACCTCAATCGAATCCGTTAGTCGATCGCAAAATTACGCGCTGGCGTGAATTGTTCGGACTTAAAATTGTACCGATGGGTATCAGTATCAGGGATATTCTAAAAACACTTCAAGAAGGCGGAATTGTTGCACTCGCAGCCGACCAGTCAGCTCCGAAGGAAAGTGTAATGGTGAATTTTTTTGGACGTTGTGTACCGACTTTTCAGGGGCCTTCAATATTTTCATTAAAAACAGGAGCAACGATCATTTTAGGCTGTACTGTAAGACAAGAGAATGGCAATTATACAATGCGCTTTGTACATGTGCCAAGCGATGACCTAAACGGTGTTTCAGATGAGAATATACTCGAATTGACCCGCCGGCAGGTGCAGATGACCGAGGTAATAATACGGCAGAAGCCTGAGCAGTGGATGTGGATGCATAAACGATGGAAACATGTACAAGATAAGACGGAGACTGCATAATGGACGATATGTTCGACAGTATCCTTATTATCCAGACAGCGTTCATCGGCGATGCAATTCTTACTCTACCGCTTATTCAGGTTTTAAAAAAGAACTATCCGCGTTCGTCAATTGATGTTGTTGTAATTCCGAGAACAATAGAGATATTTACTAATCACCCGGCAATCTCCAGTATTATTCCATATGACAAAAGGGGAAGTGATAAAGGATTGATCGGCTTTTTCCGGCTGCGAAATCAGTTCCGCGCAAAGAAATATGAGTTGATAATTATTCCGCATCGGTCGTTGCGAAGTGCGCTTCTTGGGCGGCTGCTAAAGCCGAAGGTTTGTGTGGGATTTGACCGAAGTTCGGGCCGATTATTATTTACAAAAGTTATCCATTACAATCCGGCTGAACATGAAATTGGCCGAAATCTGTCATTACTCAATCCATTTTCAATACAGATAGATAGAAATGAACTACCGCAGCTTTATCCTTCTGTTGAAGATGTGAAAACTGTCGATTCAGTAGTGGACGGCTTCGGCATGAAAAAAGATAATCATTTTGTTACTGTAGCTCCGGGAACAATCTGGAATACAAAACGATGGCCTTCGGACAGGTTTACTGCCTTATGTAAACAACTTTCATCCGAATGTTCCGCCGTATTGCTTATTGGAGGAAAAGAAGATAATGCTTTATGTGAAGAAATAGCAGGAAATACAAAAGCAAAGAATGTCTTAAATGCTGCGGGAAAACTCACCTTGCTTCAATCTGCAGAGTTAATTAAGCGAAGCTGCGTTTTGATTTCAAATGACAGTGCACCGATGCACATCGCTGTTGCAGTTGGAACACCGGTTGTGGCAATTTTCGGTGCGACTATACCTGAATTCGGATTTGCACCGCGGGGCGCGAACGATATTGTTGTCGAAACAAAAGGACTAAAATGCCGCCCGTGTTCGATTCATGGCGGCAAAACTTGTCCGATAGGAACATTTGAATGTATGACGGCTATTACACCCGATTTTGTTATCGATAAGGTTAGGCGTTTTTTAAAGAATGATGCTTCATAAATACCGGTTATTGATGTATCATTTGAATCTCTTCGAAAACTTCTCTACATTATTATATTAAAGTTCCAAACTCATAACTATTAGATGGCTTATAAGGAAATTTTTTAAATCTACAATCTTAAATAAAAAATATTCAATCCTATGCGCCCGTAGCTCAGCTGGATAGAGCGACAGCCTCCGGAGCTGTAGGTCAGGCGTTCGAATCGCCTCGGGCGTACAAACAAATAACTTATTCATTGAATGAGGAACTCTTATGCTAAAACCACAAAAAAAGATCTCTCGAAGAGAAATAAAAGAAGATAAACTCATTACCACCTATTTTAATATGCGCGGATGGCTGGAAAAGAACACGAAGATTGTTTCTTACGTTGCATTCGGATTGATAGCTGCCGCAGTAATTATTTTCCTATGGAGCAAAAACAGAGCTGATTCCAATGAAAAAGCAACTGCGATGCTGGCAAAGGTTACGCCGTATTATGATCAGGGTAATTATGATCTTGCATTGAACGGTGTCCCTCGAGAGGGTACGCAGGGCTTGCAGGCTATTGTGGATGAGCATGGCAGTACTGATGCAGGTCAGATTGCGAAACTGTATTTGGCAAATTCTTATTATGCATTAAAGAATTACGACAAAGCGCTTGAATACTATGACGATATCAGTGTGAGTGATAGAATGGTTACGGCTTCAGCTATTGCAGGAGTAGCGGCTTGTTATGAAGTGAAGGGGGATTTAAATAAGGCAGCTTCATATTTTGAAAAAGCAGCGTCGAAGAATATGACGCTTATGCAGGCACCGCAAAATCTACAGAGGTCAGCTGTCGACTATGCTGCCGTAGGGAAGAAAGAAAAAGCTGTCGAACTTCTTCAAACGCTAAAGAAGGAATTTCCTGAATCCTCGTTTGCCCGGGAAGCAGATCGTTTCATAGCGGAATATAGTTCATAACTTAATAATCAAGTGAAGACCGCTAATGCCTGTCGTTGGTATTAGGAAAGAGGCATTAGTATCCTTTTCTAATTCTCTGCTCAGATTCCTATCGGTAATTGATATAATGTAGTTCCTAGAGGAGAAAAATGTCCTAAAGTCGTATCCTGTAAATTTTCATTTTACCGGTAATCTAATAGTTCTTCAATATTGTGCTTTCTTTTTGTAACTTTTCTATTGATTTATCGAAATATAAAGAGACAGCAGTATATGATATTGGATAAAAAAGTTATAAGAACATTATTCGTCTCATCGGAATACATGGCAGTCTTATATATGAAATTCATTTATAAAATAAAGCAGGCAAATCGTGTCGAGATTTAGACGAATATTGCTATTAATTATTCCCGCAGTCCTTTTGCCTTTCGTATACATGTATGATGTAGTAAACGCTGCTGTGAAGGTTGAAATAACCAGTCTTATGGTACTTCGTGAACTCATTGTGATTGTTTCGTTCACAATGATAGGTTTATTTATTGAAAATCGTAATAAATCATTAACGCATAACGCGCCGAAAGAAATCGGACGTCTATTCTTTGGAATTGTGCTTTCACTGCTTGCTATCGGAATCGCGATAATATTCCAGCCGCCTGAATTCTCCGGACCGGATGCGATGAATATTTATCACTCTGCAGTTTTCATGATTTTTTCAACATTTATTGCCATTGTACTTGCGGTCGTTTCATTGTTTATTTTATTAACGCTTCGTGGTTTGATATTTTTTAAACGCCGGAAATCAACAAGACGTTATTATCTCGCATACCTTATTTTTCTATTTGCTGCCTGTGGTGCGGAACTTACATTCTTCAATCTAGAAGATACATTTCTGCCTCAGATATTATATGCTTTTGCGATAGTGTTAATTATTGTGAATTCGTTCAAACAGAATTGGATTGTTTATCTTTCTAAACGCGAAAAAGTATATTCCATCGTATATTCAGTTTTAATGTTTGTCGCTCTTAACATGCTGGATTTTTTTCTTGCAAGCGGTATAGGGAGCAACAATGCAATAATTTCCTACAGCCGGCCGTTACATTCGTTTATATGGCTGAATGCCATATTTGGAACAATCTATTTCGGTGTTACATTCATCAGTACGCTTTTTCACCTGCCGACGGCAGAAGTATTCGAGAAGAAACAATCGGAGTTGAACTCGCTGCATAATTTAAGCCGTTTAGTGACACAGGTTTTTGATTTCAACGATCTGGTCAACACGGTAACGCAGATGACCGCCGAAGTTTGCGATGCACGAAGTGTCTGGTTGGAATTATTTTCTGTGAATGCTCAAACCGGTGAAATGTCCGTCGATGTAGTTTCGAAGAAGAATATAACACAGCAGGAAATTGACCTTATAGGCGCCGATGATGGAACTCGATTGAGGCGTTATCTGATCGATTCGCCTAAAGTATTGCTTATAGAAGACATCTGGAATGATCGGCGAACGAAATATCTCAAAGAAAAGGGTTTTGCACGAGGGTCGTTTCTCTCAATTCCGCTTCTTTCACACGGGAAGCTCATTGGTGTTCTTCATGCAACGAAGGAATATCAAAATGCTTTTGATCAGGAAGATATAGATGTGATGACAACCTTTGCCGATCATGTGAGCATTGCCATTGAGAATTCACGGCTTATTGCTAAATCAATTGAACGTGAACGTCTGCATCAGGAAATGATGGTGGCGCAGCGAATGCAGAAACGTCTTCTTCCCCAGAAGCTGCCGGATACAGCTTCAGCGGAATTTGCAGCTGTATCGGAATCATCATTAGAAGTCGGCGGCGATTATTACGATGTCTTCAGTCTTCCGGATGAATGTGTAGGAATTGTTGTCGGTGATGTATCGGGGAAAGGTGTCTCGGCTGCTTTTTATATGGCGGAGGTGAAAGGAATTGTCTTATCGCTGAGTAAAATTTGTTCAACTCCGAGAGAATTGTTGCTGCGCGCAAATGATACACTGCTGGAAAGTCTGGAAAAGAATGCGTTTATCAGTGCCGTATATGCCGTTCTGGATGTTACTAATGCGTCCCTTACGATGGCGCGTGCCGGACATTGTCCTGTGATCCTTATCTCCGGTGATACATCGGAATTAGTAAAATCATCGGGAATTGGACTGGGATTAACTGATGCTTCTCAATTTGAACAGGCAACAGAAGAGCGTAAAATCAAATTAAAGCATGGAGATATTTGTATTTTCTATACCGATGGTATTACGGAGGCACGTAATGAAGATATGGAAGAATATGGTTATGAACGTTTAGTTCAAATTGCAAGAGAATGCAGGGATTGTTCAGCTGAGGTGATGAAGGACAAGATTTTAAACAGCGTTAGAACATTCATAGGACAGGGAGCATATACTGACGATGTAACGCTTGTTGTAGTGAAATGGCTCGGAAGTTCAAAAGATTAAAGAGGACGGAGATGCGGGAAATTGTAGAAAAAGAGTTACAAGAAGGAGATCACAATGACTGATTTTAAAATCCACCATCGGGATGGAGACGGTGTCAGTATTATTGAGCTTAAGGGATATCTTGATGCTCATACTGCACCGGATCTCGAAACCGCTTTTCAGAAGTTATTGAATGAAAAGAAATATAATGTTGTCGTTAATTGTCGGGATCTTTCTTATATCAGCAGTGCCGGACTGGGTGTTTTCATGGCATACGTAGAAGATATCAGAAAGAATATGGGAGATATTAAACTGACAAACATGTCGTCAAAAGTCTATAATGTTTTTGATCTTTTGGGTTTTCCGCTTCTCTATGAAATATTTAAAGATGAACAAGAAGCGGTATCCCGCTTTAAAGAAATCAAGAAATAATTGAGTTCTGATTCGATAAGAAAAGAATCAAGAATCGATGGAAGCAGAAAAAAAGCACATATCGAAAAGAATATTAAGCAGGACGGAGAGTCTTGTTGAGGTGCGTAAATTTGTTGATGGCGCAGCCCGTAAGTTTGGTTTTCCCGAGGAAGATATTGCTAATATTATACTTGCCGTCGACGAAGCTTGCACGAATATCATCAAGCATGCATATCAATATGCAGTAGATCAAGAAATTGAGATCATTATTTTCCCCAGCACGCGTTCTTTCGAAATTCGAATCTATGATAACGGAAAATCATTTGATCCTTCATTAATTCGTCCTCCGGAATTGAAAGACCATTTAGGTCATAAACGGCGCGGCGGTCTAGGTGTTTATTTAATGAAGCGGTTAATGGATAAAGTTGAATATAATTTTATTCCGGGAAAAAGAAACGAAGTCCGCCTTGTAAAGTATCGGTCGGATGTTTCAACTGTTACGAGGAGATAACAGTGAAAAGCGCATATATAAAAACGAGTGCAAAAGTAAAAAAAGAAACATCCGACTTTCTTCCGCTGTTTGAATTCAGCAACGTGGTAAATTCATCGCTTGATCTGGATTTTATTTTAAGCACCGTCCTGCGGACACTAATGGGCAAGATGCTTGTTGCACGGGGCATGGTTTTTCTTAAACGGGATGCGAGGCTATTTCAAGTTATTACGGCAAAAGGAATAGACACTTCAGTTGTTGAAAAAACAATAGAAATCGACCGCCTCCTGCGTTCTTTGCAGGTCGTATCAAAACTTACTAAAAATAATACCGCATGGTGTGATTTTTTAAAGCACCACCAGCAGTCATTAATAATTCCGATTTTTTCACAGCGGCGAATTGTGGGATACATTACATTGGGTGAGCGTTTATCTAAGTCGTCGTATACCGCAACGGATAAACGGCTCATTCAATCGCTTGTAGGCCTTTCCGGTGCAGCAATCGAGAAAGCACTTATCATCGATCAGGTAAAAGAAGCCAATCGTAACCTTGATCGAAAAATTCAGGAACTTAATACACTTTTCGATCTAAGCAAGGAGTTTAATGTCGGATTAGATGAAAAGAAGGTAGTGAGGTTGTTAACCTTTGCATTGCTCGGACAAATTGGTGTAAAAAAATATGCCCTATGCCTGCAGGATCAAAATAGATTCAATATAGTCGAATCGCGCATTGAAGGTAAAATGAATTTAATCAGCATTCTTTCAAGGTTTTGTGATCTTGAACATCCTGCAACTACTCAGGATCTTCTGAAGCATAAGACATACCGTTTTGCAGCTGCGCAATTAATTCAAATTGGCATTACGGCGCTTGTGCCAATGCATATCCAGCATAAAACGAAAGGGATGATACTGCTTGGCGAGCGGTTACGGGGCGGCATATATTCACGCGCCGATTTGGAATTTCTGTATTCTCTCGGTAACCTGGCAATTATATCAATCGAGAATGCGCATCTTTTTAAAGGTGCTTTGGAAAAACAGCGTATGGAAGATGAGCTGAAGATAGCACGTGAAATTCAGCGGGGACTTCTGCCGGAGAAGATTCCATCCATTCCGGAATTTGATATTGCGGCTTTGACCATCTCGTCAAAAGAGGTCGGCGGTGATTACTACGATATTATTACGCGTCAGAATGGAGAATACATACTGGCAATCGGTGATGTTTCAGGAAAAGGAACGCCGGCGGCACTGCTGATGGCAAATGTTCAAGCTGCATTACGGGCGCTTGCCCCGCATTGCATCTCTATTTCTGAAACAACAGGACAGATCAATGACCTAACATGTGCAAATACTCGAGGCGGCAGCAAGTTTATCACGTTCTTTTGGGGAATTTTAGATGTAAAAACATATAAGTTCAGTTTCTCTAATGCCGGGCATAATCCGCCGTATCTGCTCCGAAAAAATGGGTCAATAGAAGCTTTAGAGGAAGGCGGACTTATTCTTGGCGTCTTTAAAACGATAACACCCTATGCGGAATCCTCGGTTACATTTTTACCGGGAGATGTTTTAGTGATGTATACTGACGGTGTGAGTGAGGCAATGAATCAAAATGACGACCAATTTTCAGAAGAGAAACTTGAAGCGATTCTAAAAGAATCAACACACCTTTCTGCAAAGGAAATTATAAATAGAGTTCAACAAGCTCTCGAATCCCACACCCGGGGTACACCGCAGTCGGATGATATTACATTGCTGGTATTGAAGGCAATATAGTATCCGGATTCTTTTATTTCTGCCTACCTTGCCTTTCAGGTTAGTGTTTATTAATTTCAATCAACTAATTATTCACTGTACTTGATGCCTCGATTTACGCTTGATGAAATAAGGAATAAATTTTCAAGCGGCAAAGATTTTAATGAAATCTTTGATGTCTTTGAAGATGCGTTGAAGCAGGGAATTCAAGATGTCGAATTATATCGGCTGCTTTTTTGGAATACCGCGCTTCATCCTGATGAATTATGCCTTTTTGGCGAAAAACTTGCTCAGGAGTTTCCGAATCTTGCATATGATACATTTATGTGGCTGGCAAATGTGTTCGAAGCAACATACTCATCTTACGATAACTTCGAGCTGGCGATGAGGTACTATCGGAAAGCGGCAAAGACAAAGCCCGATGAGGTGCAGCCATATCTCAACGCTGCCGATTGCCATGAACCAGATTTGAATATTCCACCGCTATACTGGCTGGTTGAATTTTTGAAATTAGGAATTAATCAGGTAACGGATAAAAAGACGCTTCTGCACCGATTATCATATCTCTATCAAATGCATGGAGATCAGAAGCAGGCAGATTTTTACAGAAACCTTGCTGATGAAATCGGACGAAGCCAAAACTGATACAAATCAATATCCCACTCATACACTTCGCGGATTTATTCTTCTGTTTATTGCCGTATTATTCTGGGGAGGAGCAGCTCCATTAGGTAAGTTGCTTATTGTCACGCGTTTTGATACGCTTATCATAGTACAGACTCGCACTTCGCTTGCATTTGTGCTGTTACTGATTTTTTTTCTATTAATAGATCGAAATATTTTTAAAATTAAACTTCGGGATGCCTGGAAATTCGCTGTACTGGGCATAGTAGGTGTCGCAATCACTAATTACACTTATTACTTTACTGTGAAGGAAGCTTCAGTGGCAACAGCGATACTCGTGCAATACTCTGCGCCGATATGGATCATGTTGTATTCGGTATTTATCTTGAATGAAGATAAGCTTGATCTTGTTACCGTTGTCTCGCTTGTTGTCGCATTAACCGGTTGTTTCTTTGCCGTTACTTCTGGTTCGCTGCATAGTATTAATTTGAAAGGGTGGACGATTGTTACCGGGCCTCTGTCTGCATTTACATTTGCATACCAGGTTGTCGGGACAAAGCAATTGATCAAGCGTTATTCTATTTGGACATTGTTATTATACATGTTCGGCTTCTCGGCAATATTCTGGCTTTGCATCAATCCTCCATGGCATATTATTGCGAAGCATTACACTTGCAGTGATTGGGGATTTTTTTGGATGTTTGCCATTGTCTCGATTCTTATCCCGCAGACAGCATTCGCGGCCGGATTGAAATATCTGGAAGCTTCAACGGCAGGAATTATCAGCGTGATGGAACCTGTGATTGCGATTGCGGCGGCATTCCTTATACTGGGTGAGTCGCTGGGCATTATTCAAATGTTCGGAGGCTTTATGGTATTATCGGCAGTTGTATTACTTCAGGCACACCCGATGATCATGAGAAAAATGATGAAGATAGAATGAGAACAGAACGAAGATTAAATAGGCTGGAAGAAGTGCTGCGGCGGCGACAGCCGGATTTGACGGTGGTCATGGAGGATATTCATGATCCGCATAATGTCAGTGCAATACTGAGATCTTGCGATGCTGCAGGAGTAATGGAAGTACAGCTTGTCTATAATAGTACAGAATTTCCCGATCTCGGGAAGAAGAGTTCCGCAAGCGCAAAAAAATGGGTGGAACGGCGATGTTTTAAAAGTATCAGGGCATGCTATGACAAGCTGCATGAAGAAGATTATATTATATATGCAACACATCTTGAAGTATCCGCAAAAGTACCGTATGAAATTGATATGACAAAAAAAATCGCCTTTGTTGTCGGAAATGAACATGAAGGCGTATCTTCAGAAGCAGCACAGCTTGCCGATGGAATTATACAAATTCCAATGCTTGGAATGATTCAAAGCCTCAATGTCTCAGTTGCGGCAGCCGTGATTCTCTTTGAAGCAGTCAGGCAGCGGATTGCTGCAGGGCACTACGCGAAAGCAAAACTTACTGAAACTGATTTGGCCCGGCTTCTTAAAAAATGGGCGATGAGAGAATAATTTAATAATAACTGATGGATGTTTGCTTAGACATAAAATGTTTTATTAAAGAATTGGAAGTTTATGCTAAACAGAAATTAAACTATCCGGCGGAAGTTGGGGAATTATTGCAGATAGTTATAAATGCCGGGA
>Ga0315548_1002922_pt1 | contig 13088 bp, 6 predicted proteins | sample SalMarSW160110MG_2_FD_202540 | JGI IMG/M metagenome (GOLD analysis project Ga0315548, IMG submission 202540) | Salt marsh sediment microbial communities from the Plum Island Ecosystem LTER, Massachusetts, United States - Salt Marsh Sediment SW1601-110 ... | reverse complement strand
CATTTTCCTTTTATTGTCCCTGACCCTTGTTACTATGCCTGGTGTGCACGCTATTTCTCCCTCTGGAAGTGAACCCCAGGCGATTTCATTACCGGCAGCTGGACCTGAGGCGAAGGTCAGCTCACTGCTTGCTTTGCAGGTAGAGGCCAAGCTGCGCTGCCAGCAGGTTCAGCTAACAGCCGGCGAGCTGACCATGATGCAGGCTAGTGGCATGAATACCGAAGACCTGGAGACACAGCGGATATTTATCCACCTTGCCCAGGAGCCGACAGCCAAGCAGTTAAAGGAACTGGAAGCGACGGGCATTACCCCATATCCAGAGTCATGGATACCGCCGGTAGGGGAGTTCCCCACCGGCTTTATTGTGGCTGAAATGCCTGTGGATAAGCTTGGCACGCTGGCGGGCATAGACTATGTTGCCCAGCTGGATACGGCCGAGCAACTGTTAGAGCCTCAGAATGACCAGGCGGCAGTTGCCATAAACGCCGACGATGTATGGGGCTCAGGCTATACCGGTGACGGTGTCAGGATAGCCGTGCTGGATTCCGGTCTGGACACCTCCCACCCTGATATCCCGGTGCCGGTAGCCAGTAAAGACTACTCAGGTTGGCCGGTGCTGGATGACACCATTGCCAACAGCGTGACCGGTCACGGTACCCACGTCGCCGGCTCGGCTCTGGGGCGGGGTACGCAATCTGCCGGGGCAACCAGTGAATATAAGGGCATGGCGCCGGATGCCGACCTTATCTTTCTTAAAATTGGTAATGATACCAATGGCAACGCTTCGCTTGATGCCATGACCAATGCTATTAAGGCGGCGGTGGATACCTATGATGCCGATATTATAACCATGAGTTATGGTGGCTGGGGGGACTACCATGATGGTACCAGGCAGACCTCCCAGGCGGTAGACTACGCCTTTAGTCAGGGGGCGGTAGTCTTTATCTCGGCGGGTAATGAGGCCGGCGCCGGTGAGCATTACTCGGGTACGGTTGATGCTTACAGCAGCACCGGATTTATCCAGGTAAATGTTACCGGTTCCACCGGGGCAAACGCCGGGCTTGGCTTTAACCTGGTCTGGTTTGACGGTCTGGCCGAAAACAATGACCTGGTTCTGGAGTACTACGATTCCACCCAGACGGCTATGGCTGACACCTGGGCGGGTAGTCAGGAAGAGAGCTGGAAGGGTACCGAACACGAACTTTCCGGCTACGGCCCCGAAGCCGGCTGGTACTACTATCTGCCGGCGGGAAGCCCGACCTACTATCTGAAAGTCACCAACAATTCCGCCAGTGACCAGTTCTTCCATATCTACTTTGAAGGCATTGCCAGTAGCGGGGCTGCGGTGGGATTTCAGAACGCCGACCCGTTTTATACCCTTGGTTCACCGGCCGATGCTGAGAAGGCTATAGCCGTTGGCGCTTATACCAGCAGGAAGAACTGGACCGCTTATGATGGCGTTACCTATCACTTTATCAATCCCGAACTGACGGCAGGTACCATGGCTTATTTCAGCAGCCGCGGACCGAGGGTAGATAGTGGCGCGCCGCAGAAACCGAATCTGGCGGCTCCGGGCAGTGCCATAATCTCGGTGCGTGACCAGGATGTCTATACCTGGCCCGGCGGCGCCAGCGCCTATTTCGTCGATAACGATGGTTTGAACCTGAACGGCTCAGGCCCGGCGGACTACTACGTGATGCATGGGACAAGCATGGCTTCTCCTACTGCTGCTGGAGCCGCGGCTCTACTGCTTGAAGCCAAGCCCGAGCTAAAAGGGCACCCGGCTGATGTTAAAAACCTGCTCCAGTCAACAGCTAGTTCGGTGGATACCAACAATAATATAGATGGCTATGGCCTGCTTGATATCCAGGCGGCGGTGGACGCCACCGCTTCTGAGTTTGAGGTGGACTGGCTGTTTATGGTCTACCTTGATGCCGACAATAACCTGGAGAGCGCTGGCATAGATGATATGAACGAGATGGAAACCGCTGGCTCTAACGATAACGTCGCAATCGTGGTTCAGATGGACCGCGCTGAGCGCGACTATGCCGATGACACTACCAATGGGAACTGGACCGGTGCCAAGCGGTTCTATGTCACTCAGGATACCGACACATCGATTATTAACTCCCCGGTGATTGAAGACCTGGGAGAGGTGAATATGGGCGACCCGGCGGTACTGCAGAGCTTTATTGAGTGGGCGGTGGCCAACTATCCTGCCCAGCATTATGCCCTGGTGCTGTGGAACCACGGCAGCGGCTGGAGGGAGAGAGAGGGCAGTGGTGAGTCGGTGAAATCCATCTGCGTTGATGACGAGTCTGGTGATGAGCTGACTATGACTGAACTCCGCAGCGCCCTTAATGCGGCTAACCTTAGCACCGGCAAAACGCTGGATATCGTTGGCTTTGATGCCTGCCTGATGCAGATGGCCGAGGTGGCCTATCAGGTAATGGGTAGCGCCAGCCGTCCTCTGGTTGACATAACCGTGGGCTCGGAGGAAACCGAACCCGGTGACGGCTGGGATTATGCTGCTACTCTCACCGCCTTGACCGCCAACCCGGCGATGACACCGGCGGGACTGGCTACCCAGATAGTTAACGACTACGTAAGCTCCTACAGTTCGAGCTTGGATATAACCCAGTCGGGTGTGGACTTAGATTACATGGAGGCGCTGGCAACCGCTATTGACAGTTTTGCTATAGCCATGACCAATGCCACCGGCGATTGGACGGCTATCAGTACGGCCAGAAGCCAGGCGCAGGAGTACTACTATTACTACTATATCGACCTCTATCACTTTGCCCAGCTGGTAAATCAGGATGCCACTATCAGTCAGACGGTCAGGGATGCCGCCAGTGATGTGATGACGGCGGTAACCAATGCCGTTATTGCCGAGGGCCACACGGTATCAGTGGGTGATTCTCACGGGCTGTCAATCTACTACCCGGAGACTTCGGGTAATTACTTCTCCAACTATGAGACTGATGTCCTCTTTGCCACCGATACCCACTGGGATGAATTCCTCTATGCCATCCTCTTTACTTCTCCAAGCGTACCTGACATCACGGTGTCACCGACCAGCTTTGAGGTAACGCTAGCCCCTGATACCACAGAGGATTATACCCTGACCATTGGCAACGATGGCACCGGTGAGCTTACCTATGACATTAGCGACCAGGAGACAACCGGTAGTCAACCCCAGGCTACTGTTGAGAGCACACCGGCAGCGGAGCCGGGAATTGATGCCTCCGGTAATGAAGTGGTGGGCAAGCCAGAACCAAGTAAAATGACGGTACCACGAAGTGCTGGAGAGGTAATAACATCCTTCTCGGCACCTGGAACCGGGCCATTAGGTCTAGCTTGGGATGGTGAATACCTGTGGAACGCTGATTGGGAAACCGGGATGATTTACAAGCTCTCCCCCTCAACCGGTTCCGTTGTCCAGAGCTTCTCTTCCCCGGGGGGCAGACCTTTTGGCCTGACCTACGATGGCACATACCTGTGGGTAGCGGTAAGGGATGATAACACAATTTATCAACTTAACCCGGCAACCGGTTCAGTGGTTGATAGTATCCCTTCGCCGGGGATAAATCCGCAGGGCTTGACCTGGGATGGAACGTACCTCTGGGTGGCAGAGTATTATGACAACGATATCTATAAGTTAGACCCTTCGGATGGCTCGATACTACAATCGTTTAGCTGGACAGGGACATACACTGGTGGGCTGGCCTGGGATGGAACCTACCTGTGGCATTGCGATTCAGACTTTAATACCATTTATAAGCTTAACCCCACCGATGGCTCAGTCGTTACCTCCTTCTCCTCTCCGTATGATTGGCCGGCTGGTTTAACTTGGGATGGGACGTACCTCTGGAGTTCTGATTCTAGTGAAGACACTATCTACAAGATTGATGTCGGGGAGCAGGAGCAGGATTGCTCCTGGCTGAGTGAGGCACCCATTTCGGGCACGGTGGTGGCGTCTGGCTCAGACTCGGTGACGGTGACCATAGATACCACCGGTCTTGCCACAGGCAGTTACAGTGCTGAGATAGCCATCGCCAGTAATGATCCTGATGAGGCCTCTACCACGGTGCCGGTTACCCTGGAGGTTAGTGCTGGGGCGCCTGACATCACGGTGTCACCGACCAGCTTTGAGGTAACGCTGGCTCCTGACACGGTAGAAGACTATGCCATGACCATCAGCAACGAAGGTGGGGCCGAACTCACCTATGAAATCAGCGATCAGGAGGCGAGCGGTGGCACAGAGCCGACCGGCAGCGGGGGCAACCCGGCAATGGTTAAAGAAGAGATGGGTTCCCGCAGTCCTGACCTGACCCTGGTCAATACCGAGTATGATATGGCCATTTCGGTTGAAGATATTGCCGGAAATTACGGCATCGGCAGATATACCGAAGCCACCGCTGATGAAATGCTGCTGCTTTACGGCTATCCCTCTGCCTGGAGCTCCTACATGACGGTTCAGCTGGATGGCAGCGATTACTATCAGGATGTCACCATGGAGAGCTATGTAACACAGGCGCCCACCGTCGATGGCAACAGTATCACTACGCAGTGGTCATTGCCGACGGATGTAGGTGTCTCCCTGAGATTGACCCTGCAGCAAGACACCACTAAATACCAGGCTACTATTACCAACAACGACACCACCAGCCACGAGGTAAAGATACGCTTTCTCTTTGACACCATGCTGGCCTACAACGACGGCTCCCCGTTCATAGTGCCCGGAGTAGGCAACGTAACCACGGAAAAGGAGTACAACAACCCCGTATTTGACTACTGGCAGGCCACCGATAGCCTGTCCAGTCCCACACTAACCTCCAACTGCACCTTTGACACCAGCAACAAACCCTACAGGGTACAGTTTGCCTACTGGCCGGATATCTATTATGTCCCCTTTGACTATACCGCCACCATAGACCAGCCAATAACCTCGGATACTGCCGTGGGCATGTACTGGAACCTGGGCACGCTATCCGCCGGCCAGTCCCAGGACGTAACCTTCTATTACGGGACTACTGACGCCATAATCGGCACCCCCGAGGTAAGCATAGTAACGCTGTTTACTGACAGCTCTAGCTACCTGCCTGAGGAAGACGTGACCATCTATGTTGATGTGGGTAACGGCGGTGATGCCGACCTGACCGACGGCGTCGTTACTATCAATGTAGAAGACCCGGAAGAGACGCTGGTGTTTTATGACACCTCGGCGATAACCGTGGTGGCGGGAGAGGTGGCCAGCTGTAACTTTACCTATAGTCTGCCGGCGGAAGCCGTGTTGGGTGAATACACTATCACGGCAAAGGTCTATGATTCGGAAGTGACCCTGCTTGATGAGGAGACGACTACCTTCGCCGTCGGTAGTGCTGATTGCTCCTGGCTGAGTGAAAGCCCCATTTCGGGCAACGTGGTGGCAGGTAGTTCCGACCCCATAACGGTAACCATAGATACCACCGGTCTTACCGAGGGTACTTATAACGCCGAGATAATCGTCGCCAGTAATGACCCCGATGAAGCTTCGGTCACCGTGCCGGTGACCCTTCACGTTAGTGCTCCTGGGTTACCGACGGTAATCTTGGCCAGCCCTGATTCCGGGGAGCAGGGGGCAACGCTTGAGGTCACTATTGGTGGCACTAATCTTAGCGGAGCCACGGCAGTAAGCTTTGGTGATGGTATAACAGTCAACTCCTTTAGCGTGGTCAGTGCCACTGAGATACTAGCCAACATTTCCATCAACACCGCTGCCACCCTGGGGCTGAGAGATGTTTCAGTGACCACTTCAGCCGGAACAGGAATGCTCACTGACGGCTTTACCGTGGTAGCGGTAGGGGCGGTTACGGTTAGCATTGATGCCCCGGATACAGCTGCACCTGATAGCGATTTCACCGCTAATATAGATATCAGTCAGGTCACCGAACTAGACTCTTGTAACTATGATGTCACCTTTGATGCCTCGGTACTGCGGCTGGATGATGTAACCGCAGGGTTGATAGGCTCAACCACAATACCCGTGGATATGTATAACGAGATGAGCTCGGGGGTATACCGGGTGGTTCAGAATGTTCCCGGCTTGACCGGGGTAACTGGCTCCGGCTATCTGTCGGTACTGTACTTCCATGTTATTGGCTCTGACGGCGATAGCAGCGCCATAACTCTAACCAACGGTACGCTCTCGGACGCTCAGGCGGCGGAGATAGAGGCGACCTGGGTTGGTGATTCGGTGAGTATCACTTCGGCGCTGGCTGGGGATGCTAACGGCGATGGTATGGTTAATGCCCTGGATATAACCAAGGTGGAGAGGATAATTGTGGGGATGGATGCCGAGACACCCGGTGCTGATGCCAATGGCGATGGCATGGTCAATGCTCTGGATATCACCAAGATAGAAAGAATAATTGTCGGCCTGGATTAATCGTTTAGGCTAAAGGCAAACCTTAACACGAGCCTGAGTAAGAAATCACCCCCCTCGCAAGAGGGGGGTGGGGTATTTGGAGGGTATTATGAAAGTACAAAAAATACTTATAGTGGCCTTGGTCTGCGCTCTTCTGCTGATGTTCCCCCTGCCGGCCGTTGGTGAGCAGATGGTCACTCCGCCCGATTCCCGCAGCGCCCCCGTGGAAGAATGGAGCCAGACCTTTGGCGGCTCAGAGTATGACTGGGGTAACTCGGTAACCCAGACCTCGGACGGTGGCTATATCATTGCCAGTATTACATACTCTTATGGTGCGGGAAATGGCGATATCTGGCTGATAAAGACCGGTGCCAGTGGGGCTGAGGAGTGGAGCCAGACCTTCGGCGGCTCGGGGCAGGACTACGGTCAGTCAGTAGCCCAGACTGCTGACGGCGGCTACATTATTACCGGCTCCACATACTCTTATGGTGCTGGCCATAGCGATGTCTGGCTGATAAAGACTGATGCCGACGGCAGTAAAGAATGGGATGAAACCTTTGGTGGTTCAGGTGAGGACCATGGCGACTCGGTGGCCGAGACATCGGATGGGGGTTATATTATTGCCGGCTCCACACAATCTTATGGTAACGGCTCCAGTGACGTCTGGCTGATAAAGACCGGTGCCAACGGCAACGAGGAGTGGAGCCAGACCTTTGGCGGTTCAGAGTACGACTATAGCGGCTCGGTAGTCGAGACATCGGATGGGGGTTATATTATTGCCGGCTCCACAGAATCTTACGGCGCTGGCGGTAGTGATGCCTGGCTGATAAAGACCGATGCCAATGGGACTGAGGAATGGGACAAAACCTTCGGTGGCTCAGATTACGACTGGGGCAGTTCGGTAGCCGAGACATCAGATGGGAGCTATATTATTGCTGGCTCTTACGGCACTGGCTCCAGTGATGCCTGGTTGATAAAGACCAGTGCTGATGGAAATAAGGAATGGGACGAAACCTTTGGTGGTTCAGGTGGGGACTGTGGTTGCTCAGTAGCCCAGACATCAGATGGCGGCTACATTGTTGCTGGCTATACATACTCTTATGGCGCGGGCTCCGCTGACCTCTGGCTGATAAAGACCGATGTAGGTGGGGCTGAGGAGTGGAACCAGGCTTTCGGCGGCTTAAATTACGAAGATGGCCTCTCGGTAGCCGTGACCTCAGACGGCGGCTACGTTATTACCGGCTCAACAGTCTCTTATAGCGCTGGCGGTAGTGATGTCTGGCTGATAAAGCTGAGTGACTCCGATACCACCCCGCCCAACGTCGCCAGCACCTCGCCGGCAGCCGGTGCCGCCGACATACCAGTGAACTCAGTGCTGGCGGCTACTTTCAGTGAGGCGCTGGATGCCTCAACCATTACTGCAAGCAGTTTTACCCTGGCTGGTGTATCGGGCAGCGTTTCCTATAATAGTGGTACTTATATTGCTACCTTTACCCCGGTTTCTGACCTGGCTTATGACACCGCCTATACCGCCAGCCTGAGTACGGCTATAACCGATGCTGCCGGCAATCCAATGGCTTCGACCTACTCTTGGAGCTTTACCACCGAGTCGGAGACGCTGACGCCGGTAGCGGTCAGCGTTGACGCCCCCGATGGGGCTGTTCCCGACAGCGATTTTACCGCTAATATCAATATCGGCCAGGTCGCCGCTTTTGATTCCTGCAACTACGATATTACCTTTGACGCCTCAGTGCTGCGCTTGGATAATATAGCCTCAGGACTTATAGGCTCAACCACAGTGCCGGTTGACCTCTATAACGAGCTAAGCTCAGGGATATACAGGGTGGTTCAGAACGTTCCCGGTGTGGCTGGGGTAACTGGCTCTGGCTATCTGGCGGTGCTGCACTTTCATGTCATTGGTTCTGAAGGCGATAGCAGCGCTATAACGCTATCCAACGGCGTGCTGTCAGACAATCAGGCCGGGGAGATAACAGCGACCTGGGTTGGCGATTCCATAGATATCACATCAGTTATGCCTGGTGACGGTAACGGCGATGGTTTCGTCAACGCATTGGATATAACCAAGGTGGAAAGGATTATCGCCGGTCTGGATGCTGAGACACCCGGTGCTGACGCCAATGGTGATGGCAATGTCAACGCTCTGGACATTACCAAGGTAGAGAGGATAATCGCTGGTCTGGATTAATGGAAAGAATAATAAGAGCCTTTAGTGTAATAGCTGTTGTGGTGGCACTGCTTCTGGCTGGTGGGGCAGTGCCACCGATGGCGGCAGCATCGGGGGTTACCATAAGCATTGATACCCCGGCTGGGGTAGCCCCCGACAGCGACTTTACCGCCGGTATCAGTATCAACGGCGTTACTGATTTTGATGCCTGCAACTACGATGTTACCTTTGATCCCTTGGTGCTGCGTCTGGATGATGTAGCCTCGGGGCTGATAGGCTCAACCGAGATACCGGTTGACCTCTATAATGAGCTAAGCCCGGGGACATACCGGGTTATTCAGAATGTTCCAGGTTTAACCGGGGCAAGCGGCTCGGGATATCTGGCTGAGTTGCACTTTCACGTCACCGGTTCGGCTGGTGACAGCAGCCTAGTAGGCCCATCCAACGGAGTGCTCAGTGATATCACTGCCGGTGAGATTGAGGCAACCTGGGCGGAAGGGGTGGTGATGGTAGCCACTGAAGCCTCTCAAGCTACCCCACCCCTGACAGCTAGCTCATCCCCCGAATCTCCTGCCCCACCCCCTGAGTCAACCGAGCCAGCACTGTTATTGCCGCCGCCACCGCCGTCAACTGGTTCTGGCGGCATGCCGGTTCTATGGCTGGTAATCGGCGGCGTGGTCTTGCTGGGATTAATTATTCTCTTTGTTGTTGCTAGGCTAAGGGCATACTAGCCGGCTTTACTTTATGCTGGTAATTAAGTCCTGCCGGCTGGTCATAGCGGCTGCGGTGCCCAGGAAAGCCTTTAGTGAGGTGCTTTGTTCTCTCAGCTGTTTTAGCTCAGCACCGATGGGACTTATGGAGGTCGGGCTATCGGCGTAAGTCCCGTGAAAAGCGAAATAGGCCTGATTTAGCTTTCGGATGTAGTAGCCCATGGAGGCTAAATATTGCCGTTTCTGTTCCATAAATTCTTCGGCCTGGGTGATTTTCCCTTGGGCTAGATAGGTGTCAACCGCCTGTCTTATTTCCCTCATCTCCCGGTTGAAGTCAAACTCCGGCTCCTCTGCCGGTGGCTGGGGACTATTTTCATAGCCCGGGTAGTATTTTTGACAGGCGATGGTACCGATCTCCTTACTGACTATGCCGACTACGGTCTCGTTCATGGTGGCAATCTCATAGTTGCGTGATATGCCGGTTACATCCAGCAGGTATAGAAACCCCAGTGGCTTAAAGACTAGGTAGCTGTGCAGCCATTCCTCGGCAGCGGCGTTGATGGTAAACTGCAGGCTGGCGTCGTCGATGACGAAGGCGGGATATGTACTCAGCCCTCCCAGCCCCACCACTAGTGATGAGACATCTAGTTTATCAACCTGCTCTTCAATACTCTCCATTGCCTCCGGGCTGAGGTCTTGTTGCAGGTGAATCTCTCTCATGCTCTCTATCCTGTCTCTAGGGGAGACCACTAGCAGGTGCGGCGGCGGCTCCAGCCTAAAAATTAGTGGCGGGAAGCCGATCCTTAATTTTATAAAATTATCAAGGGGATGATAGATGCCCTGCTCCGCCAGAACCTCTTTTATCTGCTTGGCTATTGTCCTCTCCACTTCCTTGGTTAGAGCTGCTTTTTGCTGCTGCAATCTAGCTAGTTCGGCTTCAAGTAAGCTGGAATCGCCTGCTTTATTGTCGGCATTAATGGTGGCGATTTCTGATTCCAGGTTTTTTATCGGCTCAACCAGGCTGAAATACTCAATGACCACACTGGCTTCATCTTCAACCCCTTCACCCTTACTGGAAATTGAGCTATTTAATGCATCCGGTATGGCTTTGAGTTCCCACTGGGCAATGCTGAATTGATAGGGTTTAACTATCGATTTCAGGGAGCTATCAAAATTGGAGGCGGGAGCGCAGCTCCCGCCTAGTAAACAGAGTGACAGTAGAGTGAGTACAACCAGTTTCAGTCTCAACTTGAGTTTGCCTTTACCCGGTCAATGATTTGAGACAGCGCCGGGCCGGTCTTATCGTGAATGGCAATATCAGCGTGGGGGTCGTGGGGGGTGGGTGTTAGGTTAATGATAATCAGTCTGGCACCGCTATTCTTGGCGATTAATGGCATCTGAGCGGCGGGATAGACCACCAGCGAAGAGCCAGCGACCAGGAAAAGGTCACAGGCGGCCGCTCTGTTTTCGGCTTGGCGGGTTTCCCGTTCCGGCATGGCCTGGCCGAAGGAAATAGTAGCCGGCTTCATGATTCCGCCGCAGCTATCGCACCGCGGCACCTTTATTCCGCCCCTGAGCCTTTCCTGGATTTGCTCCCTAGGATATCTTTGCCCGCACTCCAGGCAGTTGACCCACCAGGCTGTTCCGTGCAGTTCAATCACCTTTTCCTCCGGGATTCCGGACCTCTGGTGCAAGCCGTCAATATTCTGGGTAATAACGCAGTCCAGCTTGCCTAGGCTGTCCAGTTCGGTGATGGCGTGGTGACCGGGGTTAGGTTGAGCCGCTGCCATCTCGCCCCAGGATGATGTGGAAAATTCCCAGTACTTTTCCCGGCTCTCCTCGCTGGCCAAGAACTTCTGAAAGGTAAATTCGCTGGGGTCGAATCGGCTCCAGACTCCCCCCGGACTGCGGAAATCGGATATGCCTGATTCGGTGCTCATACCGGCGCCGGTAAAGACCACCAGCTTTTTTGCCTGGATAATCATATCGGCGGCGGAGTCAATTTGGCTCATGGTTTGTTCTCCGTCTGAGACACGGGGTTTTATGTGGCCCGGAGTTAAGGGCTATTTATATCTCAACCTCGTTCTGAGTGACATCAAGCAGAAAATAGTTCACCTCACCACCGCAAAACTCTCGCACCAGCTGGGCTAGCTCTCCGGTTATGGCTTTGGCTTCATCCTTGGACACCGGCGGCAGGCAGTCTACATTTATGGCCACATTGCTGGTGGCCGGGCTGAGCTTGGTCTGGTCGCCCTGTCGCCAGTTCCAGCGGCGGCACATTACCTTGGAGTTATCAAAATAAACCACCTCGCCGGGTGGGGGGTACTCAATAGCCTCCGCACCCAGCGGGGTGAACGGCTCATCGCCTTTAGCTAGGGTGAGGCGGAGGTCCCCTTCAGCCGAGTCCAGGTCATCGCCGCCGCTGGGTACAATGTGTTTCAGGGAGAAGTAGTTAAACAGAGCCACTAGGGTATTGATGTAGGGTAGCTGGTCGCCCCGCCGCGCCCGCCTCCCCAGCGACTCAATAGAGCAGTAGAACTTGTTGGGGTTGGTGCCGAAGTCTGAGTAAGCCTGTCGCCAGGGGGCGATGCGGGGGTGGTTCTTGATATCCTGCAGGGACTCGTCCTGGGTGGCCTCTTGTACAACCTTTTGCAGCAGTTCCACCAGTTGCGGCTTTTCCCCGCTGTTATTAACCCCCCGCGCGATAACCACCCCCCGGACATAATCGGGGAATTTGGCCAATACTTCCTGAGATACTATGTCTTTCATTGGACCTCCTCTGTCATTCTGGCAGTAATTCTAGCTAACTCCCAGGAATATTCGTATAGGTGCATCCCTTTGCTGGTGGCAAACAGCTCGCCGTCGTCAACTCCTATCTCGCTGGCCATGTATTCCTTGAGTAGCTGAATGGCGGCCAGGTTTGAAGGGAAGCCGGCCCATAAATCCCAGGAGCGGAAATAGACGTAAAAGTGAAGCCGGTTATCGCGGATGCGGGTGTCTATGGCTCTGAGGCAGGGAGGGTCATCCAGTTTTATGGAATCAGCGTCGCCTACGGCCATAAAAGCTTGGTTGGTATTGTACCCGTCCTGCCTGTACATTTCGATTACTTTTGGTATCTGCCGTTCCAGGTACTGGCCGTAGGTATACTGCTCGCCCTCCCTTTTGTGGGCGGTCATCAGGTAGGGGAGATAGTCTTCTATGTATTCCATGGAGGTGGGTGGCGGCACCCCCTGGGGTGTGGACGGTATTATCGGTCTGGTTCCCGGGTTCTTCACCTTGACTACGACAAAGTCAAGCTCTTTGCGGTGCTGACCGGCGTAACTGCCGCGGTCAATCTTATACTCGTACCCTTCGGTCAGGGTCTTGCGCAGGCAGAGGAACCAGGCCTCGGCAAGGTCTCTCGCTTCGATTACCGAAATATTCACGTTTGAACTATCCTTCTTATAAAGCCCGGATAAACTCGGGGCGCAGCCGGGACATATCCTTGCTGGCTAAGACCTCGTCTATCAGTTTGAGCATCGCCGCCTTTTGCTGAGGCAGGCGTGCCTTAATCGGCAGGTAGTTGGAAGCGTGGTTGGCGGTGAAAAAGCAGTTGGTAAAATTGGAGTTTTCTAGTATTAGCTTTAACTCTTCCAGAGACTGAAACGGCGAGATGATGGTGAATTTGCCATCCTCCCACTCTTTATGCAGGGGGGTGCCGGGGACAAGCATTAGAGTGAGGGCGCCGGCGAAATCGGGGTCAAGATCAGTGAGTATCCTGGCGGTGCCTAAGGCGTGCTTCTTA
>Ga0315548_1002921_pt1 | contig 13092 bp, 9 predicted proteins | sample SalMarSW160110MG_2_FD_202540 | JGI IMG/M metagenome (GOLD analysis project Ga0315548, IMG submission 202540) | Salt marsh sediment microbial communities from the Plum Island Ecosystem LTER, Massachusetts, United States - Salt Marsh Sediment SW1601-110 ... | reverse complement strand
GAAGGCAGGATACAAATAGTCGGCGGACGTCTGAGAATGGACGATACTACTAATAACAGCACACTCTCTCTCAACGAGGCGATTCTTCATCTGGACCTGACAGGACAGAGTAACGTAACTCTTACACTGGACCACCAAAGTCTGCAGGATGAGCCGCATAGCATTATTCCATCGAGCTTCACCGACCATTACAAGGGTGATGGAATCGTTTTAAGTGTCGATGGAATTAACTGGGTCAAGATAACCGACCTTTCAGGCTCGTTTACCGGCCAGTCGTTTTCTCTGGATTCCATAATCACCCAGGCCATGACCGATGCAGGCAGTACGGACCTCTCCAATGTGAGAATCAAGTTCCAGCAGTACGACAATTATTCAGCAACAACAGACGGTCGTGAGTTCGACAATATTATAATTACATCTTCATAAAAAACTAAACTATGTAAAGAAATAATCAGTCTGACTTTTTTGGAGGATAAAATCATGAACAGTCGTAAATTAAAATGGGTTTTGGCATGCATTCTGGGGGTTTTGCTTTGTACAGGATATACCTTGGGGGCCACAACGCAAAATAACAGCTGCTTCTATGCAACCCAAATCGGAGAAGTTGTAGATCTGGCATTCGATACTACGAATGCAACCTTCGATGGACTTGGACACTGCATGACAGGTCCCAACATCTGGTACCTTTACACCGCCACACGTACCGGTGAAGTTACCATCAGCCTGTGTGGCAGTGAATACGATACCAAGCTTGCCGTCTATAGCGGTAGCACGTGTCACCCATCAATCGGCCGATTGATCGACTGTGACGACGATGCCTGTGATCAGCAGTCGGAGGTAACCATCTTCGTAATTGCCGGTAATACTTACCTAATCGAAATCGGCGGCTACGGTAACCATACAGGTCAGGGAGTGCTTAATATCTTCGGAGAAGGTCAACTGTATAACGACAACTGCCAGAATGCACAGCAGATAGGTGATGTAACAAATTTAGCATTCAGCACATCAGAGGCAACTTTCGACGGCAACGGTCTTTGTACGCACAGCCCAAACATCTGGTATGTTTACACAGCTCCATGTACCGGGCAGGCCACAATCAGCACATGCGGCAGCAGCTTTGACACTGTACTGGCTGTTTATAGCGGCTCAACGTGCTATCCACAGCAAAGCAGATTACTCGGATGCAACGACGATTCCTGCGGCCAGCAATCCGAGCTTACCATCAATGTCGAATCAGGAAACCAGTATCTTGTTGAAGTTGGAGGTTTCAATAATCTGACCGGAGAGGGTGTGCTCACTATAAGCTGCGAAGGAGAGGAAGAAGAGGAAAGTCTCTACGACCTCGGTGACGCCCCCGACAGCACGAACACCTACTCGGTGCAAATGAACACATATTCGACATCGGTCCGCGCCAATTTCCCCACCGTATTCGGGAGCAGTACTCCTTACGGCCCGATTCATTTGAATCCGATGGGCGTGGCGTATTTGGGCAATAGCGTTACAAGTGAAACCGAAGCAGACTCCGGCTGGGATCAGGATGGTTTCAACAACATCTCTCCTCTGACCCAGCAGGCCAATCTGGACGTGGGCGATAACGGCGTTACAGTCCCGTTGAATATGCCTTACTGTAAATGGACAACATTCAATTATAGCGTTTTCGTCGTTGTCCCCGGCACCGATCTGTACGTCAATGTCTGGTGCGACTGGAACCGCGACGGCGACTGGAACGACAATACTACAACAAATCCGAGTCTCAGTTGTAGCAAGGGTAAAGTCTCCGAGTGGGCGGTCAAAAATCAGCTTCTTTACAACCTGCCCGCCGGACTGAATCAGCTTACTACACCGGCGTTTCTCTCCTGGCATCCGAAAACCGGGGCCGCAAATATCTGGATGAGAATAACGCTTTCCGAACAGCCCTGGAAAGGTGGCACAGGCGCAGGTGGTTCCGGACCACAGGCCGGATACGACTTCGGTGAAACGGAAGATTACTACTTCACTCCGGGAACAACTTGTGCCGAATGTGAAGATACGAATCGCGACGGCGTCATAGATATTAACGACCTCGTTACTTACGTAAATCAATGGCTTGCCTTATGTCAATAGGTCGTCCGTACTAATTTCGACAACGGTATAAGAAAGTGGCTATCGTTGTCACGCTTTCCCGATGGGAACATAATCGTCGAGTGCGGATTCACGGAAGAATCCATGCGGGATGATTTGTCCCCATCGGGAATTTTTTTTTGAAGGATTGGCTTTGTCCTTCCTATAGGACGCCTTACGGTGCTTGGGGATAAATTTTTTCAAAAAAGGCCGATTTGTACCTGTGGCTGAGCCAGAGGGTTCTCTACATTTGTCGAATCCCGCCAACCGCATAGGCAGGAAACCTACCCATCCTACATACCACATTTTGTTTTGGAAATTCAAGATTTTAAACATTTGAAATGTTTGCAAATTTTAAGAAATTTATAAGTCCTTGATATAACTATTTTTACAAAATGAGCATTTCAATAAAATTGGTAGATAAGGAGGTTTACGGTCGTAATCCAGTTGTAGGTGTGTCACGAAAGCCGGTGTGGGTAAACTGACTAATCCAGCCCTGTCATCAATCGAAAGAAAGGAGCAACAGATAATACAAAGTATGCCTAAATGAGAGAGCTTAACGCCTATTCGACGTGTCAACTGAGGAAAATTGGCTATTTTGAAGGTGCTTCATGCGCGTGCACTGTCTACAAATACTGGTAGGACCGATTAGAAAAATCTTATCAAGGAAGGATTTTGTCACGAAGTCACTGGCTATGCTCATACATTCTGTCCGTATAGTTTTCCCTTTATCAACCGACCCATTTTGAACTTTAACTATCAAAGATCCTTTCAACCTCCTTTTGATCCACTTCCATAACAAATGGAATCCCGCTGATTTCCGCCGCCTCGCGTGTCAAGACCGCTATATCGTCCCGCGCTATATGCGTGACAGCGAACTTGCGACTGCCGGCCATGAGCTGACGCAGGCCCTGGGCAAGACGCTCGTAATATGTGTAGAGGCCAAGCGCTCCGGTAGGGAGCTTCTCAAATTCCTCATCGCCCAGTTCTTTGCGCAATGAACTTGCCGTGACAAATATTTCATCCTTGGAATTCCCGAAACGCTCAATATACACAGGGACCTGGTATTCATCGATAGCGCGTCCGATGGTCTTGCCTACCATGGCTGCGGCGATCGGCGCCCTGGCCATACCGACCAGCTTGACAAACGGTGCACCCAGTGCAAGCCCTTTGAAAATCTGGTCTTCAAAGGCAAATCCTCCGGCCACAGCCAGAGCGGGCAAGTACAGGCCTTTGTCGGCAAGCTGCTTCGCATATTTGTACAATAGCGAGTGAATGTACACGGGAGGGACTCCCCATTCGTTCATCATGCGCCACGGACTCATGCCTGTACCACCTCCGGCACCGTCGACAGTCAACAGATCGATATTGTAGCGTGAAGAGAAGAAAATGGCGCGTGCCAGGTCTGCCGGGCGATAGGCGCCGGTTTTGAGAAAGACATATTTCGCACCGGCTTTTCGTAATTCTTCCACCCTTCTGGCGAAAGATTCTTCTGTGACCATACCAACGCGTGAATGGCGTTCAAATTCTTTGAAAGCGCCTCTTTCGAAAGCCCTGATAACATCTGGATCAGTCGGATTAGGTAGTACAATGTATCCACGTTCATACAGCAGTTGCGCCTTTTCGAGTTCTCTGATTTTGACTTCACCGCCGATATCCTTGGCGCCCTGGCCCCATTTGAGCTCGACGCATTCAACACCAAGTTTTTCAATGGCGTATTCCTGTGCACAAAGACGTGTATCCTCGATATTTGCCTGGACAACGATAGCACCGTAACCGTCTTTCTGATAGTCTTTGTAGAGTTTCACTCGCCTCTTCAAATCCGCTGTATCGACCACGCGGCCGTTTTTGATTACGGCATCTGGATCCATACCCACTACGTTTTCGCCAATGGTTAGACCTGTTCCTGCCAGGGCAGAACCAATAGCAAGACCCTCCCAGTTATTTTTAGCGATATTCGTCGAACCGATACCGGGAATACCCCATGGATAACGGAACTTTATTCCATTATCATGGCCGAAAACAACTTCCAAATTGACAGAGGGGAAAATGGCCTTGTCACTGTCAGGCTCGATACCGTGTGCTCCGACAGCGGTGCCCATGATGTTAAAGTGTGAATAGTCCACGGGATAGGTTTTCTCGGCGGCGGTGGTCACAACACCGAAGGGTTGGGGATAGATAACTTCGTGGCCCCGATAGGCGGACTTGCCGATCTCGCACATTCCGATGCACCCGTCCACGCAGGTGACACACATACCGGAAGAGGGGACCACCGAATCCACGGTCCGGTTCTTCGTAAGAGTTGCCGCCGAAGCATTTATTTTCGATAGGGTTATTGACATTGTGTTTTGCTCCTTTCGTGCCTTACCTATTTCTTCTCGGTTTTAACCTCAATCTCGCAGGCTACACAGGGATCCATGTAGCACATCATATCGTCAAAGTTTTCCTTTTCTAAGCAGGGTGGCGTGAGATTCGTGCAGCCGCCACAGATTGCCTTTTCCGGCTCATTGTACGTGCAGCGAAGCTGGCAGGCCGGGCAGACATACATGCAGCCGCCGCAGAGTCGGCAAACATCGGATTTGACATCAAACGGTGTCCCGATACTTCTGTTCTCGCCGCGGTTGCGAAAGCCGATGGCTTTGGCCATCATTTGTTCGGCGCACATTCGCACACACAGGCCGCAGAGAATGCAATCCTCGTATTCCTGTCGGAATCTCTGCTGGCGAATTCCGTGTGCAGAAGCAAGGTCTTGAATAGTTTTAGACTGGGGACAGGATGCCAGCAACAATTCAAGAATCATTCTGCGTGCTCTGAGCACTCTATTCGATGCCGTACGCACTTTGAGCCCCTCTTCAGCCGGATAAGTACAGGAAGAAACCAGCTTTGCTCTGGATCCTTCTCCAATCTCAACCACACAGAGCCGACATGCACCGTAGGGTGACAATCCATCCATATGGCACAAGGTCGGGATTGGAAATCCCAAAAACTCAGCGGCTTCGAGTATAGTAGTGCCCTGCTCAACTGAGACATCCAAACCATTTATCTTCAAAGTAATCATACGGATTTCTCCTCGAGTTCAGCGAATTCACATTCTCCATCGTTCTTAGGCTGCGTGAACTCCAGATCGCATCTCAGACACCTCCGGGCCTCCCGTGTTGCTTCTTCGACTGATAGGGCCATCTCCACTTCGGCAAAGCTGTTTCTCCTGGATGTGACAGAGATGGTTGCAGGCTCTACTCTTGCTGCCTCCTCAAGTTCATCGTCCCTGATTGCGGCGGGCTCTATGAAGAATTTTGGTAGTTTAATTTCCGGAGGTTCTCTTAGCTCTTTGCCGCTCAGATAGAGATTTATCATTGCGGCCGCCTTTTTCCCGGCGGCGATGGCATCAACGACAGTATTAGGTCCGGTGACAAGGTCTCCACCGGCGAATACACCCGGTCGTTTTGTGCAAAGGCTCTCGCTATCAACGTGGAGCCTGCCGCTCTTGCCAAGTTCCAGCCCCATTGATGTCAGGCAGTCGCTGTCCGGGCGTTCACCAATAGCTACTATCAGCGTGTCTAAAGGTATGGTAAATTCGGTACCTGGAATGGGAATAGGCTTGCGACGACCACTTGAGTCCATCTCTCCCAGCTTATTTCTAATGCATCTGATATCAGCCAAGCGTCCATGCTCGGAATCTATCTTTATCGGTGATACAAAAGTTTCGACTCTTACTCCCTCGGCCTCGGCCGCTCCTATGTAACGTATTTTAACCGGGGAAACCAGCGTTTCAAGTTTGATACCCTCCTCTATAGCTGCGTCAACTTCTTCGGCATAAGCAGGCATTTCCTGGGTCGTTCGGCGGTAAAGAAGGGTGACACTTTTGACTTTTTTCTGGCGAATAGCCACCCTTGCCGCATCCACGGCGGAATTGCCGCCACCGATGATCCCTACATGCCCTCTGGCTAATTCTTCGCCCCTCAAATTAAACGCTTTGAGGAACTGCATGGATGGATAGACTCCCTTAACATTTTCTCCTTCCAGACCCAAATGCCAACTCTTGTCTGCTCCAATGGCGAGGAACACCGCCTTAAAATTATCCTTCAACAGCTCGTCGATAGTGATGTCACGTCCGAGCATAATTCCACATTTGAGTGTGATATTTGCATCCAGTAGTGATTCCATCTCCCTGCCGAGGACCTCACGTGGCAGACGGTAAGCAGGGATACAACTGAGAAGCATTCCGCCCGGCTGATTTTCGGACTCGATGAGTGTCACTTTATAACCGGACAGGGAAAGGTAGTGGGCTGCCGCAAGCCCGGCGGGACCAGCTCCCACGACCGCTACATTTGTAGGATTGACGATATCCATGTGCTTTCTGACAGGCTTATAAACCGCAGGATCAACACGATCGGTGATAAACCTTTTCAATGCTCGAATTGCAATGCCCTGACCCCCGCTGACAGCGTGATTGCACCTGGTTTCGCACTTGCGATCACAAACTCGGGCGCAAATTGATGGGAGGGGATTAGGCTCTCTGATAACCTTGTAAGCCTCTTCGTACTGACCCTTTTCGATGAGAGCTGTATAGCGCCAGGCTTCGGTGCCCAGGGGACAGGCACTCTGGCACGGTGCACCGACTAAATCTTTACACACAAAAGCGTCACACTTTTTATCAACGACATGACGTAGATACTCGTCACGGAAGTAACGCAGGGTACTGAGCACCGGATTGGACGCGGTTTGTCCGAGACCGCACATTGTTGTATCCTTCACAACTTCCGCTAATTCTTTCAGAAGGTCTAAGTGTCCGAGTGTCCCCCTACCCCTGGAGATATCGTCGAGAATCTCGTACATTCTCTGTGTGCCTTTTCGACAGGTATAACATTTGCCGCACGACTCATCTTTAAGGAAATTCATAAAATACTTGGCAACATCGACCATACAGGTGTTTTGATCCATGACTATCATACCACCCGAACCCATTATGGAGCCTGCCTCGGTCAAGCTGTCGTAATCTACGGGTAAATCAAACTTCTCGGCGGGGATGCAACCGCCCGATGGTCCACCTGTCTGGACCGCTTTTATTTTCGCTCTACTGACAGGACCGCCACCGATATTATAGACAATTTCCTTGATGGTCACGCCCATCGGGACTTCGACCAATCCGGTATTTCTGACCTTGCCGACAAGACTGAATATCTTCGTGCCGGAATTGTTTTCAGTGCCTATTTTTGCAAACTTATTCGCACCAAGTCGGAAAATCAGCGGGATGTTGGCCCAGGTCTCCACGTTATTAATGGCGGTGGGCTTGCCGTCAATTCCTTTTTGTACCGGGAAAGGAGGTCTCTGACGCGGCTCCCCCATCTTGCCCTCGATTGAACGTATCAGTGCCGTCTCCTCGCCACAGACAAACGCTCCGGCACCCCTGACCATCCTGATATCGAATGAAAAATTAGTCCCGAGAATCTTCTTGCCCAGAACTCCCATGTCGCGTGCTTGTTGCAATGCGATGTTGAGATGCTTGACTGCTATGGGGTATTCATTACGAACGTATACTATTCCTTCGGTCGCCCCAGTTCCGTAAGCACCTATGAGCATACCTTCAATGATACTGTGTGGATTGCCTTCGAGTACGCTGCGGTCCATATAAGCGCCGGGATCGCCTTCATCGGCGTTACAGACAAGGAACTTACCGCGGTCGCCGGGTTGTTTAGCTAATAGTTCCCACTTTCGGCCCGTGGGGAATCCTCCTCCTCCACGGCCGCGTAGTCCGGAGCTTATGACCTGCCGCACCACCCACTGAGAATCTTTCGTCGATAATACTTTTTCCAGAGCGCAATATCCGTCTTGTGCTATGTAGTCATATATTCGTATCGGATCTATTTTCGGATTTGCACCCAGGATACTGCGTTTTTGATTCTTAAAGAACGGTATATCATCCCGACATAGATACTTCTGACCGGTATCGGGATCTTCGTAAAGCAGGTCATGGACATATTCGCCTGAAAGGAGAGCGTCAATAATCCTCGGTATGTCATCAAGTTTGACCTGGGTATAGAATGCCTGTTGTGGCTCAGTGAGAATGAAAGGTCCCATTTCACAAAAACCATGACACCCTGTTATTCGAAGTGCAACCTTACCAACCAGACTTTTTTCAATAATGTATCTTTTCACGACTCGAATGATATCATTTGAGCCGCTGGCCTGGCAGGCAGTGCCTGCACAAATGACTACACAAGGTTTATCTACGTCGACAGCATCGAAAAGGACGCTGCGTAATTCTTTCAGTTCATCTACAGAAGATAGTCTTAGCATTCTGCTACCTCACACATATCATTGAGTCAAAAAATTTTCCCCTTCGATCTTGTCAAACTACATCTAAAGAATGGTTTCTACAGCCGCGGCGTGAACAAATTTTTACTATGCCCCCACCATCTACCAGCATTGGCACCATAGGTGCCCCGCACATTGCACAATCGGATGTGCTTGGTATTTCCACGCCACAGTGCGGACAATGGAATTTCACTATAGTTTCCTCCGGGACGTCAAGTTCTGCCGAAACATTGTAGCTACCATATAGACAGGAGAACCTGAGACAGCCATCTTTATGGTCATAGGAAATGTTAACTTTTATTGACGGGTGGCCGTCGATGGTAAACGTGTCGTCCATCAGGCTGCGGTTACAATGGGGACAATTTACGGCGATGGGGAAAATGCGTTTGTCCTTGCCTATTTCGGTCTTGTCGAATCCCGTCCGGGCTTCGTCCAGGAGCCGACTGATCCCGGATTTTCTGACTTTCGAGAAATAGTGGCCGTCGATAACCACCACCGGTCCGAGAGCACAAGCACCCAGGCAATTTACTGTTTCAAATGTAAATTCCTTATCCGAAGTTGTTTCTCCCGCTTTGATTCCAAGTTGTGCCTCCAGCTCATCGACGATTCTTGGCGCCCCTCGAACGTGGCAGGCCGTCCCGAGACACGCGCAGACAAGATGCTTTCCTCTGGGTTTAAGACTGAAAGAGCGATAGAATGTGGCAACACTATAGACGTCCACCAGGGAACGTTGCGTGCTGTCACTGACTATTCTGAGCGACTTTTCAGGAAGATATCCATATTTAGTCTGGATTTCCTCAAGGATTGCAATAAGGCCACCTCTATCCTCGTTGTGCTTCTCAACGATACTTAAGATATCCTTAGTATCAATCTCTTGCTCCATAGTGATATCATTCTCGTTTGAAAGAACAGCTTTTCGTCTCATTCTACTGATACTCCTGACAATGCCAGATTCCCCCCTCGGGTTTTGGGAAAACACAATTTTGCCGGTTCTCACAATCGCAGCACAGTCCTACGAATTGCGTTGTTCCTTTAACCTCCGCAATATCAGGAATCATCGGTCGCCCCTTATCGTCTCCGGCAGTTTGGGTATGCGGTGTCATTTCAATTTCAAACTCTTCACAATAAAACAATGGCCTTTGTGGGTCCCTTGGAAAAGTGCAGGTAGAGGCATGCTTGCACGAGGAACACAAAGTGGGATATTCGGTATTACCTATCATAATATATTCCTTACTTTGCTTGTTTTGTGGTAGTCTGAACAGGTGCAAAAAACATACCATTTAAAAAACAGAGGCAGATATTGGTCTTCAAATTGACTCAACGCCACAGGCCGAAACAAAACTGCGGGGCTAATGGCAGGATATAAAAGGACTTAACAGAAGGTTAGTTTAATAGGGCGACACCGGAGAATTTTCTGAGATTATTTGAAGCGAAAGAAAGGAACCGGGGCATTCTTAACCAGCGGGGAGAATTTACCCTGTGCTCACATGTCGGTAACTGTGGTCTTCTATGGTTTTATCTTCTGTCTCAAAGTTTTTCGATCGATACCGAGAATCTCTGCCGCGCGGGTCTTGTTACCGTCCACACTCTCAAGGACATTACTAATATATTCGGTCTCAACTTCTGCGAGGGTTCGGGTGAATCCAGTTTTCCGCAAGGCGGTGAAACGCATTAGGCAGGGTAAATCAGGAACCTCGATGAGGTCGCCATCAGTCATAACCACCAAGCGTTGGACGACATTCTCCAGTTCTCTGACATTGCCGGGCCAATCATAACTCAAGAGGCTCTGCAGTGCCTTATCGGAAAAGCTGGGCGCTGGCTTACCCGCATCGTCTGCAAATTTGACGGCAAAATGACGAGCCAGCAAGAGTATGTCATCATCCCTGTCTCTCAAAGGCGGCATCAATATCGTAATGACATTGAGGCGATAAAACAGGTCTTCGCGGAAAGAATCCTTTTTGACCAATTCATGCAGTTCTTTGTTCGTCGCCGCCAGAATCCGAACGTCCACCTTTCGCGATCGGCTCGATCCCACCATACAGATTTCTTTGTCCTGCAGGACACGGAGCAGTTTGACCTGCATGGCCAGGCTCATATCGCTGACTTCGTCCAGAAAGATCGTGCCGCCGTCGGCGGCATGAAAGAAGCCCGCCCGGGATTCGGTGGCTCCGGTGAAGGCTCCCTTGACATGCCCGAACAATTCGCTTTCGAGCAGGGACTCCGGAATGCCCCCGCAGTTGACCGGTACAAAGGGTGCCGAAGACCGAGAACTGCCGTAGTGAATAGCCCTGGCGGTGAGCTCTTTGCCGGTGCCACTTTCCCCGGTGATCAGTACCGTGGCCGAGGTGGATGCCGCCTTACTTATCGCAACAAAAACTCTCTGCATTACTTTTGAGTCCCCGACAAAGCCTTTAGACACGGGGACAGTCTGAGTCTGAGTAGTGTGCCCGGATCTGCGGATCCTGATCTTACCGAGCACGCGCCGAACCGCGGCGAGAAGTTCCTCTTCCGTGAAAGGTTTCGCAAGAAACTCTTCAGCACCGGTCTTCACCGCATTGACAGCTCCTTCGATGGATGGGTAACCGGTAATCATCATAACTTCAGTTTCTTTGAAGTTTTCCCGAACATGCCGGACCAGATCAAGGCCGCTAACTTTAGGCATTTTAAGGTCCGTGATGACCAGCTCCAATGCCCTACTTTCTAAAATTTCAAGTGCCTCCGCTACACTCGAAGCGGTGAAGACCTGGTAACCGGCTGCCATTAAGTATCGTTGGAGCACCTCCAAAGTGGCCGCCGCGTCGTCCACAATTAAAATACAATCTTTCTTCGATGGAGATGGCATTTTATCCCTCTTGCTCTATATCCTTTAGTGTTAGAACAGGCAACCGAATTTCAAAACGCGTACCGGAACCGACCTTGCTCTCGACGTTGATTGAGCCACCGTGCGAAGTGACAATTCCATGCACGACGGGCAAACCCAGGCCTGTTCCATGCCCGATATCTTTAGTCGTAAAGAAAGGAACAAATATTTTCTCAAGATCCTCCCTGGTGATCCCGGGGCCAGTATCTTCAACAGAAAGATAGACATGATGGTCACTCGACCATGTTCTGACGGTGATCTTGCCTCCCGCAGACATAGACTGCAAGGCATTCACAATCAAATTAACAAGCACTTGATTTAACTGAGAAGGATCGGCAATAATCTCCGGCAGGTTTGGGGAAAGGGCATGAATGAGTTCTACATCCTCTTTAGTGCATTGAGCCTCAAAGAAATAAAAACTGTCTTGCACAACTTGATTGAGATTGATCCGGCTTTTCTTCGGCGGCCTTTGACGGGCAAACACCAGAAGCTTCTTAATAATCTCCCTCGCCTGCAAAGACGCCGTCTCGATCTTCTCGATGTCCTGCTTCGCAGACACAGGAACTTCGGGAGTTTTTTTCGCCAACTGGGCGAATCCCAGAATATTTCCGAGCGGCTCGTTCAGCTCGTGCGCTACCCCTGCGGCAAGCATTCCGATTGTCGAGAGCCGGTCGGCGTGCCTGAGCTGGGCATGAAGCTTCAATTTGTCCTCTTCCGCCTGTTTGCGTTCGATAATCAATGCCACCTGCCTGGCCACGGCGTTAATCAGTTTGCGCTCCTCCTGAAGAAAGGGACCCTCATCAAAATCAGGTTTGTCGTCTACGTAAACCAACTCAACAACGCCTCTTGACACACCACCGACAGTAATCTCGGCTGTTTGTTTCTGGCGGCTCTCACGGAAGCCTTGGGTCGTATAGGAAACTCCATCTAAAATTATCCTCGCGAAAGCGGTCTCGGAGTATTGCCAGGCAGGAGGAAGAAGCTCAACAATACGTTGGATAATTTCTTCCAGCGAGATATCCGGCTGTCCCGCTATCTGAGCAATCCCATAAAGACATGTTAGTTCCTTGATCCGTTCGGTCAAAGCCGCTTTTGTGGAGTATGATAATTGCTCATCAACCATCAGTGTCCTCACGTGTCAAGAAGAATTAGAAAGTAAGGATTCTTTCTTGGTGTCCTTTATTCGGTTATTATACATGTACTTCTGAGGATTTGTCAAGAATTGCAGTGGTATGCCAGCGTTAAAAAAGATTCTTCGGTGATAAAAATGTGTTCGGCATGTCTCGAAACTAACGTTATGATAGGGAGCGTGGCAATTGAATGCGACTCTTTAACCGTTGCAACTGTAGTACTACCTACATTGTGTATGTACCTATATTCGTCTAAATCAGGCCGCCGCCTTGACGCCGATCGAGTTCTCTAAAAAAACGTACGATAACCATAGAAAAAACACTAACCAACGGGCCCTAAGCACAATGCTTACGGCCTTTTTTTATACTCTAATAAATCGTTCCCATTGTCAACGCCGCTTGCTTATTGCTTTCAAGTGCCGCTTGTGCCTGCCGGCCGGCACAAGCGGAACGGGCAAATCCTTCAATGTTTTTTATATAAAACCATCTTTTTCTTCTTTTCAACAATATGGAAATTCCTATTGCCACTTGTACCAATCAAATCTTAGAAAACTAAGGACAGCGGGGCTGTTGAAAAAGCCCCCTGATTCTGGTATAAATATTATCAGTTTTGGGGGCTAACATCAAGAACGGAGGCTTAGTTGTGATAGGCAAACAGGAACGCTGGCAGGAAGAGTTGTTTGTTGC
>Ga0315548_1002917_pt1 | contig 13094 bp, 12 predicted proteins | sample SalMarSW160110MG_2_FD_202540 | JGI IMG/M metagenome (GOLD analysis project Ga0315548, IMG submission 202540) | Salt marsh sediment microbial communities from the Plum Island Ecosystem LTER, Massachusetts, United States - Salt Marsh Sediment SW1601-110 ... | reverse complement strand
TTCTGCTATCAATTTGACTAAATCTTTAATTTTTATCTCAAAGCCTGCTCCAATATTTACAGGTTCAGGCTTACTGTATCTTTCTGTAGCTAAAAGTATGCCTTCTGCCGCATCCTCCACGTACAAGAATTCCCTTGACACTTCTCCGGTTCCCCAAACCTCAACCTCTCTTTTGTTATCTCGTACCGCCTCTGTAAACTTCCTTATTAGTGCAGGTATGACATGAGAGCTTTCTAAATCAAAGCTGTCTCCGGGACCATAAAGATTTACTGGCAACAAAAATATAGAGTTAAATCCGTACTGTTGTCGATAAGCCTGAGACTGCACCAACAGCATCTTCTTGGCTAAGCCGTAGGGAGCATTCGTCTCTTCCGGGTATCCATTCCATAAGTCGTCTTCCTTAAACGGGACTTCTGTAAATTTTGGGTAAGCGCAAACAGTTCCTACGGCGACAAATTTCTCCACGGCTTCTTGTCTGGCTGCCTCCATCATCTGAATGCCCATAATGGCATTATCATAAAAAAGCGAGCCGGGATAGGCCTGATTATACCCAATACCACCAACCCTAGCCGCTAAATGAATGACGACATCCACGTCCTTGACCACTTTAACGCAGTTCTCCCAGCGCCTTAAATCCGTATCCTTGCCTCGAGGTATCCTCATATTCTCTCCCTTCACGCCTCTTCCTCTTAACTTCTCCACCAAAAAGGAGCCCAAGAATCCAGCACCACCCGTTACCAAAATCCGTTTGTTTTTTAGTTGATAGCTCATGGATGTTAGTTCGTGGAATTCTTAATAGAGGTGATCATGCCTGAAAGCATTTTTCCGATTTCCTCACCAAAAGCCTTTGCCTCATCAAGCTGACTGTCGCTAATCCAGTTGTTTTGGTTGAATATAATCAAGAGTGTGATAGTTTCATATAAGGAACCCCGCGCAATATACAGAAATTGAACAAACTCCTTCTTTGAATATCTTCCCTTACCTTCAGCAATGTTCAAAGCAACAGATGTGGAACATGCCTCCAGCTGCTCAATCAATCGAAGATGCTTTCGGTCAGTTTCAACACTTTCGGCTAATTCGATGACTCCTTTTGCAAACTCAACTGCCTTCCGCCAAACCTCTAAATCCTCAAAACTAAACTTCCCCATGAGCTATCAGCTATCACCTATGACCTATTGTCTGACCTATCACCTATGAGCTATCCTATGAGCTATGAGCTATTAACTATGACCTAATCAACCCCCCACCATTTATTCGCAAACTTCTTTTCAATAATTTTATCCCCTTCGCCTATCGGCTCTAAGCCTGCCGCTCTCAAATCAGCATCCACCATAATTTTGACAAGGTCCCCAAATTTAACCCTCGGATTCCAATTTAATTTTGCCCTGGCTTTAGCCGGATCAGGGAGCAATTCCTCAGGTTCCGTTGGCCTGAAATACTTGGAATCAATTCTAATGTGGTCCGCCATATCCAAATTCGCATAGGAGAAGGCCTCTTCTAAGAATTCCCTGACTGAATGAGATTCCCCGACTCCTACAACAAAATCATCGGGATGGTCATTCTGGAGCATGCGCCACATACACTCCACATATTCCGGGGCATATCCCCAATCCCTTCTGGCATCTAAATTCCCCAGGTAGAGATACCTCTGTTTTCCGGCAAGAATTCTTGCCATAGCTCTGGTGATCTTCCTGGTCACAAAGGTCTCGCCCCTTCTGGGAGATTCGTGGTTAAAAAGGATGCCATTGCAGGCAAATACCCCATATCCATCACGATAATTCTTCGCCATCCAGTAAGCGTAGACCTTGGCGCAAGCATAAGGGCTTCTTGGCCTTAAAGGCGTCTCCTCATTTTGTGGTGGTGGGGATGCCCCAAACATCTCACTGCTGGAAGCCTGATAAAACCTGGCCCTATTCCCGCTTCTCCTTATCGCCTCTAACAGCCTGGTCGTGCCCAGGGCAGTAACATTGCCTGAATATTCCGGAATATCAAAACTCACCCGCACATGGCTTTGCGCCCCGAGATGGTATACCTCATCAGGCTTTATGTTGAAAATTATGTTGGAAATCTGCTCAGAATCGGAAAGGTCGCCGTAATGCAGAATCAATCTGGCTTTAGGGTCATGGGGGTCAACATAAATGTGGTCTATTCTACCGGTATTGAAAGTAGATGCCCTCCTAATAATTCCATGGACTTCGTATCCTTTACTGAGCAAAAACTCAGCTAAGTATGAGCCGTCTTGCCCTGTTATGCCTGTGATCAGTGCTTTTTTCATATTTCACCTCCCGAAAATAGTCGATCCCAAAGCTAGATAGCGTTCTCCCAGAATACTACGAGCTCTTGGAGGGTTGTCTCTATCGGTACCTCCGATCGCCAACCGGTCACATCTTTGATTTTTGAGTTGTTGCCTCTAATATAATTCGCGTCAGCCGGCCGGAAACGGCTAGGATCAATTCTTACTTCCACGTTGACACCGGCAGCACCGATCATATAGTTAAGCAACCACGAGACGGGATAACTGCTACCGGAGCACACATTAAAGACTTGTTGATCCGCTCGGTCTGACGTCAATACGAGGTCATAAGCCCGAACTACATCGCGAACATCCACAAAGTCCCTGTGTACATTGAGGTTTCCAACAGAAAGCACCGGCTGTCTGAGCCCACGCTTGATCTCAGCAAGTTGCTTTGCGAAACCGCTCAGCACGTAAAGCGGCTTTCTACCAGGGCCGGTGTGATTGGAGGGACGTAATATGGTGTAATGCAGCCCATGTGAAGCTCCGTACTGCTGTATGATAAATTCGGAGGCTGCCTTTGACACAGCGTAAGGGCTCCGAGGATTAAGAGGCGATGACTCGCTATAACACACCGACTGGTCAGCATTCCCTCCGTAAACCTCCAGCGAAGAAATGTGGATCAGCTTCGTATCAGGTACATGCTCTGTCACTGCGAGGCAGAGATTGAGCACCCCGAGATAATTAATCTGATGACATGCCACCGGCGCAGCCCAGCTTTCCGACACCGAACTGAATGATGATAGGTTGATCACGATGTCAGGCAGTACCCGCCTTACTACGTCCGTTACCTCATTCGTCGAGGTGACGTCACCTGCTAGATGCTCAACGGCGACATTTGGATCCTCTTGGTCGTGCCTTGCCATCCCGTACAGGGAGCACCCGGGAAACCGGTCCGCGAGATAGGGGAGCAGGTATCCCGCTACAAACCCTGTGTCGCCTATCACGAGAATTTTCATACTATCCTTAAATATCCTTCGTAAACTGCCTCGGCCATGGCCTCCCAACTAAACCGCATTGCCCGCAATTCCCCCCTCTCAATAAGACCCGCCCGTATAGATTCGTCGCTGATAACTCTATCCATTTGCCTGGCCAGGTCCTCGGGGTCTTCTGGATGAAATAGTAACGCTGCGTCTCCGACCACTTCTGGAACAGAAGATGTCTTTGGTGCTATTACAGGACAACCACACGCCATTGCCTCAACTAAGGGAATGCCAAACCCCTCATATAGCGATGTGCATATAAAAACTGTTGCGTATGAGTATAGTTCTGCCAGCCTGTTATCGTTACAGAATTCGTGCCTAAGCCAAGTTCTCTTCCCGACAGTGTCAGCGACCACCTGTTGCTGCTGAACTGAGAGTTCTCTCTCCCCTCCCACCAAGACAAGATCGAAGTCATAGAAATATTTTTGGCGAACGAAGGTATTTAACAATAGGTCGAAATTCTTGTACCAGCCACGATTACCAACATAAAGCATGTAAGGTCTCTCATCATCCCTTTCTGTTCCCGAAATAGGTGCAGTGCGCCTGTGAAACACACTGCTTACCCCAGGGTATGCAACGACAACCTTTCGAGGATCGATCTGATGGAGTTCACAAAGGTCCTTCTTAGTCGATTCTGATATAGAGATAACCAAATCTGCTGTCTCAAGTGCTTTCTTTTTCAACATTTTGGTGTTCAGATCACCACCGTATAGCTCATAAATCATGTCATAAGCGTGAACAACCACCGGACCCCGCACGCGCTTCGGAAGCCTGTAGTAAGTTGAGTGATAGATCAAATCCGAAGCCGCGTTTAGGCCATATGCCAGCTCCATCCCCATATCATCAAGCTGTTTGACAGGTAAAAGTCTGCGAACAACGGTCATTCTAAGCCCGTAATATCGCTTAAACCATTCTTTCCTAAAAGGATAGCGGGCAATATACGCGCCCCTGAACAGAATCTGTTCCACCTTGTGAGCCTGGCCAAATGAACGCATCAGTTCAAAGCACAGCCGGCTGATCCCACCCTGCTGCTGCAATGTGAATATCCTGCCGTCAAAAAATACTTTCACGTATCCGGTTACCCTGCTAAGCCTGAAACAACAGAAGGAGTCTCCCTGCAAATCCACATCTCATTCCAGGGTATGAATAGTAGAGCCTCAACGCTTCTCTCGGTTCAGGAGGATTACCACTTGCTGGCGTTCGTTCATCTTCCGGTGAATTATAGCATCAATTATAGAACGAAAGCTCTTAGGCACTAACGGACGGTGCTATGTGGCAGCGAATGTCCCTTAGGCTCTCGTAACTGGACCTCGTGACTGTGGATCAATATCTCAGCCCGGATACTCCTTCTACTCCCTTTCCTTCTATTGCATCTCCAAGCGACCAAGATCCCTGCGCCAGCGGCGCTAACGCAAATCAGGAATTGTCCAATAGCCGCAGCGTCTCCCGTGTCTACGCCACAAGGCAACGCTCTTCGTAGCTTGACCTCACTTCACGAATCCTGACGAACACGGAAAATCCGTCAGGGTTATCACTCTTGGAGAATAATGGTCTAAGGCTTATCTGAAGTCGACGGCTGTGGCAACACAGACAAGTCATCTAGACTTGCAGAAATCGTGAACTTAAGCGGTTGAGTCTGGTTCCCTTCAGTTGTGATTGTAATACTTGGAGCTACGATTCAACGAGGTCCTTCAAGTTCGGCGGCTGTGGTAGCTGTGCGTTGCAGCGATCTAGTAGGCATCTTACCTACGAAGAAGTCGACCTCTGCTCTGTAGAATTGAAACATATCTTCATCCTTCATGAGAAGGACATCAAAGTAGTAGAATTTGCCTGTCAGTTGGTAAAAAAGAAGATTTCGGAAAGGTGATAAGTCAGATAATGCATATTTGCCCATTAGATTGCCAAAGTTGTCATACAGCAAAAAATGATTGTAGCCGATTTGGTTAAGAAATTTCAGAGTCCTAAGGCAGTCTTCAACATAGTTTGTATTTTCCCAAGCTTCACATTCAAAGAGAACTACTGGAACGTTTCGGGATAACAATCTCTCGGAACCTGCGATTACTTCGAAATCGTGTCCGTCTGTATCAATTTTCAGGACATTCGCATTTGCTGCCGAAGGGTTGTCGTTCACTATTTCATCCAATTGCCTTGTGCTCATTTCCGTGCCATTTCTTGATTCACCCACCGAGGCCGTGCCGGCCCTCTCTTGAATTACAAACTTGCCTCTCTTGCTACGAGATGAACAAAAATCAGAAACCGTTGTGACGTTTTTGTTCCAGCCCCAGTTCTCAGCTAGTAACTTGCTAAATTTTGGATGGGGTTCAATTGCAAGGAAGGTGTCCGAGTCCTCCTTGTAGAAGGAAGCTATAGTATCTCCAATGTTTGCTCCAACGTCAATGCAGTTTAGATGTCCCTGGCTCTGATGGATGTACTCACTAATCCTCTGTGGAAGTCTGTCATAAAACTGAAACTGCTTCAGATAACCTGGTAGTGGATGCGATAGCGGCAGTCTCAAGACCCTCCCATGTATCGGTAATGAGCAGGCCGGGTCATTTAGCAGTCTAATCAGGACTTTTCTTATCAAAAACCACGCGACTTTTCTAACCCCTCCTGATTCAAGGTAATGTTTGTAAACCACCGTCGAAATTTCCATGTTCTAATCCTCCTGAGGTGCTGGTCTACTCTCCAGTCGTGACATTGTGACAATAGTGCGCTCGATTCCGGTGTTGCTGAATTGGACATTACGATTATCATCTACGGAGAGTCTAAGGGGTGAGGCGGTATATGAGACGAAGGCTCGCTTGGTCGGTTCACTAATGGTTGCTTGATCGGCCCCGATATCGTAGACAGGCGGCGGATGGACCCCGACTTGGGATGCCAAGCGGCTGAAAACGACCTCGGTAATGCTCAGAGTTCTGCGCGGGGTCCGGCGGGGTACCAAATAGATAGGTTGTCCACAACAATTCCCCATTTTGCTTAATCTGTGCGACATAGCGCATCTCGGTGACCTAAATCGCTGTCGGCTTGCGCGAAGCTAATCTTACATCATCGACTTCAGCATTTATCATACTGAGTTTTCCAAGTTCACAACGATTGGCCCTGGTATAACTCCCAGTAGGCGCCTTTCTTTCCCATCAGCTCCTGGTGCGTTCCCTCTTCCAGGACCCGTCCATCGCCCAAGACAATTAGTTTATCGGCATTAACTACGGTTGACAAGCGGTGGGCAATAATAATCACGGTATGGTCTCTGGCTATTTCATCAATTGCTTTCTGGACGGCTGCCTCGGAGATACTGTCAAGATTGTTGGTGGCTTCATCAAATATCAATACCTCTGGCTGTCTTATCATCGCCCGGGCAACCGCCAGCCGCTGGGCCTGTCCGCCGGATAGTCTCATCCCCCTATCGCCGACCAGGGTATCGTAGCCATCGGGCAGCTCGCTGATAAAGCTGTGGGCGTCGGCATACCGAGCAGCTTCGATGACTTGCTCACGGGAATATCCGTCTGAGCCGAAGGTGATATTATTTGCCACCGTGTCGTTAAGGATGAATGTATCCTGACTAACACAACCTACCTGATCTAGCCAGGATGATAATTTATATCGTTTGAGGTCTATACCGTCAATCCTTATTTCACCCCGGTCAACATCAAATAAGCGAAGCAGCAGATTAATCATCGTGGTTTTGCCTGTCCCCGAGCGGCCGACAATAGCGGTAGTTTTGCCCCTCTGGAAAGTAACGGAAATATCGTTTATGGTTTGGGATCGTCCTTTATAGGCAAAGGAGACACGGTCAAAGGTTATATCGTACTGGAATGAGCTTAATTCCTTTTCCCCATCCTTAAGGTGAGTGATTTGAGCATTTTGTATGTTGTAAATCGTTTCACAATTGGGGAGGGCGCCCATAATCTGCATTGTTAGCCCGCTGGCACCACCTATGACGGGGACCAGCCGGAAAAGGGCAATGGCGAAGGCCCCCAGAACAGGGATTACAGCCATAAAACTGGCCGGGGTGGTTATTCTAATCACCAGGGCGGTAATACCGATACCAAGATAGACGATGAACATAAGGACAGGGGCGGGGAGCTGCTGCCATATACTGCGCCGGGTAAAATGAGCCCAGCGTTTCCCCACGGCACGGCTGAACCTATATATCCAGCTCTCCCCGGCGGCAAAGATCTTCACCTGCTTGATGCCGCTAATCGCCTCGTTGAGGATTACATTACTCTCCCGGGATGCCTCCATCTCGCCCTTCCCGGGCTGATAGGCGACCTTCTGCCCGAAACGCCGGGCAAAGTAGTAATACCCCAGGGCGATGAGCACGACGACTGCGGTTCCGGGCAAAGATAGTGAAAGCAGGACAAGAACCATGGTGAGGGACAATAACACCTGTGCTATTAACTCTGTAACTGAATTGACCAAGGTTGCCAGAAAAGGTGGGGCTCCGGCAGCATTGTAGATTAACTCTCCCTGTCTGTGATCGATAAAGTACTGATAATCAGCCTTAATAAACTTATCGAAGACCTCGTTCTGGTTCTTCCTTACCAGGCGGGCGGCAAGCTTTACACGGAAGTTTATCATCATAAGCCGTGCGGCAAAGGCAAGAAGGGCAAATAGTAAGAAGAGCACGCAATAGGCGATAAATTGGTCAGCTATGGGTAACACATCAGCCATGGTGCCAAAGAGCCGAAGCATAACGTTGCCCTGATCGGCTCCGGCAGCAAAGGCAGTATTCAGTATCGGATAGACGGTGGCGATAGTGGCCGCTTCTAAACCACCAGCCAGTGAAGACAGAATAACCAGTGCTACAACCTGTAGCTTAAACGGTTTCAGGAAAAACCAGATGGTATTCAGTACGCGATGGCTGCGACTCTGTCTACGTTTAGCTTGCGCCACGGGGCTTAATCTCCATATGAAATGTTTCTTTATTATGAAGTTGGTCAAAGCCTACAGCAGCAGGAGCGCCCAATCTGCCACTGCCGATGATGTGGACGTTATTCATCGATACTTTCCTCTTGTGCGAGGTCAATAATAAGAAACGGCGTTGGCGATGTCAAGCCACAACCAATTCACAAGCTTCGATAATAAAATCCATCCTGCTCCGCTCTGGCAGGCTCGAAGAATCCGCGCACATCAATCAGGATCGGACTCCTCTTTATAATGACCATAGTTTATCACAGAGACGCCAGGCGAAGAAGGGGGTCAACTCTATTTTTATGTTCGCCCTGGGGCGGGGCATGAACTACACGACCCTAAAGGGGCGCACTACAATGACACCCCATTTTGTCGTTGCGAGTCCCGATTTATCGGGACGAAGCAATCTCGGGGGTTACAAAGTGAAGATCACTTTATGTAAGTAACCCCCTTTATCCCCATAATGGCTTTGTATTATAAGTGCCTCCTGTATAAAAAGTCAGGTAGTTGTATCAAAAGTCTATATTTTTCGGCTGTTTTTGGCATAACGCTTCTTCTTCGGTATCCGCTTCTTATTCAACACTCTATTAAGCATTAGTAGAACACCTTTGGCGTTTGTCGGATTCCTTTTGCCAGCGTTCCAGAGTTCTACTGTATCGGATGTTACGCCTAACTCATCCGCTATTGCTGCCAGTGTCCAGCCTTTTTCAACTAATTGGGTTATTTTTACCTGTATATCGCTATTCATTTTTATGAACCTTCCTTGTGAGACGCTAGTGTCTCAATCTTAGACCAATCTACATCCACACTGAATGGCTTACATATCAGCCTCTTGCTCGCAGGGCTTAATCTACAATTACCAAGTGTCTTAATGTAACAACGACAAGTAGACCCTAACCAAGGTTTGAATTGATTCCACCGATGTATCTTATATAGTATGATTTCAGATTTTGTAGGGTCTATCCAATATATTGACCCAACAGAGCCGTATACATATGTAAGCGGGTAACGTGTTCTTTGGCCTCCCACTTTTTCTGATTTGATATAGGCATTTATATTTTGGCAATCAATCATTAACTTATTTAAGTTGTCTCTATTTGTGAATTTTAGACTAAACTCTAAAGTCATATTATAACCTTGGGCTTGTGGTAGTTTTTTAATTTGGAGCTTACCCTTTTCATGAAACTCACATGCAGTACCATACCTTCTTAAATAACGCCAAGTTTCGTACCGCTTTTTAAGCATCTGTGAAAACCTCCGAATTGACCTTGGAAGTCTTCGCAGGAAACGACCAAACGCTGGAATAAAATGACCTAAAATTACAGTAATAATCCCCGTGAGGATTATAATAATCAATACGATTTCGCCATCTGCTGTACTGAAGTAATCCCTTGCAGTCTTTAATAAATCGCTGAACCAATCCATAATTACATATATAATAATAACATACAGCATAGGCCAATGTCAATATATAAAAATATGAAATTTTATTATTTTTTATACAAAAATCTATTGACAAAAGCATACAACATATGCTATTATATGTATATATCAAGATAATTTGGAAAGGAACAGTGAAATGGGAATATGGCAAGAAAGAGGATTGGCAATAGCAAATTCTAATACAGTCAAGAAAAATAGATTGGGCTGGCAAGTCCCCTCCCAGTCTGGCAACGGGACTTACATTGTGAACGTGGACAACGGAGAGCCGTTCTGCACTTGCCAGCACTTTGAGGCTACTCACAAGAAGTGCCAGCATATTTATGCGGTTGAGTTCATCGTCCAGAAAGAACAGCATCCCAACGGCACTGAAACTGTAACTAAAACAATGAGGGTAACCTATGTTCAGGACTGGCCTCTTTACAATGACATTCAAACTCACGAGGAAGAACGTTTTGTCACCTTGCTTCGTGACCTGTGCAATGGGATTCCACAGCCAGAATATAAGTTTGGACGTCCCCGCTTGCCGCTGGCTGATGTTATATTCGGTCTGGTTTTGAAATCCTATACTACAATATCTGGCAGACGCTTCATGTCCAGACTTCGGGAAGCAGAAGCAAGGGAGCTGATTACCAAATCTGCATCTTTTGCAAGCAATGCTCGCTATCTGGAAAATCCCGAATTGACTCCGCTTCTGAAATCCTTGATTGAACAAAGTGCAAGTCCATTGAGTGCAGTTGAAACTGATTTTGCTGTTGATTCCTCTGGCTTCGCCACTACTACTTACAATAGGTGGTTTGACCACAAATATGGCAAGGAGCGGAGTAAACAGACATGGGTCAAAACTCATATCATTTGCGGAGTCAAAACACACATTGTCACCAGTGTAGAAGCTACACCTTACGAATCGGCTGATAATAAGCAGTTGCCCGCTCTTGTGAGCCAGACAGCCAAAGTGTTCTCTATTAATGAAGTCTCTGCTGATAAGGCATACTCTGACAGAAGATGCCTTCATGCTGTTCAAGCTGTTGGCGGGATTGGTTATATCCCCTTTAAGATTAACTCCACTGGTATGGGTGACCATCATCACAAGTTTGATGGTCTGTGGAATCGTATGTGGCACTTCTATCAATTTAACCGAGATTCTTTCTTGGCTCACTATCACAAAAGGTCGAATATTGAGACGGCATTCTCGATGATTAAAGCTAAATTCGGCGGCTCGGTTCGAGCCAAAACTGCAACCGCTCAGGTCAATGAGGTTCTTTGCAAAATCCTTTGTCATAATATTTGCGTGCTTATACATAGTACTGTAGAGCTGGGAATTGAAGCGGCCTTCTGGAAGTGCTCTGATACAAATAGAGAGGCACGTGTTCCAAAAGTGCTTGAGAATTGGAACTTCTGATACAAAGCCCCCCATAATCTAAGGGGGATATTGAAGTAGACGATGCTCATTTTAGCGGGGACTACTCCTTCGACTGTGCTCAGGACAGGCGCTAGGATGAAAGATTCTTCGACTCGAAAAGTTGGGGCGAGAATGATACTTCTGCCGGTCGTTGCGAGGCTGACGAAGTCAGCCGAAGCAATCTCGGGGATTGCCGCGCTTCGCTCGCAATGACAAAAGAAGAGGGGGTCAGAATGACGGTGATAGTCCGTGAAGAGGAGGAAGATTTATCTTTCCGTTGCCTGAAATTGAAATAATCTAGCTACTTGTGATTTTGTGGTAAAATGGAAAAGGATGGGGCAAATAAATAGAAATTTTGGAGAGAAGTTGTAGTAAATTGGAAAGAATAGAAAAACCTTGGGGCCATGAAATTTGGTTTGCCGTTACCGAGAAATACATAGGCAAGATCCTGTTCATAAAAAAGGGCCATCGACTAAGTCTGCAATATCACAAACAAAAAGACGAGACACTCTATTGCTTGAAGGGGAGAACTAGTTTGATAATTGAGAACGGCAATATGACCAATATTCTCCCTTTGGTGCCGGACTGTAGTTACCGCATAGAACCGATGACTATTCACCGGCTAGAGGCGACAGAAGATACGACTCTCGTTGAAGTCTCCACTCCCGAAGGGGAAGACGTGGTGCGAGTCGAGGATGATTATGGCAGAGCTTCTGGAAGTCCATGATTATACCGAATCCGGATAAGCGCATCAAATTTTTCGAAGCCTTGAAGGAAAGGGGGAAGGTGGTAGCCGTATCTGGATATTTCGATCCACCAACACCAACTCATCTTGTTTACTTTCAAGCGGCAAGAAAGCTGGGAGACTTACTCGTGGTACTGCTAAATAATGATGCCCAGCTTCTAATGAAAAGAAAGGGGACCAAACTTGAAGGGCGGATAAGATATCCACTTACGGACAGGGCACTAATACTGAGCGAATTACGTACAGTACACGTTGTCGTTGTATCGATAGATACCGGTAGGGGAATATCGGAAACGCTGAAGATAGTCAAACCGCACATCTTCGCCAAAGGAGGAGACAGGAATTTAACTAACTTACCGGAAGAAGAAATTGAAGTATGTAAAGAAATTGGTTGCGAAATAGTGTGCGGCGTCGGCGGCGGTAGGAGTGAGAAAGCGCATTCAAGTTCTTGGTACGACTGGGAAAGCTAGTATTGCGCTCGTCGAAACGATGGGACTCGATACCATCTATCCGGCTCAGCAACTCGGTATAGAGCGCGGCTTTGTTGCGACGCGACTCGTTCCAGCAATCGAGGTGCTTGAGTTTCATGATACTCTGGATGGGATGCGGGCGACAGAGCTGGCACTACGCTATGTTGAGTATGCGCTAGGCTATAGCTGCACAGCATATGATTCAATTCAGGGGCTTCAGAACTAACTATAAGAAGTCTGATTGGATCTCTTATCTGATACCGCAAGTATTTCCACAATCCTCTCGGCTGCCTTGCCGTCACCAAACACATACTGTTGTCTGCCTTCAGGCTGGAAATGCTTTATCGATTCGATAATTTCCCCCAATGACTAGTTACTTTCTTAATCTCGCGGACTACTTTCTCGGCCCGCTCTTCGCTGAGTTCGGGGTACATAGGCAGGGTAAGCACCTGCTCCTGTGCCTGCTCGCTTTGCTGGAAGTCGCCCGATTTATGTTTGAGATATTTATAGACTTCCTGAAGATGCAGAGACAGTGAGTAGTAAACCATAGTCTGGATGCCTTTAGATTCGAGGTGTTTGCGCAGTTCGTCGCGCCTCAGGCGAGAACCCTTGATGCGGACAGTGTAGTAGTTGCAAGAAGACTTACAATTCTTTTCGAAATACGGTGGTTCGATACCATCCACCTGGCTTAGCAGCCGAGTATAGAGCGCTGCTTTGCTGCGACGCAACTCGTTCCAGTGGTCAAGGTACTTGAGCTTCACTCTTAAAATGGCAGCCTGCAGGGCGTCGAGGCGACTATTGAAGCCGTGCATGACATGCTGGTAGCTTGCCTTGGAGCCATGAACCCTGA
>Ga0315548_1002916_pt1 | contig 13094 bp, 10 predicted proteins | sample SalMarSW160110MG_2_FD_202540 | JGI IMG/M metagenome (GOLD analysis project Ga0315548, IMG submission 202540) | Salt marsh sediment microbial communities from the Plum Island Ecosystem LTER, Massachusetts, United States - Salt Marsh Sediment SW1601-110 ... | reverse complement strand
CTTATTGAAAAGGGAGCATAACGCCCAAGTGGTTGAACTATTACACCTTCACTCATTTGGACAGTATATACTTGCGAACTTTGGTCAACGCTCACGCTAGTATAGGGTTCGCCATTGCCTCTATGTGTTCCTGGATACCTCGGTTTAAGTGTTCCGACCTGTTGTGAAGAAGGGTCTCGAGCAAATGTATGAAAGTTATTGACTATCGCAACAATAAAGATAAGTATCAATGAGCCAATTGCAATTCTTTTAGAAATTGGTGATTTTTCTGGAGCGTAAAGACTCCATATTCCTAATACCAAAATCATAAATAAAATCACATTTATTATCCATTTCATTATAGCTCTACCTCTATGTAATAGTTGCAGAGGAAAACCGTGTCCTCTGTGGCTAAGCAAAGCTTTCGATTTTCGCTACGCAAATCTTTTTGGTCAATCTTTGTAATACTTTCACTCTCTCGGCCAGGTATTCGAGTTGTTTCTTAGTGATTTTATAGTCCTTCTTATAGCGGGCATCAAATCCAAGATGTCTCGCTTTGCCGTTCGCTAATGAGAAATCTACACTATTGAAGCGGGATTTTCAAGAACAAATTCCATACAGTTTTGCGTTCTAAGTCCTCAGTTTGCCGATGGTTTGAATCTCTATGGTGATGGTGGCTAAGGCGGATTGACCACAAGTGTACCACTTAACCTTATATCTTCGGAAGAGCTGCCTACCATTATCTCAAAGACACCCGGTTCTACAACAAAACTTTCCGTAGCAGTGTTATAAAAAGCCAATTCCTCAGCCGGCAGGGTAAATGTAACCGTCTTTGTCTGGCCCGGCTGCAAGCTAATCCTTTCGAACCTTTTTAATTCTTTGACAGGCCTCTTTACAGTTGCAGCAACATCATGAACATATAATTGAACAACCTCATCGCCTTGGCGCCCTCCAACATTTTGTACATCTACACTAATATTAGCAGTCCCGGCAGTGGTTATTAAATTCGGCTCTATTTGAAGATTGCTGTAGCTAAATGCCGTATAGCTCAACCCATGGCCGAATGGATACAGCGGCCCGCCTTCAAAGTACATATACGCCCTGTTCGCATCAATAACATTATAATCATCAAAGCCCGGCAATTGCCCGACTGATGCGTAGAATGTCATAGGCAGCTTACCTCCTGGATTGTGAACCCCAAACAAAACGTCGGCGATTGCAGTACCACCGGCCTGGCCGGGATACCACGCCTCAAGAATCGCCGGCACATGTGCCTGCGTCCAGTTAACAGCTACCGGTGACCCATTAACCAATACAACTATTGTATTCGGATTCGCACCGTAAACTGCCTGGATTAAATCTTCCTGAAGGCCGGGTAAATCTATATCAGAACGGTCACGCCCTTCACTTGCCACGGTCAGGTCGGTGCCCACAACCACGATTGCTATATCAGAATTCGAAGCTATCTCGACCGCATCAGCAATACCACCACTTAAATAATCCCATTGCAAACGTGCCTCAGCATGAAGCGTATTATCATAGAACTCCATTACAATGTCATACTCCTGACCGGATTGAAGCTCCTTAAAAACAGAATATGTACCCGTCGCATGGTCGTACCACTGGTTAATCAGCAATTCATCATCCAGATAAAAGCGAGCACCGTCATCCGTAGTCACCGCTAATTCATAGGTTTTGGTTTCGGGCGGCACTAACTTGCCTGTCCAGCGAACTGAAAATTCGTCAGCGTTTATGGCCGGGTCCGGTGAATCCTCGCCCCAATTGAAATCAACCTGGTTGTCGATTCGGACCAATGCAGGCGAGCCAGATAGACTCTTATTGTTGAAATACTCACCTTTTAAGCCGTTCTCTCCCGGCGAACCTGCTGGAATCAGGTACTCAGACGGAATGGCTACAACGCTCAATTCTCCCTGAATTTCACAACCCTGGGCATAAGAAACTGTAATGCCATGACCGGCCACCTTGTTTTGTATGCCTTCAAGCGGGTTCACCTGGATATTAGGCGTGCCGCTATAACCACCAAATACGCATCGGTCCGCATTAGGACCGATAACAGCAATGGAATTTACATCATTTATGTCCAGCGGTAATATGCCGCTATTTTTCAATAAGACCATAGATTTAAGAGCCGTTGTTAATGCCAAGTCTCTGTGCTCCTGGCAGTCAAGTCTTGAAGATGGTATAGAGGTGTACGGAACCAACTCCGGAGGGTCAAATTCACCCAGCCGAAATCTCGCCGTAAACAATCGAGTAACAGCTACATCGATGTCGGCTTCTGAAAGCAAACTTTGCTGAACCGCCTGCGCTAAACTGTTTTGATAAACACTGCCACAGTTAAGTTCACAGCCGGACAGAACCCCCAAAGCTGCTGCCTGCTCTGCCGTTGCAACATAATGATGATTGGCATAAATATCTTCTATGGCACCACAGTCTGAGACTACATATCCATCAAAGCCCCATTCATTTCGAAGCACCTCAGTCAGGAGCATATAATTACCACAGCATGGTACACCATTCAGCGCATTATATGCCCCCATAACCGATTGTGCCCCAGCTTCCATAATACAGGCCTTAAAACCGGGCATATAGTATTCTCTTAAATCCCTGTCGCCAACATTCGACGAACTGCTATGGCGATTATATTCTGTATTATTAGCTATAAAATGTTTAGGAGTTGATACCGCCTTTAAATAAACAGGGTCGTCACCCTGCATACCCGTTACAAAGGCCACTCCTATCCGCGAGACCAGATATGGGTCTTCACCATAAGTTTCCTCGTTTCTTCCCCATCTTGGGTCCCTGGCTATATTGACAGTCGGGCTCCAGTAAGTCAGTCCTTTGCCGGTTGTGTTACTCTTAACCCTCGCCTCATCGGAAATGGCAGTAGCTGCCTGGTGTATTAAGTTCGGGTCCCACGTACCGGCCAGTGCTATTGCCTGCGGAAAGACTGTTACTCCCGATGACATTACACCGTGCAGGGCTTCGCTCCACCACCCGTATTCTGATATTCCCAAACGAGCAATTGCCGGTGAGCCGCTTCCCATCTGCGATATTTTCTCTTCCAGCGTCATCAATGACACCAATTCCGCAGCTCTCTTAGCGAAATTTCCCGCTTCCAGAACGGTAATTGTCACATCATCACTTGCAGATAATTCACCATCATCGCCTGTAATCCGAAGAACATAAGTACCGGTCTGGTAAAAGGTTGCGATGGTATCTTCGGACGTTTCGTCGCTGAATATCACTGTGTTCGGCCCGCTGAGCGCCTCCCACAGAACAGTTACCGTCCCCGGCGGATTCGGCAGACCATCGTCAATAATAATGCCATCCAGACAAACCTCCGCATAATTGGCATCCCCCAGCAAGCCAACCACCCGGTCATTGCCCGCATAAACCTTCGGCGACAAATTAATGTACTCCAGCCAATCATCAACTAACAGCAATAAATCAAGCCAGTTAACACAATCATCCTCATGGATGTCACCCACTAATTGTGCTGCCGACCTCAACCAATCTTCGGCTAATAACGAAAAATCATAAAAATCAACCTTGCAGTCCACGTTGATATCACCGTCTAACAACGCTCCACCACACGGCAAAATAAAAGATGCACCGCCAAGGTCTCTGAGCTGGTTGATTTCATCGGTATTTATTGCGTGGTCAAAGACGGCCACGTCGTCAATCAAGCCGTCCCAGTAACGTCCTGTTGATTCCGAGTTTTCACCGATATAGACATTGTAACTATTTGTAGGTATTCCATCAATACAGACCTTATTTGCATCAAGCTCACCATCGACATATAAGCGAATCATCCCGCCATCATACGTTCCACAGACGTGATGCCATTCACCATCATTTACCTCAGTGCTTCCGCTGACTAAATTCTCCCAAGGAGAACCACAAATAGCAAAGTGAAACCTATATTCGCTCTGGTCGGTGGAAAGTCTCCAGGCACTGTCACCTTTGGCAACGATAGCCGTCCAGTCATCGGGAACCGTGTTGATATTTACCCAGGCAGCGATAGTAATCTCATCAGTGATGTCAAATGCCGAATCATTCCCACAGTCCACATAATCGCCAACCCCATCAAGGGAAATCGCCTGACCAAATATACCGCTAACATAGCATGGGTCACCACATTCGCTGCCGTGGTTAGTACCGAAGCTGTCAATTGCATTGCCATCAAGCTCGTATAATGCTATCAAAGCTGCATCCACCGGAGCTATAGCCAGACCTACCGCTAAAATAAAACAAGATAAAAAAGCAGGTCTCCGTAACATATTATTCCTCCATAAAACCCATTTATCTACACCCCCTTATTATACCAGATAAACTCCCTTTTTTCAGAAACAATTTCTCAATTATCGCTGACCTATCGATATATTGAATTAAAATAATCTCAACAAATGGGAATTGCCTATGTAAATCAGCCCGCTTTTCGTGAAATGCCAAACATCGACTTGAAGTAGTTCTTTATCCAGCCCCAGTGCAGAATGATATGCACCAAAATCAGAACCGCAAACACAACCGCCAGATAAAAATGGATATCGCCCCATTCGTGCCGTGTCATCGACCAAAAGGTTTTTATATGTTCTCTTCCAAGACCTTCGTGCAACTGCTGTCCACGCCCACCGGTGCCGGGCGGCAATACGAACTTGATAATAAAGCCGGTAAAAGCCAAACCCAATAGATTTATTAAACTAATCAAATCAACAATAAAATTTAACGTGACGCGTTTCATAATTTCAGGCCCCAGGCAAAACATACAATAATTCATTATTCGCCAACAATACGACCAAAATATTCTCGTATAAATTTTATCACTTGTCAACTAAATCGGAAATATAGAGCAAAAAAGCTTGTTTTGGTTAGATAATTAGGGTATATGATTGATATACCTAATACACAAGTTAATCATGGAGACAGAAAATGACGTCATCAATAATTGGCTCTGTTGACTGGTGGAACTATGAAATCATCAAAGGAAATGCAATTTGGCGGGTTGGTCTTGTTTTGTTAATCATCCTGGCAACACTGGCCATAGGCAGGATAGTCCAGTTTATTATTAACAACTACGCCCTGCGACTGGCACAAAAAAGAGGCGAAAGCCCTCTGACACTATTGTTCAAATCCATGGCCAATCCAATCTATGTAGCGATATTTGCTGCCAGCATATTCTTTGCAAAAACCCCTTTATTCTTTAACGATGAAACTGGGATTCGAACTGCCATAAGCAATGGTTGGACAACAATCGCTCGAGTGATAGGGGCTATCGCTCTTGCCTATGCACTTTACCGCCTCGTCGATATCATTGAATACTATCTAAATCGCCTCGTTGGTAAAACAGATACAAAACTTGACGATATGCTGGTACCTATAGTCCGCAAGGCCCTGCGAATAACGATTGCAATTGTCGCTGTTCTTCTGATTAGCGAGAATATCTTAGGCACGAATGTCAAGTCACTTCTTCTTAGCGCTGGTGTTGGCGGTATTGCGATAGCTCTGGCCGCCAAGGATACCATTGCGAACTTTTTCGGCTCTATCACCATCTTTACCGACCGGCCGTTTCAAATGGGAGAGCTTGTAAAGATTGGCGAGCATTTAGGGCCGGTCGAGGAAGTCGGCTTTAGAAGCACACGCTTGCGCACATTAGATGGACACCTCGTTACAATACCAAACAGTGTAATAACGAATTCGGCCGTAGAAAACCTGGGCAAACGTCCCTTTATCCGCAGGACGTCTAACATCACCATAACTTACGATTCAGGCCATACCAAGGCAAAAAAAGCTGTCGAGATTATAAAAGAGATTCTCGCTGACGTCCCAGAGGTAAACACCGACCCTGATAAACCGCCGAGAGTGTACTTTAACGAGTTTAATGATTGTTCATTGAATATTTACATGAGTTACTGGGTCAAGCCGGCTGATTACTGGCTGTATTACGAGGTAAATCAGCGTGTTAATTTAGAAATGATGAAGCGATTTGAAGCCGAGAAAATCGAATTTGCCTTCCCCACACAGACGCTTTATGTAAAGAAAGATTAAGACGGTGAACGGTCAGATTCGGACTCGGTACTGTATCAGCACAGCCAATAAGGGCTATAGTTAAGGACTCTGTGGTGATTATTTCCCTGATTTTTCGGCTTTCTCGTCTCCGGTATAAATAATCCTTGGTCCGCCAAATTCGGTTGCTCTTAAACCCTCGGCCTCGCCTGCTGAAAGAGTCGGCTCGATAACAATCCTCGGTGTTATGAAAATAATCAATTCATTGGTTTCAACCGATTCGCTTACATCACTAAATAGATTTCCCAGAACGGGTATATCGCCGAGTAGCGGTACTTTACTAATATTCTGCGTAACTTCCCTTTTGCGCAGCCCGCCAATCACAACAGTCTGACCGTCTTTTACCAATGCTTTCGTGTTAACTTTACGGGTATCAATAGTTGGCACGGCACGCAAATTGCTCCCTATAATTATACTCCCAAGTTCTGAAACAACGCTAAATTCCGGTATGATGTGCAATCTTACCATACCCTCCCTTGTAAGATGCGGGGTAACCTTAAGCTCAACGCCGACATCTTTAAACCTGGTTGATGTCATCGAACCGCCGGAGGATGTGTCGCTTTGTTCGGTGTAGGGAATTTCGCTTATGATTTTGAACTCGGCAGTTTCGTTATCAAGTACCAGAATCCGAGGGTTCGCAAGGAGCTTGGCGCCAACCTGGGTGCGCAGAATGTTCAGCACCAGCTCTACATCAACCATATCGAGAAAACCAAGGCGTATGGTACCACCTACATCCGTATCAAACGAGCCGCCTACAAATGGCTTACTCTTTCTATATGGAATATACTCTCCCGCACCATCCTTCCACCAGCTATGCGATGACTCTTCTGTTGTCTCATCGGTATCCTCGATTCCATAGCCGGTTAGTGGTCCTGCTTTATCCGTCGTTACGGTTTCAGTCTCAGTAATCGTTCCGCTCGTTGGTGGGTCTACGGTGGTATCCACCGTCTCGGTTACAGTTACAGTCGTTTCCACGGTGTGGGTTCCACTGGTCTCGGTATCGGTTCTCTTATGCGTTTTTTTCTCTCCAACATCTGTCATGGGTACATTTCGGCTCATATACCACTCTGCCCCGATATCGAAGCCCTCTGTGCTGGTTACATCATATATTCTTACCTCGACAAGTATCTGGGGCGTCATGCGGTCAACCTCTTCGACAAACTCGTCCATGGCCTTAATCTGGACTTCAGTGTCGGTAACAATTATGTTGCTCGTGCCGAGACTGGAAGATATCGAACCTTGCTTCGAAATGAATTTCCTCAAAGCTGACTCAACTTCTCTGACATCTGCATACGTAATTCGATAAATTCTGCTGACAATCCTTTCAGCTACCTGTTCAATTTCATCCGCTGGCGCTACTCTTATCATATTCCTGTCTGCCACATACCTATAGCCGTGTGCTGCAAGAATATTGTCCAGCGCTTCTTTCAGCGGCACATCAGTGAGCTTAACTGTTACTAAGCCTGTAACCGCAGGGCTTTTAACAATGTCAACGTCCGCCTGGTCGGCCATCAGCATTAACGCATCCTCGATAGCAGTGTTCCTGAACTCGACACTTATTAGCTTTTCCATCCGCTCCTTAAGAGGCAATATCACCACCTCCTCTGGTCCCGCTGGTTGTTCTGCTGCTGGTTCCACTGCTGGTTCTGCTATTTGTTCTACGGCCGGTTCTACGGCTGGTTCTACTGCTGGTTCTGCTATTTGTTCTACGGCTGGTTCTACGGCTGATTCCACTTCAATTTCTGCTATAGTGACAGCGCAGGTCAGACAAATAAATGCAAAAAGCAGCAAAAGCTTTAATCGGCTAAATTTAACTATAAAGTTTTTCATAGTACTTCCTTTTCCTGACTTATAATTGGTAACTTGTAATTGGTAAATATTTAACCATTGGCTCGACTTTGCTCGCCACGGTGAGCCTGTCGAACCGTTAACCAATCACCGTTTAACCATTTCATCGTTGAACCTTTTGGACCCACTTTTTATCGTTTATTTTAAACTCAACACTATCTTGATTTATTTTTACAATACTCGCACCTGATACTACGTCACCCACATGCACTATTTGGGTACCAACAACCGCAGCAGGATTGTCCCTGCTGTGTACGATACCTTTTACGATTAGAGTTCCTCCGCTTTCTATTATTCCAGTTTCTCCAGCAACATCCGTCTCCAAAGGCGGCAGCATAGGGTCCCGAAGCGTTGTTGAATACGGCTCTGGAACCTGCCAATCAATTTCACCTTTATAGTCAGCAGCAACCCCTGTCGGCCCAACTCCTATGGATTGGGATATTTTAGGTCTTCTGAAAAGCGGCATAATCACATAGATTAAGGCAATACAGAGGATGGGTATCAATATTAACATTAATTTTTGCCTTGAGGAGTCAACTCCCGGTTCTGATTTGAAGAGCTTATTTTTTATCTTTAGCCAGGTATTCCGCCAACCGGATTCGCCGCTTTTCCTCGCCGCAGCAGCCTTTTTCATCATCGACTGCTTCGCAGGCCCAGGTTTTACAGTGGGGATGTTCTGAGAAGGTACCCGGGGCTCCGGAGCCGGTGGTCTCGCAGGGCCTTGCTCTGCCCGCTCCGGTGGAGCCGCACCTGAAGACTCCTCTCTCTTACCCGGAACCGGAACGCCCTCGAAGATTGATGATATCTCCTTGTGCAATCCCGACTTACGCTTTTTCTTGTGTTCATTCTCTTGCATTTAATATCTCCTCAGCTAAAGCCTTGTATTCAACGGCTCCTTTGCTTTCAGGGGCGTAAGTAATAACCGACTCACCGGCACTCGGGGCTTCAGCCAACTTTACCGTTCTGTGTATAACCGTATCGAACACCAAATTGCCAAAAAATCCTCTCATCTGCTGTTGTATTTGTTTGCTCAACGTCGTCCTGCTTTCGACCAAAGTCAGCAATAGCCCCAGGATTTTTACGTCGCAAGGGTGGAAACGCTCTCGGATAATGTTGACAGTCTGCAGCAATTGTTTTAGTCCCTCCATAGCATAGTAATGCGCTTGTACAGGCACAATAACATCAGTGCTCGCAACAAGCGCATTGAGCGTCAAAAGACCCAGCGACGGAGGGCAATCAATAACACATATATCATATTCGTCATTTATACTATTAAGCTGCTCGCTTAAGACAAACTCCCTCCCGAATACAAGTGTCAATTCAAGCTCAGCTCCTGCGAGCAGGATGTTACTTGGTGCCAGATCAAGCAATTCTGTATTCGTGTTTATTATGACGTCGGAAATCCTGTCTTGATCGCCCGTAAGAGTAAGAGCATGATAAATAGTCTTGATTAGTTTGTCAGGGTCATGGCCAAGACCTAAAGTCGAATGCGCCTGCGGGTCAAGGTCAACTATCAACACCCTTTTGCCCCTTTTGGCAAGGCCGGCTGCGAGGTTAACCGAAGTAGTTGTTTTGCCGCAACCACCTTTCTGATTCACTATTGCTATCGTTCTCATATCTTCACACCGCAAACTCACACCGAAAATCCATCAGTACTTTAAACTGAGCTTACCATTATGAATTTATCTGCTCAGCCAGAACCTTGACATTGCATGTTTGTTCAGCCAATATCCTGTCATTCAATATCTCTTCAGCCAGAACTCTGTATTCAACAGCACCTTTGCTTTTCGGTGCATACCTCAAAGCTGGTTCACCTGCACTTGGGGCTTCCGCTAACTTTGTTGCCCGATGAATGACCGTGTTGAATACTAAATCCCCGAAGAATTCCCGCATCTGACGTTGGACATCTCTGCTCAAGGATGTATGCTCCACAAAGGTAAGAAGAACACCCAAAGTCCTCAAGCCGGCATTGAATCGTTCGTTAACAATATCTACCGTCTCAAGCAGCTGTCTTAGGCCTTCAAGTGCATAATAATGGGTTTGTACGGGTACTATTAAATCGGTGCTCGCAACCAAAGCATTCAGCGTCAGCAGACTTAGTGAAGGCGAGCAGTCAATAACACATATATCATAATTATCTTTTATGGAATCAAGCTGCTGCTGTAGCACATATTCCCTGCCGTAGACTGCTGCTAACTCAAACTCGACACCGGAAAGCAATATATTACTCGCAGCCAGATCTAGCCCCTCTATCCTCGTCCCAACTATCGTCTTAGAGACTGGTGCTTGTGCTTTTGAGAGCGGGATTTGAGCCTTAGTAAGCGCGTTATAGATGGTTTTATCAAAATCTTCAGGGTTATATCCGAATCCTAAAGTCGTATGCGCCTGTGGGTCGAGGTCAATTATCAGTACCCTCTTTTGTAGGTTGGCAAAAGCCGTGGCGAGGTTCACTGCCGTAGTCGTTTTGCCACAACCGCCTTTTTGATTTGCTATTGATATTGTTTTCATATCTTTATACCGTAAACTCGTGTCCCCCCGTTCTCGCTTCTGCAAGAAAGCACGTGGGGTGCATTTCTATCCATCCTGCTTTTTCTTGACAAAAACCGCCACGTTTAAAGTTGCCCGATGCTCCGATTTATCCTGACCCCTCGAGCGAGCCACTGTGAACTCATCTACGAAAATAACCGGTCGGTGTCTTTCCAAGGTATTTAGGAAAACAAAAAACTGATTGAACCGGCCGGTGAAGCTAATATCAATGTGACTCTCGCCTATGTAGGTACAATTAGGTATTTCTAAGATTACGTTCCGGCCTTTAGCTTCGATATTAAACGAAGATATGTTTTGCTCGCGGGCTATTTTACCTACATCGAATGTTAGATTAGCCGCACCCTCGCTATCAACAACAAAATCCCCCAACTTGTCTTGCAGCTGTTTAATTTGTCTCTTTAATTGGATTTTAGTTCCCTCTTCAGCTGCTTTTAGTGCAAATTGATACTGCCGCTCGGTTATGGCGAGTTCTTCTTCAATATTTTTTTTGCTTTTGCTCTGTGGCACCAACACAAACATATATACAAGGAAAATCAATACGAAGCAACCTGCCCATATTAAAGCCACTGTCATAAGGTTTTTTTTGTAAATCAGCTTCATAAAAAACCTGCTACATTTCCGGCTTAAAGACGCATTCTATCTCGTAAGAGATAACATCTCTGTTCTCAACCCTGGCGGACTTCTGTGAAACTCTGATGTTTTCGAGCTTCGGACCGAGCAAAGATGATGACCAAAGACGATTCCGAAACTCCCTAACCGCTTCGCCACAGTTGGAATAAGGACTTCCATAAATACTCATGCGCAACGTTCTTACAGTGATATTGGTATAAACCATCTCTTGGGGATTATCTTTTCGAGGAACCTGTTTTTTTACAGTACTCTGTCCTACACCAAGTTTCTCTAATACCACTGAGTCGGGTATATTCTGTACCAGTATCGCCAAAATAGGCGACCATTGGGTATGTCTGTTGATAGAATCCCTGACTTCCGATAAGCAGCCACCGTAAGCGATTTTTTCTTTTTCGAACGATTTTTGTAGCTCTACAGCATCCGACAATTTGCTCAACTTTGCTTCATAATTAACTATATCCTGCTTCTTTATGGATATAATGATACTATTGCGTAGATAAAAGCTGAACATTGCAATTGCAATAACAACAGGCACTGCAAGAGTTACAGCGGCAACAACTATGCCTTCCGGCCTGCTCTTTATCGGAAGCCCCTGACCCTTTAACAAATCTATCGTGAACATATCAGATGGACCTCATAGCTAAGCCGGCTGCTACAGTTAAAGCCGGACCGCTTTTTTGAAGAGCATTTTTTTGCATAGTCCCTCGATGACCTAAGCCAGTATCGCAGCGCAATTTGTCAAATGGGTTCCACAACACAGCTTCCGCCGGCAGCTGGCTATTTAATATCTCAACAAACCCCTTGGCCAGAGCAAAACCGCCACAGACGTATATCTTCTCCGCAAGGGTTGTCTTTTCCTGGGCCGTATAATAGCGCAGTGTTTTAGTAACATCGGCAGTTAGTTTCCAACAGGCCTTCTCCAAACTATCGTGAAGCTCTACTGGGGCTTCGGCTGAATCGCTGAACAAAGCTCTTTTGACTGACTCCTTTGATATATTTTTTTCGTTGGCGATTTCTTCTGTAATGTCATTGCCGGCATAGGCCACATCACGGATAAACGGCCAGTTGTTGCTGCCTATGATTGCCAGATTTGTGTAAGAGCTTCCAACATTCAAAACAGATGTTGGTCGGCCTGCCTCGCGTCTTTCACATGCATTGAAGCAATTCAAAAGCGCCAATCCGTCAATATCCATCATAACGCAGTCAAGAGAAGCTTCTTGAAGCAGATTTATCTTATTTTTTAGTACGGCATTTGTCGCTGCCACTAAAACACCACTTGTTTCGTTTTCATTGACAGGTATCAACTGATAGTCAATAGCACCATCCTTTACGTTGAAAGGGCAGGACTGTGTTGCTTCGAGCATTACCGCTGGTTCTATTTCTCCATGCGGCAATAAAGGAAACCTAAAATCTCGCACAGCGATTTGTGGGCCGCATACGCTGCAAACAACCAATTTCGTCTGAATCTGAGCAAACTCAAGACACTCCTGAATTGCCCTGATGGTGTTTATTTCCATCAGGTCACTGTTATCTCTGCCGAAATCATCGTCATCTTTTCCTGCTGCAATATTGGCAATAGCCGCTGCCGTGACCGCGTAGCCACCATCGTCTTTGTGCAACCGGATTATCTTCACGGCAGATGAACCGATATCCAGGCCAAAAACTTCAGCTGGTCCAAAATTGAGCACTCGTTCCCAATCCATTTCCCTATATCATCCTTTTTTTATTAAATGGTAATGGTTCGACTCCGCTCACCATCCTGAGCAAAGTCGAAGGATTGGTTAAATGGCTAAACAATCACCATTTACCAGTTACCGATTACCGGTTAGATGTATTCATCGGCTCAAATATGGAGCTGTATTACTTAGAAATTATAATATGTGGATTTTACGGCTCTTGAAGTGTGATTTTGTGATATTAGGTCTTATAAATAACGGTGGCACGGGCTTCCAGCCCGTGAAAACACGGCCAAGATGGCCGTGCTACATAGCGGATTATGGTCGATA